>Ga0163153_10000243_pt1 | contig 98306 bp, 105 predicted proteins | sample OliLakLV19MP6IB1_FD_148629 | JGI IMG/M metagenome (GOLD analysis project Ga0163153, IMG submission 148629) | Freshwater microbial mat bacterial communities from Lake Vanda, McMurdo Dry Valleys, Antarctica - Oligotrophic Lake LV.19.MP6.IB-1 | ecosystem: Environmental > Aquatic > Freshwater >...
GTGAAACGCCAGCACCGGGCATGGCATCTTGTGTAACACCTCATGAGATACGCTGCCGATCTTTCAGAACCACTGCGGAATTTCTCGCACTCATCCTGAGAATCCTTTCTCGCCCTGCTCGGTGCAGTCCCTGAAGCTGCGCGGCTCACTCCTGTTGACTCGGAGGGCCTTGTGAATTTACTCTGCGAATGCATACCATCCAGCAGAATTTTTCGTTATGATAACCTCTATGGCATTTGACCAGCGGGATTTTGCACCGGCTGCCTGGCTCCGCAATCCACATTTCATGACCGTGCTCCCAGGCCGTTGGCCTCGCCGGGCGCTCCTGGCCGGAGTCCCGACCGAGTCGCGGCTCTTCACCACCGAGCTTCATACCCAGTTACTCGGCTTCTGCCACTGGCAGCCACACCGTACCGCATGCCAGACCGTGGTCCTCGTGCATGGCCTGGAAGGCTGCAGCGAGTCGCACTATATGCGCGGCATCGCCGCGAAAGCCTATCGCGCGGGATTCAATGTCATCCGGATGAACCAACGGACCTGTGGCGGAACCGAGCATCTGACGCCGACGCTCTACAACAGCGGCTTGAGTCAGGACTATCGAGCCGTCCTCCATGAATTGGCGCGCGTGGATGGATTAGATCGCATCTGGCTTGTCGGCTATTCGTTGGGAGGGAATCTCGTTCTGAAAGCAGCCGGTGAAGCCGGCTCGTCAGAAGCAGCCTTGGCCGGCGCGATCGCGGTTTGTCCGACTATCGATCCGACGCAATGCGCCAAAGCCTTGGAAGCACCTCGGAACTGGGCCTATCACCATCATTTCTTGACCCAACTCAAAAAGCGCATGCGACGGAAAGCGGTGCTCTTTCCCGGTAAGTGGAATCTCACCGGACTTGACCGCATTCGCATCCTCAGCGAATTCGACGACCGTTACACAGCCCCGGACGGAGGCTACGCCAGCGGAGCAGACTACTACGATCGCTCAGGCGCACGCCTTGTGCTCGGTTCCATCACGGTTCCCACCCTCATCATCACGGCACAAGATGATCCCTTCATTCCCTACTCCATGTTTACGGTGCCGCTGATTCAGCGTCACCCGACGATTCGGGTGATCGCGCCCCGCCACGGGGGACATTGCGGGTTCTTTCACTGGGCACAGAACGGAGAAGATCCCTACTGGGCAGAGAATCGGATTGTGGACTTCTTGCAGGAACAGTACTGCCACATCTAAATGTGAACAGGTCGCTACGTGGGGGTTCATCTCTGCGAGTTGCGCTTGTCGCGCACGGCTTGCTTGTCTTGCTCACCATTCACGAACGACGCTTGGTGCGGAAGAGTCTCGGAGTGGCGATTACAACAGATACGTTCATGAATCATTCTGGTTAGGCCAGCGATTCGACGGCGACGCGTAACCGTCCGGTCAGTTCCGTTGCCGCGGCCTGGTCTTCCAGGGCCTGCGGGACTGTGATCGGCTCTCCGACGATAACGCGCAACCGCGGAAAGCCGATTCTGCCCCGCGAGAGGGCCCGTGCCGTGCCGACGAGGCGGACCGGCACCAGCGGCGCGCCCGTCATGATCGCTGCGTGCGCGGCACCCGGCTTCCATACACGGTCACCGCGGACGGCGCCCTGCGGGAAGATCACGACCGCCTGTCCTGCTTCGAGTGCCTGCAGCACCAGCGCGGCAGCGAGGTAGTCGCTGCCGCTTCGCTCGACCGGGATCGCGCCGAGGCCGTCGAGCACCCACGCGAGCAGTCAGGACCGCCAGAGCTCCGCCTTTGCGAGGAAACGCAGATCCCGCGGGATCGCCGCCCCGAGGACGATCCCGTCGAGCCACGAGTCGTGATTCGGAGCGATGACCACAGGCCCGGTGACGGGCAGACGATCGGCGCCGACCACCTCGAGTCGATAGACGGCGCGCACCAAACCGCCGAAGGTACGGCGAACCTGCGCGTAGGTCGGAGCAGAAAGCGGTAGAAGGCCCGTATTTTTGTTCGTTCGACGGCCGATATGAGCGTCCATCACGTACCCTGGGCTCCGAGGTCTATCGTATGAGTAGTGACTGTTCCGACCCTATTCGACTTTGACGGGACGGCTTTCTTCTGGGCCTCTTCGGTCTTGGGCATGCGGACCTCGCCCGTCCCGCCAGTTTTGTTCTTCGCGCCTTTCGCCCCGGTTTCCTCAGTGAAACGCCAGTACCGGACAGGGCATCTGGTGTAACACGGCATGAGACACGCTGCCGAGCACGAAGCGGGTGATTCCCTGTCGGCCACTTGTGCCCATCAGAATCAGGTCCGATCGCAGCGTGGCCGCTTGCTTTATGATTATGGTAGACGGTATCCCGGTCAGGGCGACTCCGTGCGCCTGATACCCTATGGCGCGTAGACGTTCTGCCACACCGTTGATGTAGGCAGCTTGCTGCTCCAGTATTTCTGCGGCAGCGGCGGCATCGCCAGGCCTTGGCGGTCCTGTCGAAGGCAATACGGTCAGCAGCGTCACCTCAATCGCCTCGTGAAACGGCTGCAGTTGTAGAAAACGAACCGCGGCTTCCGCATCGGATACTCCTTGGAGCGGCAGTAAGATCTGTTTCATGGCCTTGACCGGGCCGTTTACGATCAACGTAGCGCAGGGGGCATGGGTGAGAATGCGGTGGGACACACTGCCGACCAGCCGCTCTTTGACGGGACCAAGCCCCCGCGCTCCCATCACGATGAGATCGGCTTTCTGCTCCTCGGCCATTGCCACGATTACTTCGGCCGGAGACCCGATTCGAAGGTGTTTGGTCAAGGGGACTGCGTGCATCGGGAGGAGGGACTGAACCCGCTCGAGCAGCCGCTCGCCGTCTTCCCGCATGCTCTGTTCGAGCGACTTAAAATGGTCCTCCCCCATTTTCGACAACAATATCGGGAATGCCGGTCTCGGGACGTCCAACGCGTGAAGCAGGGTGAGCTGTTCTGCCCGGGCAAGGTATTTCAGGGCGTGAACGGCCTCATAGGAATTATCCGATCCGTCAACCGCGAGTAATGTTTTCATCGAAGACGCTCCTTTGTTTGCGCACCGGTACCCTCGTACTGAGCAGGATGAAAGTGTTGCTGAAACCAGATAAGAGCATGCTCCGCAACTTCTTCGAGCGTGCCGGGCTCTTCGAATAGATGTGAGGCGCCGGGAATGATGACCAGTTTTTTCGGGCAGGTCAATTGGGCGAAGGCGGCCTGGTTCATCTGGATGACGGGGAAATCGTCTCCACCGACGATCAGCATTGTCGGCGCGGTAACCGATGGGAGATAGGGTTCGGCCAGGTCCGGTCTACCGCCTCGTGACACGATAGCCTGAATCAATGAGGAATCGCGGGCTGCCGCCTGGAGGGCCGCGCCGGCGCCGGTACTGGCGCCGAAATAGTCGATGCCCAGGCCTTTCGTTCGGGTATCCTGTTCGAGCCAGGCTTTGGCCAACAGCACCCGATCTGCCAGCAGCTCGATGTCGAAGACCTTGCGGCGGTCTTCGGCTTCATCGGGGGTCAGTAGATCGATCAGGAGCGTGGCCACCCTCCCTTGCTGGATATGGCGGGCGACGAAATTGTTGCGCGGACTGAATCGCCCGCTGCCGCTTCCGTGGGCGAAGACCACCATTCCGAGCGCCGGCGTCGGAAGGCCGAGGACTCCTTCAAGGGTGAGGCCCCCCCGCGTGAGCTGTACCGCCGTTTCATTCATTGCCGTCCACCCGGTTGCATCCTTCATTTTCTTCATCTTCCGATCACGGATCAAGGGCCGCGCGGAGGTTGCCACAGGCTGATTGGTCGGAACTCAACGCGCCGTGCCTCTCGTCACAGTTATTGGGGTGGTCAGGGCAACACCGTCAGGTTCATCGCTGCAGTGATCACGTGAAGCTCACTGGCATTCCGCGGGGCAGAAAAACAGGGGGTACAATCCCACTGCGATCCCGAGCAGGACAGAGCCTATGAGCAGCCACTGTGTCCTTGTCATAGATCCGCCTCTAGCAGGCTGCTGAATAAGTTTGCCTGCGCTCTCAAACGCTCGCCGGACACGCCTATTGTGACAGGCGCGGTCTGAAGCTCAAAGTTCGGGGTTCGAAGTTCCGAACACCTTGAACTGCGAACCCTCGCCTGTCCCGCCAGTCTCCTCAGTGAAACGCCAGTACCGGACAGGGCATCTGGTGTAATACGGCATGAGACACGCTGCCGAGCACGAAGCGGGTGATCCCCTGCCGGCCGCTTGTGCCCATCAGAATCAGATCCGATCGCCGCGTGGTGGCTTCTTGCAAAATCATGGCAGACGGCGTCCCGAGCACGGCGACCCCCCGCGCCTGATACCCTATGGCGCGTAGACGTTCTGCCACACCGTCGATGTAATCACGCGCGCTTTGTACGGCTCGCTCCTCCAGTTTCTTGGCGGCAGCGGCATCGACCGGCCATGGCGGTTGTGTCGAAGGCAATACGGTCAGCAGTGTCACCTCAATCGCCTCGTGAAACGGCTGCAGTTGTAGAAAACGAACCGCGGCTTCCGCGTCGAATAGTCCTTGGAGCGGCAGCAAGATCTGTTTCATGGCTTTGACCGGGCCGTTTACGATCAACGTGGCGCAGGGGGCTAGGGTGAGGATGCGGTGTGACACACTGCCGAGCAGTCGCTCTTTGACGGGACCAAGCCCCCGCGCTCCCATCACGATGAGATCAGCGTTTTGCTCCTCGGCCATCGCCACAATCACTTCGGCCGGAGATCCGATTCGAAGGTGTTTGGTCAAGGGGCCTGCGTGCATCGGGAGGAGGGACTGAATCCGCTCGAGCAGCCGCTCGCCCTCTTCCCGCATGCTCTGTTCGAGCGCACCGTACAGTTCATCGACGACTTCCGGCAGCATTATTGGGTATGCTGGTTTCGGGACGTCCAATGCGTGAAGCAGGGTGAGCTGCTCTGCCCGGGCAAAGTATTTCAGGGCATGAACGGCCTCATAGGAATTATCCGATCCGTCAACCGCGAGTAATGTTTTCATCGAAGACGCTCCTTCTGGTATTCCGCGGGGGTCTCCTCTTCTCACAGACGTGCCGGCCATTGACGGTTTTGCGTGCCGAAATGGTTTTCCCGCAGTCTGCTGGTTTCGCGCTATCGCTAGACAGAGACTCAGCAAGTCTGATGCCGTTGGGTTAACGTCGCGTGAGGCGTAAGGCGTGAGGGGTTAGGCGTAAGGGATGAAAGTGAAAGGTACTCGACCTCGTCATTCTCCTCACGCCTCACCGGTACGTCTTCTGTTGCCTTTTGCTACAGAGTGAAAAGCCAAACTGTAGCAGGACACCCCCGCACAAAATACAGAGAGCCGATGGCCGATGGGTTATAGTCTGCCAAGAGAGACAAAGTCTTTGTTTCCACTGAGCTATTAACGACCAGCCTGCAGCCCAGATCTGATGGCATCGGCCTTGCTGATCAGATCATAGGGAATGGGGCAATACTTAGGGGGGGGTTGCATGGCTGAATCGCTCTTTACAAAGATCCTTGTGCCGGTAGATTTTTCTCCTTGTTCGGAAGAAGCCTTCCGCGTCGCGCTGACCCTCGCCAGGACATTTCAAGCCGAGCTGCTGCTGTTGCATGTGATCGACACGAACGCTCTGGCGACGTTCAATCAGCTGGGGTTATTGGCGGTGCCCTCAGACGCACAGGGTCAGAAGCGGCGGCTGCGCCATCATGCGCGACTCAATGTGCGGCGATTACTCGAATCAGAGTCGACCAAGGACGTGGCTGTGACGCGAACCGTATTGGAGGGCGGGCCGTTTGTGGAGATCGCGAAGACGGCCCGGCTGAAAAAAGTGGATCTGGTGGTGATGGGAAGTTATGGTGGGCGCTTCGGCAGTATGGACAAGATCTTTTTCGGCAGTACGGCAGAAAAAGTGGTGCGGACCGCCGGCTGTCCGGTGTTGACGGTTCCGCTGCCACCCAAGCCGAAACGATGATGGGAAAACGAGTTTGGAAGGTTGCAGAACAACTCGTTGGCACGCGTGAATTTCGGCGGTCAGGATGTGAGGCAGAACCGGATAACATTTTTGCAGGATGCTCAAACAGGCTGTCCAGCAAGGCCGCAGCGTGTGAAGATCCGAGGTGTAGCCTCGGGGTTACGTCGAGGATCTGAACGGTGCGAGAACGAAGCTGGCGGACTCTTTGAGCATCCTGCCAGAGGGAGGTGGGCATGAGGAGTCAGAAGGCGTCGCAGTGGGGATGGGTTCTGGTGCTTGCCGTCACATGCGGGTTCTGGTGGGGGGCGGCGGGGCCGGTGTTCTCGCAGTCGGAGCAAGTCGTCGAAGTTACGATCAAGGACTTTAAGTTCGTGACCAAGCAGGCGGTGCTCCGCCTCGGATTCCCTACAGTGATTAAGGTCAGGAACGAGGATGCCGAGCGGCATGATTTTGGCACGACCATGTTTGAGGGCATTCTGACTCGGGTCGAGGAGGACGGGGTGATCGTCTATGGCCGAGGCCTGGGCGGGGTATTTCTCGATCCCAAACGGGACGTGTCCATTCGGTTCAACATGTCGCGGCCTGGCCGACATGAGTTCCGGTGCTCAATCCATCCGAACATGACCGGTGAGTTGCTCTTGCTGAGCGTGGAGGCGGTATAAAAAAGGCAGTCCGCTGAAAAAGTCCGCCAGCAGGGAGAGAGATGGTCCGGTGAGTCCCCTGTGCTCGCGCAACGCGCGCCCTCGGAAGGGCCTCGTTGGACGCGCGCAGGGGGGGGACTCATCCGGGCCATCCCAGGGCAAAGATAACGAGCAAGCTTGGAAGAACTATTTTATTTGCTCGCTGCGGCCTTGCATGCGGAACGGCGCGTCTTGGCGCGCCGGGGTTGGGTGGGTGAGATGTCTGGCCTTTTTGAGCAGCCTGCTGGGTGCAAACGGAATATGTGGAGACAACTGTGATCAAGCGAATTTTATTGGCGACGGATTTTTCACGGTGGGCCCGGCGGGCGGAAGACTATGCCTGTGCCCTCGCCTGCTCGTGGAAGGCGTCCTTGACAGTGCTCAGCGTTGCGGAATTTCCACCGGAGCTCAATCCTGACTACTCCGTTAATCAGCTGTACCTGGGCGATTTGCTCAAGCATGCATCGTCGCAGTTGGTCGACCTCAAAAGCCGAGCGGAGCGGCGAGGCATTGCGGTCACGACCAGGGTGGCGACGGGGATTCCGAGTGAAGAGGTGATCACCGTGGCGCAGGCGGAGGATTCGGATCTTCTCGTCGTAGGGACCAGGGGAAGACCGGCCTTGCGCATGTCTTGTTAGGCAGTACCGCCGAGCGGGTCATTCGCGGAGCCCCTTGCCCGGTGCTGACGGTGCGAATGGAGCCAGCAGATGCTGAGGATGATGGAGTCCTGGCGAGGCCTGTCACGCTGGAGCGGATCCTCGTGCCGGTCGACTTTTCCGCTTGTTCCCTCGATGCCTTGGAGTATGCGGTCGTGGTGGCGCAGCAGGCAAAGGCCTCCCTCATGTTGCTGCATGTCTTGGAGCCCGTGTCGTACGGCTTGGACTTTACCCTCGGTCATAGCAGGACACGCGAGCTGGTGCGCGAGAACTGGACGAAACGACTCGAGGACTTGGCGTCCTCATTGAAAGTGACCGATATACCGGTGGAGGTTCAGCTCCAGGGCGGTTTTCCGGCCGATTCAATCTTAGATTCTGCCCAGACCCTGTCCTGCGACCTCATTGTCATGGGCACGCACGGGCGCCGCGGGATCTCGCACGCCATTTCCGGTAGCGTGGCGGAGGCCGTCCTGCGAAAAGCGCTTTGCCCCGTCATCGCGGTGCGTAGCCCAAAGTTTGGGCCAGGCCATCGTCGGGTGATTCCGATAGAGATGTCTCCCGTAACGCACACTTAACCAAGGAGCGTGTGATGATGAGCGCAACAAAACTAACAGTAAAGAAGAAACCCTCCATGCGTCCGCCCTTGGCGGCATCGCCACAATCCATCGAGCTGCCGGATGGAATGTGGGAACAGATTTCGAAGAAGGCCTTCGAATTGTGGCAAGAGCGGGGGTATCGAGACGGACATGATCTCGAGGACTGGCTCGATGCCGAGGCCATCGTGATGGAAGAAATCCATGAAGCTCGCGAGTGAAGCGACAGCCGGCCTCGGGGTGCCTCTTGTCCCTTCCCTCGATGCGTTGCTCGCTCGGTTGGAATCCCTTTCAATGGAATCGGGGATGGCGGCCCAGCGGCAGCCGGTCGCGAGCAGGTCGCTGCCTTGATTGCCGACATGGAGCGCCAGGACCCAGGAGTCAGGCGCGGGGGCCAGGCATCATTTGACTACAACAGGCTGAGAGCCCGTGTGGGGCTCGACGAGGTCGTGCGATGACGACTCGGCACAGGACCAGACTTGCCGATTCGTGGCGCGCGTGTCCAGAGATTCAGCTGATTCGCACACCCTCACTGCGAGTTTTTTTCTGGAGCCGATGGTCCGGATCGCGCTCGATCCGGTCCGGCGGTGGCTTGTGGCATCCTCTGCAACCTACTGGTCTGTCTGGCTGTCTGGTTGTGCATGGGCGCGCGGAGTGTGACCGATAAGATTCTTGCGACCGTCTTTCCGATTACCTCTTTCGCCGCCTGCGGGTTTGAATATTCCGTCGCCAACATGTACGTTCTCCCGATCGGCGTGGTGCTCGCTGTGGGCACCGCGGCACCACTCTCAGTCGCTGATGCGGTCAGCAATATCGCGCTGGTCACGCTCGGCAACGTCCTCGGCGGGACCATCCTCGTCACGTCGGTCTATTGGTCGGTGTATCGGTGTATTTGAGAAATTTGGAATAGCTTCACAGGAGTTCCCACATCATGAATTCTTCTCGCTCGATCGTCGGCATCTTAGTCGGAGGCGGGCCGGCCCCTGGGATCAATAGTGTGATTAGTGCGGTCACGATCCGAAGTATTCTCGGTGGTTGCGACGTGGTCGGCATCCTCGACGGATTCAAATGGCTCATGGAAGGTACCCTGAGCCAGGTCAAGCCCCTCTCGATCGAAGAGGTGAGTCGCATGCACTTTCGGGGCGGGTCGCATCTGGGTACTTCGCGAGCGAATCCGACGAAGAAGGCCGAGTCTCTCGCCAACGTCCTGTCCTCCCTGAAGAGGCTGGGCATCACGCGCCTGGTGACCATCGGCGGAGACGATACGGCTTTCTCGGCGCTGAAACTGGAAGAATATGCTGCCGGCTCCGTTCAAATCGTGCATGTGCCGAAGACCATCGACAATGACCTCGATCTTCCTCATGGTATTCCGACGTTCGGCTTTCAAACGGCCCGGCATTTCGCCGTCGAGATCGTCAAGAATCTCATGGTGGACGCCCGCACCACGTCGCGCTGGTACTTCGCTGTGACCATGGGGCGCAAAGCCGGCCATTTGGCGCTCGGAATCGGCAAGGCCGCCGGTGCTACGCTCACCGTCATTCCCGAGGAATTTGGAGAGCGGCCCGTGCGACTCCAGCGCCTGTTGGATCTCGTGATCGGGACGATGATCAAGCGTATCAGCAGAGGCCGCTCCGACGGGGTGGTCGTGTTGGCGGAAGGACTGATCGAGATTCTTGACCCGCAAGACCTGGGTGGGTTGGACCATGTCGAGCGGGATGAACATGGCCACTTGCGTTTGGGAGATGTGGATATCGGCGATGTGCTCCGGCGTGAAGTGACCAAGGGCATGAAAGCCCTGGGGCTTACCACGTCGATCGTTGCCAAGAATGTGGGTTATGAATTGCGCTGTGCGGATCCGATCCCGTTCGATATGGAGTATACCCGCGATCTCGGCTATTGTGCGGCGCAGTATCTTCTCGATGGAGGCACGGCGGCCATGGTGTCGATTCAAAATGGGCGGTTTACGCCGATTTCTTTCACGCAGATGGTGGATCCTGTCACCGGCCGGGCGAAAGTGCGGATGGTGGATATCACGGCGCAGTCGTACCAGATTGCGCGCCAGTACATGATCAGGCTGTCCGACGAGGACCTCAATGATCCGGTGGTACTGGGCCGCTGCGCGGCCCTTACGGGGTTGTCGCCGGAGGCCTTTTGCAGCCGGTTTCAGTCTGTCGGTTCGAACGTAAAGGGAATTCAATCGTAAGGAGGCGCAACATGAAAGTGCTCGTGGCGACGGATGGATCAAAGTATGGACGATGGGCGCTGAATTGGGTGGCCAAGCTGCCCTTTGTCGAGCCGCCACGGGTGACGGCGTTGCATGTGCTCGATAGCGCCGCGCTCCGTGGGCCGTTTCGGACGAAGCCAGAGATTCAGCGCGTGGAAGCACGCTCGGCAAGAATCGTCAAGAAGGCCAAACAGCAGTTGGCCGCGCTGAAGCTCAAGGGTACGGTACGCAAGGAGCAAGGGGCGATCGCCCCGACGATCTTGAAACGCGCGCCCAAACGGAACGGGCTCCTGGTAGTGGGCAGCAAAGGCCTTGATGCCCTCGACCGCTTCACGCTCGGCAGTGTGTCGACGAAACTCATCCAGCATGCCACCTGCCCGGTGCTCGTCGTCAAGGCCGCCGCGGCGCCGCTGCGGCGGATTACCTTGGCGACCGATGGGTCGGCCGGATCGGACGAAGCACTGGAGTTTGTGCTGACCAGGTTTCAGCCGAATCGTTCAAGCGGCAAGGGCGGGCGGCTACCGATTCATGTGAGTGTGGTCTATGTGGTCACGCCCAGTCCTTTGGCCCCTATCACGATCGGACGGACGATACCGTGGGTCAAGAACCGGGCGCAGAAGAAGGAGTCAGGGCTCAGGTTGGTCGAACAGAGGGTGCGGAAACTGATCGAGGCGGGATTTACGGCCGAGCCGGTGTGTCAGTCTGGGAATCGCGCTCAAGAGATTATGAATGTGGCCGCCAAGCACCAGGCCGATCTGATTGTGATGGGGGCTAAAGGGCTGGGCGCCATTGACCGGTTTCTCCTCGGGAGCGTTTCGACGCGGGTGGTGGAGCAGGCGAACTGTTCCGTGCTCGTCGTTCGATGACAGAGAGAGAACTCCCGAGAGGTATCAAGAGTCCGATGACAGTGGGCCGTTCGGCAGCCCCCGAGGGGCCGTTGTCGGAGGCATGTCACAGCTAGTATGATTCTGTCGGTTTGAATATGGTGGGAACTTCATTGAAAGGATAGGCAACATGAATGTGCTTGTGGCGACGGATGGATCGAGGTATGGACGATGGGCGCTGAAATGGGTAGCCAAGCTGCCGCTTGTTGAGCCGGCCCAGGTCATGGCGCTGCATGTGTCGGGTCTCGACGCTCACCGTGCGTCGTTTCTGGCGCCGCAAGAGATTCAGCGAATGGCAAAGCGCTCGGCCGGGATCCTCAAGGAGGCCAAACAGCAGTTGGCCGCGCTGAAGCTCAAGGGCACGGCCCGCAAGGAGCAAGGAGCAGTCGCTCCGACGATCTTGAAACGGGCGCCGAAACGGGATGGGTTGCTGGTGGTGGGCAGTCAGGGCCTCGACGCCATCGATCGCTTCCTGCTCGGCAGCGTCTCGACGCAACTCATCCAGCATGCGCCCTGTCCGGTGCTCGTCGTCAAGGGCGCGGCGACATCGGTACGGCGGATGATCTTGGCGATCGATGGATCGAACGCCTCGGCCAAGGCCTTGAAGTTTGTGCTGACCAAGTTTCAGCCGGATCGGTCGACCGGCAAGGGCGGGCGCGCGCCGATTCATGTGAGCGTGCTTCATGTGCTGCCAGTGATGACGTATCCCGGGTTGAAGGAGGCCAGCCTGAATTTACTCGAACAGACTGTGCAGAAGGTGATCAAGGCTGGATTTACGGGCGAGCCTCTGTGTTACCGTGGGAATCCTGCTGAAGAGATCACGAAGGCTGCCTCCCAACAGCAGACCGATCTAATTGTAATGGGGGCCCAAGGGCGTGGGGCGATTAATCGGTTCCTCCTCGGGAGCGTCTCGACGCGGGTGGTGCAGCACGCAAACAGTTCCGTGCTCGTTGTTCGATGACAGAGCGAGAAGTACCGGGGAATCCAGCAGGATGCTGAAAAAATCCGCCAGCATCGTTCTCCCATCGCTTAGAGGCTCAACGCACCGAAGCGTACGGCCTCGCCCTTCCCCTCGCTGCGGCCTTGCTGGACGGCCTTTTTGAGGATCCTGCGCGTTGTTCTGCTATTGTCCAAGATAGGCGGCCAGTGAATTTCAACCGTGCCACAATAGTTTCTGTATCGATTCCAAGGTGATGGGCGATCAATCGTAAGGAGGCGCACCATGAAAGTGCTCGTGGCGACGGATGGATCGAAGTATGGGGGATGGGGGCTGAACTGGGTGGCCAAGCTGCCCTTCGTCAAGCCGCCACAGGTTATGGTGCTGCATGTGCTGGACATCGGTGCGCTCCGCGCCCCGTTTCTCTCGCAGCCGGTGATGGCCGGCAGCGGGCGGTACATCCAGGAAGAAATACAGCGCATGGAAGCGCGCTCGGTCAAAACCCTCAAAGAGGCCAAACAGCAGTTGGCCGCGCTGAAGCTCAAGGGCACGGCCCGCAAGGAGCAAGGGGCGATCGTACCGACGATCTTGAAACGTGCACCGAAACGGGACGGGCTCCTGGTGGTGGGTAGTCAGGGCCTCGACGCCCTCGACCGCTTTATGCTCGGCAGCGTCTCGACGAAGCTCATCCAGCATGCCACCTGTCCGGTGCTCGTCGTTAAGGAAGAGGCGGCACCGTTGCGGCGGATTACCTTGGCAGTCGATGGATCGGACGCATCGGCCAACGCGCTGGCGTTTGTGCTGACCAAGTTTCAGCCGGATCGTTCGATCGGCAAGAATGGGCGCGCACCGATTCATGTGAGCGTCATTCATGTGATGCCGTTCTTCAAGTACCCGGAATTGAAGGAGGCAGGGCTCAGGTTGGTTGAACAGAGTGTGCAGAAGCTGATCAAGGCGGGATTTACGGCCGAACCCCTGTGTCAGCTTGGGAAGCCTGCTGAAGAGATCATGAAAGTGGCCTCCCAACAGCAGACCGATCTGATTGTAATGGGGGCCCAAGGGCTGGGCGCCATTGCCCGGTTTCTTGTCGGGAGCGTTTCGACGCGGGTGGTGCAGCAGGCGAACTGTTCCGTGCTCGTCGTTCGATGACAGGACAAGCAGCACTGGAGCGCTTGCGCGTGCAGTGTCTGCCTGGTTCATCTGGTCTATCTGGTTTGTTTAGTACATCGAGTTGATTTTTCAGCCAAACAAACGAGCCCAAGCAGACAGACCTGAGCAGCCAGCCCCGTTCTCACGGGCTTTCGCGGCGAACCATCATGAATCATGCGGGCTACAGTTGATCTTGTAACCGAGGCGGAGAGAGGAGTACTATAGGGCGGTGCTTGTTGCAACTGCGCCACAACCTCCATGGGGACTGCTCAGAACATTTCAACCAACTTATTGATAGCCTCGTATTGATAGAAAGTGTTGTGGTAACGATTCGTTCAGTTTCCTCTTTCTTCGTCTTCGCACTGCTTCTATGTACCCTATTTCAGGCCGTACAGATCAGGTGGTCGTTCGATACTGGAGTTGAGCAAGCCGGCGATTTTAGTGACACCGTAGCGGTGACCGATTTCGATGACGAGTCGCCGCAAGAGACGCCGGAAGCCTGCGTCGCTTCTCGAGTGAGTGTGTCAGATTGCGAATCAAGCCGCTTTCATACCTCGATGAACGAGATTCCTCCCTCTATACTTCTTGTCTCCCGACTGCTACATCCTCCGACCGCACACAGTTAGCGGCGCGTCAACGGTATTTTTCGGCTTTGATCTCGACGGACAGCCTAATCGTGACTCCGTACGGAGGCAGTACATGCCGGCTCGGTTTTGGAATTGTGTCGTATTGATGACCGTGATGGTGACGGGGGCGACTGGGACGCTGATGCCGTCTTTTGCCCAGGTGAAAGAACAGATGCCCACGTTCGACCTCGACCGCATCATCGACTTGGCGCTGGAACGGAATCCGACGATCGCGCGAGCCGAAGGAGTGATCCAACAGAATGAGGGCGGGCAGGTTCAAGCCGGCGCCTATCCCAACCCCACGATCAGCACCCAGACGGCGAGAGCTGCGCTTCGAGAGCCCAGCTCAGGGACGAGTTTGACCGAGTACGGCGTGACGCTGAATCAGCCGGTGGAATGGCCGGGCAAGCGGGCGGCCCGCCAGCTTGCGGCAGACGCCGGTCTGGCCGGGGCGACGGTCGGCCTCGATGAAGCAAAGCTCAATCTCATTGCGGAGGTGAAGGCGGGATTCTACGACCTGTTGCTGGCAGAACGGACGGTAGACCTTCTTCAGCAGAACTTGGAGATTGTCCAGGAGGTGGCGCGCATCGTGAAAGCCCGCGTCCGATCAGGTGAAGGCCCGCAATTCGAGGCAGTGAAGGCGGACGTGGAGGTGCTCAAAGCCAAGCAGGAGATCACGAAAGCCAAGAATGACGTGCGCGTAAAACAGGTAGGGTTGGACACCTTGACGGCGGGGGCCTTGGGGACTCGGTACAAGGTGCAGGGGGATTTCCGGTCACTCCAGACTCATCTCAGCCCTGAGTACATTGCGTCGAGGGATCTGACCCACCATCCAATCCTCAAACGTCAGGAAAAACTGGTGGAGCAAGCCGAATTCACCGTCGACAAGGAGCGGCAGAGTCGTGTGCCGGATGTCACTCTGTTTGGCGGGTACGCCAGAGACATCGGCCGCGAGGCGGTGGTGGCAGGAGTGAGTCTGCCGACGCCCCTATGGTATAGGCAGCAAGGGCATATTGCGGCGGCTCTCGGTACTCAACGAAAAGAAGAGGCGGAGCTGATTCGAATCAGGAACGAGCTGACCCGTGAGATCAATCAACATGCGCGAGAGGCGGAGACGGCGAAAGAACAGATTCTCGTATATGAGGAAGGGCTCTTAAAGGAAGCGCAGGAGGCGCTCCGGATCGCCCGATTGAGCTTCCAGCAGGGCGCCTCCAGCCTTCTGGATGTTCTCGATGCCCAACGGGTCCAACGCCAGATCGTGGTGGACTACAATCAGGCACGCTTCGAACTCTCCCTGGCGCTGACGAGATTTGAACGTGCGGTGGGCGGTCCACTCTAATTGCGCAAGGAATAGATGAGAGGCATGGTCCGTTCTCCTAACCGCTGTACGAATCAATGCGAGCGCCCTGTGCGTTCGCGGAGCCGTTTGAGTGTGGCGTGCCGGGTCTTCCTTGGCATGCTGCTGTTGGCGTCTCCCATGGGCTGTGACCGCGCGCAGGCCCCGGCGGAAGAGAGCGGGCCGAAACGTTCCTCGGACGGGACAGGTCTTGTTCGGCTTCCGCCGGAACAACTCACCCAATCCGGTGTGACGGTAGAGCCAGTCGGACGCATGGCATTTCGTACCTACCGTGACTTTCCCGGAACCATCAAGCCCAACGAGAACGCCTTGGCAGAAATTACCGCGCTGGTCCGCGGCCGAGTCGTCGAGGTGAATGTCGATCTCGGGAAGAACGTGCGGGCGGGAGAGCGACTCGCCCTGCTGTACAGCCAGGAGCTCGGGCTCACGCAATCGGCGTTTCTGACAGCGCAAGCCAGGCTGAACGTGGCAGAACAGGCATTTGCCCGTGCGACCTTTCTCCTGAAGGAGAAAGTCATCGGGAAAGGCGAGTTTCAACGCCGGGAGGGTGATCTGGTCAGCGCGCGCGCGCAAACGAAAGAAGCGAAGAATCATCTGAAGCTGCTCGGGATGACGGACGAAGACATTGCCGCCGTCGGGCGGACTCAGGAGATCCGTTCCTCTATCCCGATCGTCGCGCCGTTTGCCGGGCGTGTCATCCATCGCAACGTGAGGGCCGGCGAAGTGGTGGAAACAATGCAGAAGCTGTTCGCGCTTGCCGACCTTTCGACCGTGTGGGTTCTGGCCGATGTGCCGGAGAAGGACATCGGGTTCGTGCAGTATCGCGGCGACGATTCTGGCTCGGTGGAGGTGCAGGTCTCCGCCTATCCGGGGCAATTGTTTCGCGGGAAGGTCGTCTATAGGGGCGATGTGCTCGATGCAGCCACTCGGACCATGCGGGTGCGGGTCGAGGTGTCCAATTCCGACGGCCGATTGAAACCGGAGATGTATGCCACGGTACGTGTCGTTTCGAAGCCGGAACCAGATGCCATCACCATTCCGAAAGCCGCCGTCCAGCAGGATCATGGGGAGTCGGTCGTGTTCGTCCGTGTAAACGAACAGGAGTTTGGGCGGCGAGTCATCCACATCGCAGAGCAAAACGACAAACATGTGCATGTGCTGGACGGACTGACGGAAGGCGAGGAGATCGTGGTCGTCGGCGCCTACATGCTCAAGTCTGAACTCGCCAGGCAACAGGAGGGGGCGGTCGGTGATTGAGGCCGTGCTCGGTTTTGCCTTGCGCCAACGGATTCTGGTCGCGGTTGTTTCGGGTCTGCTCGTACTCGGAGGCCTCTATACGCTTCGGGTCATGCCCATCGACGCCTTCCCTGATGTCACCAATGTACAGGTCCAGATTCTGACCGGGGTGCCGGGCCTCTCTCCCGTCGAGGTGGAGAAGCTTGTCACGTTTCCGATTGAACTCGAGCTGGCGGGGTTGCCGAAGCTTCGAGAAGTTCGCTCTCTCTCGAAGTTTGGTCTGTCACAAATCACCGTTGTCTTCAGCGACGACATGGATCTCTATTTTGCGCGGCAGCTCGTGCTGGAGCGGATGATTTCCGCAAAGGAAGGGCTTCCTGATGGCGTGCAACCGGAGATGGCACCGGTTTCCACCGGCCTGGGCGAGGTGTATCAGTACTACCTCACCCGCCCCGGCGAGGATTTCTCCAAGGGGGATCTCGCTCTGCAGACTGATCAGCTGACCGAAGAACGCACCTTGCAGGATTGGGTTATTAGGCCATTGCTGAAGGGGCTTCCCGGTGTGATCGATGTCAACTCGCTGGGCGGCTATGTAAAGCAATATAACGTGATCGTTGATCCCGTCAAGCTGCGGAAGTACGAATTGACCATTCCTGAAGTCTACGAGGCGATCGGAAGAAATAATGCGAATGCCGGGGGCGGGATTCTCGACCGCCCCACCGACCGATACATTGTCCGCGGTGTCGGGATGATCAAGACGATCGAGGACCTGCAAGACATTGTCGTCAAGCAACATGGAGGGACGCCGGTGTTCGTCCGGGATGTGGCCGACGTAACCATCGGCCATGCGGTACGCCATGGCGCGGCACTGTTGAACGGGGAACGCGAGGTCGTGTCGGGAGTCGTCATGATGCTGCGGGGGGCCAATGCACTCGAGGTGGTGAAACACGTCAAGGAGCGGGTGGAGGCTATCCACCGAGATCGCGTCTTGCCGGAAGGGATCCGCATCGTGCCCTTCTACGACCGTACCGAGTTGGTCGAAGCGGCGCTCAAGACTGTCGGTAAAGCGCTGCTGGAGGGGATCGTCTTCGTCGTGATCGTGTTGTTTCTGTTCTTAGGGAACGTGCGGAGCGCATTAATCGTCTCGGCCACGCTGGTCGTGGCGCCTCTCGGAACGTTCATTGTCATGAACCAGGTCGGATTATCGGCCAACCTCATGTCACTAGGCGGCCTGGCGATCGCGATCGGCTTGCTGGTCGACGGCTCTGTGGTGATAGTGGAAAATATTCACCGGCACCTGTCGGATCACCGTCACCAGGGCCTACCTCGAAAGGCCATCATCCTTGATGCCGCTCGGGAAGTCGGCCGGCCGGTGGTCTTCGGGATCATCATCATTGTCATCGTGTTTCTCCCGCTAATTACTTTGGAGGGGATGGAAGGAAAGCTCTTTGCACCGATGGCCTATACGATCATGATCGCGCTGTTGGTGTCACTGGTTTTATCCCTCACGCTGTCTCCCCTCCTCTGTCTATGGGGTCTGCGTGCCGGAGGCGAAGAGGATACGTTCCCGGTTCGATGGGCCAAGCGCCTCTACCTTCCGATGTTGGATCGGGCCTTGTCGCACCGTAAAGGTGTCATTTTCGGTGCCGTCGGATTGCTGCTCAGCAGCTTGTTCCTTGTGCCGTTCCTAGGAGGAGAATTCATCCCGATTCTCGAGGAAGGCGCCTTGACGCCGCAAGTATTACGCCTTCCGGATGTCTCGCTCGACAATTCCATCCGCATTGAAATGGAGACTCAGAGGGCCTTGCGCGAGTTTCCGGAAGTTCTGTCAAACGTGAGCAAGGTCGGACGGTCGGAAATCGCTGTCGAGCCGATGGAGTTGAACGAGAGCGATCAGATCGTCGCATTGAAACCGCGCGACCAGTGGACCTCGGCCCATGATAAGGAGTCGTTGGTTGAGCTAATGCGTCAGCGGTTGGCCCAGATCCCAGGAATTACCGTGCTGATGAGTCAACCGATTCAAGAGCGGGTCGATGAGCTGATCTCCGGCATCAAGACCGAGGTTGCGATCAAGCTGTTCGGTGACGATTTGGCGACATTGACGGAAAAAGCCGGCGAGATCGCCGCGATCATGGCTACCGTTGAGGGAGTCCGCGATATCAGAGTCGAGCAGCAGGCCGGGCAATCGTATCTGACCGTGGACATCAATCGCCGGAAGATTGCTCGTTTCGGCATTAACGTTTCGGACATCCAACAGGTCATCGAAACGGCGATCGGGGGGAAACCGGGCACCCGCATATTGGAAGGCGAGCGCAGGTTTGCGGTGGCGGTTCGCTTTCCAGAGCAGACCAGAAACAGCCCTGAAGCCATCGGGAATGTGTTGATCGAATCGCCATCCGGTTCATTGATTCCCCTGAGCGAGTTGGGCGCCATTACCGTGCGGGAGGGACCGGCTCAAATCAGCCGGGAAGGGGGCCGCCGCAGGATTTCCATCGGACTCAACGTGGCCGGCCGCGATATTCAGAGCATCGTGGAGGAGGGGCAGCGAAAGCTCGCGGCGCAGCTGAGCCTCCCGACTGGGTACTCCATGGAATGGGGCGGTGCGTTTGAAAACATGCAGCGTGCGATGGCCAGATTGCAAATCATCGTGCCGATCACGATTGGGCTGATCTTCTTTCTCTTATTCTCTTCCTTTAACTCGCTTCGGCACGCTGGGTTGATTATCGCCAACTTGCCGTTTTCATTAATTGGAGGAATCGTCGCCCTCTGGGCGACGGGGCAGTACCTGAGCGTCCCCGCATCGGTGGGGTTCATCGCCCTGTTCGGTGTGGCGGCGCTCAATGGAATCGTGCTCGTCTCCTACATGAACAAACTTCGCTTTGAAAGCCTGCCTCTGCGAGAAGCCATCGTGACAGCCTGCAATCTCCGATTGCGCCCAGTGCTGATGACCGCGCTCGTGGCGCTGCTCGGACTTCTGCCGCTGGCCTTTGCGAGCGGGATCGGCTCAGAGGTGCAACGACCCCTGGCGACGGTCGTGATCGGCGGACTCGTCAGTTCGACGTTGCTGACGCTTATTGTACTGCCGGTGCTCTACCAGTGGAGCGAAGAGCGAGTCAAGGTCCCGAGCCATTCAGCGAGCGTCCCCCACGATAATTGATCAACGGAACGGCGCGAACAGCCCGGTCGTCGCGCGTTTGAAGCGAGACATGGAAGCGCAGGGCCGGCCGGTCGCCGAGCGCTGAAGCCGTTGATGCTGATCCATACGTTGACGACTCGCATCTGCCTTTTCTTGTGATAGCCCAAAGTTCCAAGAAGGCGGTGGACGAATCCGATGCGTTGGCCACAGAACAACGCGCGATGCGTCTGCACGGCATGGTCCAGTAGGTGCGCCAACAATGGGCCAACTAAGCTATGACGGGCCCTAACTACGATCTTCTGCTTTTTCAGGTAGAGACAGGTTTTCTGGAGTCATGCTGCTGGAACGGGCTGGATCGATCACCTGTGCTGTCTTGAGAGGTGTGACGCGCTTTGCTACAAGATCGATATGGAGCCTGACCCGAAATGCCTCAACGCTATCGAACTATGAGGGTTGAGGCATGGTGCTGGCTTGCTTAAGCATATGGAATCATAGGGGGTGTGTAATAGACCCCTCTCCCGGTCTTTCCGGTATCACTGTTGCTGAACTAAGCAGGGGGGAGTCGAGCCACCTTGATATGCTCGCCTCAGTTGTTAGAGACTAGGCAGCGAAGTTGAGTGGGGGTAGCTGGAGCTGGTTGGTTCCATGATACGACGAGTTAATACACGATACATTTTCCTGGTGCTCTCTTTCTTCACCTTGTGCCAGGTGATGGGAACGGTGTGTCCGTTGCCAGATCTCTCGGTGGCGGAAGGTGTCGCGTTGCACGTGGAGGAGGGAATGGCCTGTCCAATGGAGGGGACCACTATGTGCCCCTCGGCACTTACCTCTTCTCCCGAACGTCAGATAAAGCATACCCTCGTCTTGAATGTTGATCATGCAACGACCTTGCTCGATTCGGCTGCGGCCCTCACACTTCAGTGCACGCCCACGCTGTTGTCAGTGAGTAGCGCGTGTTCCATGGTTCCCATCTCCAAAAGTTCTTCCCCGGTTCTCCGAATCTGATTCTACAACCTCAGTTCTTTCGCTCGCCGCTCGGCTGCTTGGGTTGAGCTGGCGATGCCTCTTTTATTTCTTCAATGCTGTCTAGAGGTGTTCCCGTGACACGACCACCTTTTCATATTTCGTCGTGGGTGTTCTCTCCCCTTACGCTCTCCGCGATGCAGGGCCGCTCCCTGAAGACGTCTTTCCTGTCGCTAGTCGATTGTGTCCTGCTGATGGCCGTGGGTGCGATCCCGCTGGTGATGTCGGAGCTGGTGAAGGTTGTCCGCCAGGCCTCGCGACTCAGAAAGGCCGAGCCATGAGCACAGAAGATCCGATTTGCGGCATGGCAGTGGATGACGCGTCTGCGTGGCATGCCGAACGTGACGGACAGACGTTCTACTTTTGCGGGGAGCACTGTCGGCAGACGTTTCTATCGACGCCTGCCATCAGGGAGCACGAGGAAGAGCCTCACGGCGGCTATCAGGATCCTTCCGCGTCTGATCCACGCGATCGTTCCACAGCTCGTGTTGCGGCACCCTACGTCTGCCCGATGTGCCCCGGCGTAGAGTCGGAGCAGCCGGGCGATTGCCCGAAATGCGGCATGCCGTTGGAGCGGAACCCGTCCTGGGTCAGGCCTGCTGGAGGCCAACCTTTGTACATCTGCCCGATGCACCCCGAAGTACAGCAAGACCATCCCGGCAGTTGTCCCAAGTGCGGCATGGCGCTGGAACTCAAGACGGTGACGGTGGGGACGGAAGAGGAAGAGCACGCCGAGCTGGATGACATGACTAGGCGTTTCTGGATCGGCGCCGCGCTGACGTTGCCGGTGTTTGTCCTGGCGATGGCGCACATGATTCCCGCACTGGGCAAGCAGTCCTGGCTGGATAGCCACGCCTCACGATGGATTCAGTTTGCACTCACGACGCCCGTGGTCTGGTGGGCGGGCTGGCCGTTTTTCCTCCGTGGGTGGCGCTCCGTCGTGACGCGGCACTTGAACATGTTTACATTAATCGCCATCGGTGTGGGCGCTGCGTTCGCCTTTAGCGCCGTGGCGATGCTCGCACCCGACCTCTTCCCACCCACGATGCAGGATGAGGGCAACGTCGCCATCTACTTTGAGGCCGCGGCGGTGATCATTGTGCTGGTGCTCCTCGGTCAAGTCCTCGAACTCCGGGCCCGTAGCCGCACGGGCAGCGCCATCAAAGCGTTACTCAATCTCGCGCCACCCACGGCGCGGCTGGTCGCACCGGGGGGCGACCGTGAAGTTCCGCTCGATCAGGTGAAGGTCGGCGACCGATTACGCGTGGTGCCCGGTGACAAAATACCGGTCGACGGCGACGTGGTCGAAGGTCACTCCAACGTGGAAGAGTCCATGATCACCGGCGAACCGCTTCCGGTGGAAAAGACCGTCGGCGACACCGTGACGGGCGGCACCGTCAATGGCCCCGGCAGCTTCATCATGCGCGCCAGACGGGTCGGTCGCGACACCTTGCTCGGGCAGATCGTGGACATGGTCGCCGAAGCCCAGCGTAGCCGCGCGCCGATTCAGGGGCTCGTCGACACCGTTGCGGGAATCTTCGTGCCGGTCGTGCTGGCTGTATCGGTGCTCACCTTTGTCGCCTGGATATGGCTGGGGCCAGACCCAAAGCTCGCACATGCCATCGTCAATGCCGTGGCCGTCCTTATTATCGCTTGCCCATGCGCGCTCGGTTTGGCTACGCCGATGTCCATCATGGTCGGCGTTGGTCGTGGCGCGCAGGAAGGCGTGCTCGTGAAGAACGCCGAGGCGCTCGAACGGTTGGAGCACGTCACCACGCTCGTCGTGGACAAGACGGGCACGCTCACGGAGGGCAAGCCCAAGCTGATGGATGTGCTGCCGACCGGCGGGTTTGACGGGAAGGACTTGCTGCGTCTTGCAGCGTCGCTGGAACAGGGCAGCGAGCATCCGCTCGCCGCCGCGATTGTGCAGGGCGCGAAGGACCAAGGCCTCGCCATCGAAGCCGTGACAGACTTCCGCTCGGTGACGGCTGGTGGGGTGCTCGGCACCGTCGCTGGTCGTGCGGTCATGATCGGCAAACCGGATTTCCTGCGGGATGAAACGATCACTGGCCTGGGGCCGCTCGAAGCCTTGGCTGTACCACTTCAAGAAGCAGGCAAGACCGCGATGTATGTCGCGGTGGATGGCAAGCCGGCGGGCATTCTTGCCGTGGCCGACCCGATCAAATCCACCACCGCCGAAGCTATCCGCAAACTCCATACGCTCGGCTTGAAACTCATTATGCTCACCGGCGACAACCGCCGCACCGCCGCTGCCGTCGCGCAGACACTCGGCCTCGATGCGGTGGAAGCAGAGATTGAACCGGCGGGTAAAGTCAGCTACGTGAAGCGGCTGCGGGCGGAAGGCATCCACGTCGCGATGGCCGGCGACGGGATCAACGACGCACCCGCCCTCAGCGAAGCGGACGTCGGCATTGCGATGGGCACCGGCACGGACGTCGCCATGCAAAGCGCGGGCATCACCCTGGTGACAGGCGACCTCCGCGCCATCGCCAAAGCGATGCACCTCAGTCGTGCCACCATGCGGAACATCCGGCAGAATCTGGTCTTCGCCTTTCTCTACAACGCGCTGGGCATTCCGGTGGCGGCGGGGGTGCTGTACCCGTTTTTCGGCCTGCTGCTCAGCCCGATCATTGCCGGCGCCGCAATGAGTCTGAGTTCTGTTTCGGTCATCAGCAACGCCTTGCGGCTGCGGAACGTGAAACTGTGATTTCAGTGGGAATCATGAACGCAAAAACACAGACTCTGAATCCAGGACTGGACGTGGTGCCAATCACAGGCCACTGTATGACCACGGCATCACGGTCAAGGAATCCGAGAAGGCTGCCAGTATGCCCCGGCCGCGATCCATCGCTTCGGGGTCACGCCGGGGCCGTTTACTCCCGCACCACGCCAGATCGAGTTCCGGTTCCAATGGGCGCACCAGGCTTGCTGCGGCAGCGATCCGTGCTGCTGATTCGAACTTCGACGGATCAAGGTTACAGGATGAGGAGGGGATGAAGAAGCTGTTCAGGCAGTTCTCGTTTCTGGGTGGCATCCCCAGCCACGTTGCCCCCGAAACGCCAGGTTCCATCCCTGAAGGCGGGGGAGCTCGGCTACGCGCTCTCGCACGCCTATGGCGTGGCGCTGGACAATCTCGGCCTGATCATGGGTTGCGTAGTTGGTGACGGGGAAGCAGCAACTGGATCGTGTGCCATCGCATGGCACTCCCACAATTTTTTGAGCCTGATAATGGATGACGCCGTACTGCCGATCCTTCACCTGAATGGTTACAAGATCCTAAGTCCCACCGTGTTGGCCCGAATCAGCCGAGCAGAGCTCCGTCTGCCTGTCTGCGTCCTGGCGGTGGACGAAGAATTCTGGATTGTTCGTGAGACCGCGAGACTGGTCCTTTGATCGTCGAGTTTGCAACACGAAGGGTCGTACACACATGAACCTCGATCTCATTTCTAGACGACTTTTGTTGAAGCGCGCAGCGGCGCTGGGCATGCTGGCCGCAGTAGAACGACTCGTGCCCGCCTACGCCGTGACGAACACCATCGTCAATCCCGGTTCACAGACACCGCTAAGCGGAGACGTGATCGATCTGACCATCAGCGAGGAGTTGCTCCACCTTGACGGTCGAACCGCGCCTGCCATCACGATCAATGGTGCGATACCGGGTCCCGTGATTCGCCTGAAAGAAGGTCAACAGGTGATGTTGCGTGTCACAAACCGCCTGGAAGAAAGTACGTCGATTCACTGGCACGGACTGCTCCTCCCCCCCAACATGGACGGCGTACCTGGCGTCAGTTTTTCCGGTATCGAGCCGGGCACGACTTTCACCTACCAGTTTCCAATTCGTCAAAGCGGCACGTATTGGTATCACAGCCACTCGGGTTTGCAGGAGCAATCGGGCGTCTACGGTTCGATGATCATCGACCCCGTCGAAACGGAGCCGTTTCGTTACGAACGCGATTATGTGGTCATGCTGTCTGATTGGAGCTTTGAATCACCAGAAGCGCTGCTCTCCAATCTTAAGAAGCAAGGGGGCTATTACAACTTCCAGAAGCGCACAGCGGGGGAGTTCTTTTCTGACGTGAGACGCATGGGCTTCTGGCCGGCGATACAGAATTATTTGATGTGGGACCAGATGCGGATGGATCCCACCGACTTCGCGGACGTCACAGGCTACACCTTCACCTATCTGATGAACGGTCTCTCTCCTGCCGGCAACTGGACCGGGCTGTTTCGTCCGGGCGAACGGGTGCGCCTGCGTTTCATCAACGCAGGCACCATGACCTTCTACGACGTGCGCATTCCGGGTCTCACCATGACGGTGGTGCAGGCCGATGGGCAGAATGTCCAGCCCGTCGTGGTGGACGAGTTTCGCATGGGACCGGCGGAGATTTACGATGTGATCGTCGAACCAGTCGCGGATCGCGCGTACACCATCTTCGCCGAGACCATGGATCGCAGCGGCTACGTGCGCGGCACCCTCGCGACGCGAGCAGGCCTGAGTGCGGAGATCCCTGCGCGTCGGTCGAGACCTCTCCGCACGATGGAGGACATGAGCATGGAAGGTATGGACATGGGGAACATGCCTAAGACTTCCCATGACGGCGGCATGATAATGCCCGGCATGGAGCCCTCCGGCGACATGCCGCACAGGAAACCCTCGGACGACGATCCGCATATGGAGCATAGGCAACAGGGTCCGGGCATGCCGTCCATGCCAGGCATGCACGGCATGCCGGCTATGGATGCGGATGATCAAGGCCGCTCAAAGATACCCGGCGCCGAGCCCGTCAAGCATAGCCCCGACGATCATGGGCCCGGCAATCAAACGGTGGCAGAGTATTCGCAGAGCCGGATGGGGGAACCAGGGAGAGGACTGGAAGAGAGCGATCGGCGGGTGCTGCGCTACACCGATTTAAAAAGTCTTGTGCCCTACCCAGACCAGCGGGAGCCGGGGCGCGAGATTGAACTCCACCTCACGGGCCACATGATTCGGTACATGTGGTCCTTCGACGGGAAGAAGTATTCGGAAGCGAAAGAGCCGATTCGTTTCCGCTACGGCGAGCGGGTGCGATTGACCTTTGTGAACGATACGATGATGGAGCATCCGCTCCATTTGCACGGGATGTGGATGCATTTGGAGAATGGCGCTGGGGTCTATCTTCCGCGAAAACATACGGTGGTGGTCAAGCCGGCGGAGCGGCTGTCTGTCGCCGTCACCGCGGACGCGCCGGGTCCCTGGGCGTTTCACTGCCATCTGCTCCTCCACATGGAGGCGGGAATGTTCCGGGTCGTCGAGGTGTTGGAGCAATGAACAAAACAGACTCTCCTGCCAGATTCTTTGCAAGTCTCCTTGCCGCCGCTTTGGGCTTCCTATTGGGCGACGGCATCGTCGTGACGGTCGTCGCGGCGCACCCTTCGATCGAGTCCCTCATGACTCCAAACAGGCCAATGGTGACTGACAGGATCCTAAACGGACAGGCCCCAGCAGGCGCTATCGCTTCTAAGGCCCCTCTAACCAATGGTGCTTCCGCCATGCAGGAAGGGAGGCTGTTTAAGTTTTCCCCGCCAGGAGACTGGCCCGCTCCGGTTAACGATCAGGAACACCGTCTATTCACGCTCGTTGACGTCCTCGAATACCGTCCAAGCACAGGTGGGAGTCAAGGGCATGATGACTACCGGTGGGATGTCGAGGGCTGGTACGGCGGGGACTACAACCGACTTTGGTTCAAAAGCGAAGGACAGAAGGACACCGCCTTCAAAGCAGATTACGACGTGGACTTTCAACTGCTGTATGGCCGGTTCATTCAGAAGAATTATGATTTTCAGATCGGTCCACGCGTGGAGACCCAATCGTTCCGTGGACGCAACGTGACCCGTGGGCTCGGCGTGATTGGGATCGAGGGACTCGTGCCATACAACTATGAATTCGAATCAGCCCTGTTCATTGATCAGAACGGCGCGGTGTCCACGCGTCTGTCGTTGACGAAGGACATGTTGCTGACGCAACGACTGGTCCTCCAGACTCGCTTTGAGACCAACGCCGCGGTACAACGAGTCGAGGAGTTCACGACCGGCTCGGGTCTCAACAACCTTGAATTTGGGGTACGACTGCGCTATGAAATCCGACGCGAGGTAGCTCCCTATGTCGGCATCTCCCTCGACCGGAGCTTTGGCGAGACGGCTACCCTTGTGCGCCAAGAAGGGGGCAATCCGAGTCAGATTCGATTCGCTGTGGGCGTGCGGGCGTGGTTTTGAACAGGAACCCTGCCGCTACGTAAACCGAGAACAACATCATGGACGACACTCTCAAGCGTCTCAACAAAATTGGCTGACTTTGTGCCAGTCGATGACGCGGTTAGCAGGAGGCGGACAAACCATATTTGGCCTACGAGAACTTCGAGGGTCTGCACGTCCTTGGCAAACCCGGTCTGTCTGGTCTATCTGGTTAGTCTGGTTCAAACTAAATACACGAGATAGACCAAACAGACGAGACAGACCAGAGAGACCAAATGAACAGGACAGGCTGACAGACTATTTCAGCATCCTGCTAGTTATCGGGACGCGTCGCCGGAAGTGGTGTTGCCGAGGTGGGCGATGATCAGTCTCGCGTCGGCGACGGGGTCTGTTGTGAAGGGGGTTGCGTGCTGACGGGTTACCGGGGTACTCAATCGCTCGGCTGCCTGGCGGATGGGAAGAGGGAAGGATACGTTCTGCTGAATCTGCCGGAGCTGTGCCATCGCGTCCCCGCGCCATCGTGGAAGATGGAGCTGCGCCAACCATGCCTCGGCGGCGCGGGCCACGGCGCGTCGAGCACAGACTCGCGCCTTCCCGGCATTGCTGTCTCGCTGCGCGGCCTGGGCTGCTGCCAGCTCTTGTTCAATCATTGTTGCCGGTGTCATCACGCGAGAGCCTTCTGATATCTGAATCCTTGCAGGGCAGTCACTGGCCATTGTGATCAATTAGAGATAGAATCCGCAACCTGTCGCCTGCACAGTCGGGAAGGTTCTTGTCTGGTTTGTTTGGTTGCTCTGGTTTATCTCGTGTGTTTGGTTGAGTCGGACTACCCAGAGAAATCAGATGAACGAGCCATATCGCGGATGAAGAGGGTAATCTGATTCAACATTCTGATGAGTATTGACGTAATGGGAGGAGCATAAGGAAGACATGGCGGACCGCGTAATCAAAGGGCAACGAATCCGGTCAGCACGGCAAAAGAAGGCAACGCCGGTGCGTCGGGCGAAGAAGTCCACGGCGACATCCGCAGTGGTTTTGATTCTGTCCGGCTCCACGGCACTCCGCCGAAGGAAGTCCGCCGAGACCTTAGCCGAATCCCTACACGTAGAGTTGTTCAGGGTGGATTTGTCGGCGGTGGTGAGTCAATACATCGGTGAGACCGAGAAAAATCTCAACGACGTATTCGACAAAGCGGAAGCCAGTGGCGCGATTCTCTTCTTCGATGGAGCAGATGTGCTGTTCGGGGCACGCGGTACAGTCAACGATGCCCATGACCGATTCGCGAACGCGGAGACGGCTCATTTCTTCCAGCGTATTGAGAGTCACAACGGAATCGTCATCCTCACGACCAATGGAAAGGCACGCATTGAGCAGGCCTTTCCTTCCCACACGCAGGTGGTCGTCATGGTAGGGACGATGGGAACCGGGAGGATGAGGAAAGGGGTGGAATGACACCCCTGCGGTTCCCTTGTTCCCGGAGCGCGCACGATCAGAATGTGCTCGCTCGACGGCCGCAGTGGAGCCAACAGGGGTGCCATTTCCTGGAACGTGAAACGTGGGAGAAACAAAGGTGCATGAGAGGGGAGACTAGATGATCTCCCGTGCTTGCGCAACGACCCCAGTGCTTCCCTAGAATGGGATGACTTCGCACCAGTCGATGGTTCTGCTAGCAGGTTGCGGGGAAAACCGTTTTGGTACAGCAGAATGTCGATGGTTGGCACGCCTGGAACAAGCCCGGTCTCTCTGGTCTCTCTGGTCTTTCTGGTTGATCTGGTTAGTCCTGTTCCACCAAATAGACCAGACAGACCAGAGGGATCTGGCGACGTTGCAGGTATTCATGATTAGTCCTGGCTAAGCCCGCCTCCGGTATTTTAGATTTCCATATGCCATCCACGCACCGAATACAGCACCAAAAATAATACTCAGCATGTCCAGACCCTGTTTGTACCAGCCTTCCGGAGCGATGCTGAGATCCGCATTCGCAGTTTGAAACAATATGTACCCCAAAAAGCCTACGGCGGCGGTGGATACAAGAGAGGCCACAACGATCGCCACCTGTTTGTGATAGCGCGGTACGATGTAGATAATCACACCCACAAGAGAAGCAGCTGCAATAGCCCTCGTTACAATCAAAACGTATGTGCCAATGATTGGTATCCCATCCATGTCCGGCGCGTCCCAAAAAGAATCTATAAGTTCGTACCCATGGATCATGCCGAAGGCCTTCCCAATAGTAAAGTTAGCTGCGAACCAAAGCATAAGGCCTGCCGGAACTGCGATGATCCATCGAACCATATTAATTGCTATATTGTTGCGCATAAGGTGAAGTGGGCATCTGGATTATTTATTGACTCTCCTCACGGAGGCGATTCTAGCTTGAGACCGCCTAGGTGCCTATCATATAGCTGGTACAAACCGAGAACGCAATCTGAACCATGCACCTCGTAGGCGTAATCCGCATAATTTACGAAAGCTTCTCACGCCCTTGCGTGGTTGGGTGAGGAATTGGCAGAGAGTACAGGTCTACGTCCGCAGTGGGAGATCAAGCAGGACACCCTCCCGTGAAGAGAAGACGCGCAAGCTTGGACGGATCTAGTATAGAAGAACGGCGGGTCCGACAACCAGAGAAGATGGACACAGGTCTTATTCCAGATTGAGGGGGAAATGAAAAATAATCGCACAGATCTCAAGAGTATCGCTCGGCGCGCCATGATCGAGCGCGACTTATTGCCGGATTTTTCTGACGCGGCGATGGCCGAGCTCGCCAGAATACAGGCTGCTGCTACCGACCAGCACTCAAACTTTCTGAATCTAACGGGGCTGCTCTGGGCGTCGATCGACAATGATGATTCCCGGGACCTCGACCAACTCACCGTGGCTGAACCGCGTCATGATCAGTCCGTGAAGGTCCTGGTCGCGATTGCCGATGTGGACGCGCTGGTCAGGAAAGACTCCGCCCTGGACACGCATGCCAAGCACAATACGACGTCGGTCTATACGGCCGGAGCCATGTTTCCCATGCTGCCGGAAAAGCTGTCGACTGATCTGACATCTCTCGGCGAAGGACAAGACCGTCTCGCGATCGTCGTGGAGATGGTGATTGCGGAGGATGGGGTGGTCCTCAGTTCGACCCTCTTTCGGGCCCTGGTCCACAACCACGCGAAGCTCGCCTACAACAGCGTTGCCGCCTGGCTTGCGGGGGAGGCGCCCGCCCCTGAGCGGGTCGAGACCGTCTCCGGCCTCGCTGCGCAACTGCGCTTCCAGGACCAGGTCGCGCAGCGGCTCAAGGTACGACGACACCAGCAGGGAGCTTTGAGTCTTGAAACGATTGAGCCACGCGCCGTGTTTGAGGAAGGGGATCTGATCGAACTCAGGCTCGAGCTGAAGAATCGCGCCAAGGAACTGATCGAAGAGTTTATGATCGCAGCGAATCAGGCGACGGCGTCCTATCTGAGTGGAAAGGGCGTGCCCTCCTTCCGCCGCATCTTGCGCTCTCCCGAACGCTGGCAGCGGATTGTCGAGGTGGCCGCACGCTGGGGCGAGCACTTACCCCCGGAGCCTGACGCGACTGCGCTCGAATCGTTCCTCGTCACGCGGCGGCAGGCGGACCCCCTCAGATTTCCCGATCTGTCCCTGACCATCGTGAAGCTCATCGGCAGAGGCGAATATGTGCTGGACCAGTCGAAAGATGGTGCGCCCGAACATTTCGGGCTTTCGGTGAAGGGGTACACCCATTCCACGGCTCCTAACAGGCGCTTTCCCGATCTCATCACCCAGCGGATGATCAAAGCGGCGCTGGCCGGCGCGCCAACGCCGTACCATCCGGAAGAACTGAAATATCTGGCTGGCCACTGTACCGAGAAAGAAGATGATGCGGAAAAAGTCGAACGGCGGCTTCGTAAATCCGCTGCCGCTTTATTGCTCGAATCGCGGATTGGGCAGCGCTTCGATGCCATTGTGACGGGCGCGTCTGACAGAGGCACGTGGGTCCGGCTCTTTGATCCGCCGGTCGAAGGGAGACTGGTGACGGGCGTGAGCGGCCTTGACGTAGGAGACCGCGTGCGAGTGGAACTCGAGAGCACGAACGTCGAACGAGGGTTCATCGACTTCGTCAGAGTCGGATTGTGAGGGAGCCGCCCTCCGCTGGTTTGTCTGGTTCAACTTGTTTCTCTGGTTTATCCGGTTAGTCTGGTTCACCCAAATACACGAGACAAACCACACACACCAGAGTAACCAGCCGGCTTTCCGCTTCAGGAACTTGCTATCAGCGCTGCTCGATTGGCCGCGTCCCCGGCGCCTCCAAGCTGGTGCGACCGAGTGCGCCGTTGCGGTAGTCCGACAAGAGGATCCTCGCCGCTTTGTCTCGGTCTAGCCCGCCTCCGCTCCTGGTCAGCAGGCAGCCGCGCTTTCTGGCGATGGCGTCGATCACGCCCGCACTCGTCAGCCCCTCCACCGGGAAACCATAGCGGGCCGTGAGCCGGGCTGGATAGCGCGCAAGCAGGATCGCGGCGAGAAACTCGGCGACCGCTTCGTCATCGACGACCGTGTGGCCCACGGCATTGATCGTGGCGAGCAAGAGGCCCACGTGAGGGTCTTTGATGGTCCCCCACAACAGTCCGGGTGAGTCGGTGATAGCCATGTGGTCGTTCAGTTTGTGACGTTGTTGGACTTTGGTCACGGCTGGTTCGTCGCCCACCCGCGCGACGCGGCGTTTGAGGAGCTGGTTCATCAGGGTCGATTTGCCGACGTTGGGGACTCCCATAATCAGCATGCGCAACGGCTTCGCGCTGCTGTTGCGGTGGGGGGCGAGTGGCTGACAGAACTGGGGCACCTTGGCGGCATCGCCCGCATGACTACACGATAGGGCCACGGCGCTGACGCCCGGTTGCTGGTTATACAGGTCGAGCCAGGCCTGAGTGACGGCGGGATCGGCGAGATCGGCCTTGTTGAGCACTTTCAGGCTAGGACGCTGGCGGACCAACCGCAGCTCTTCAATCAGCGGGTTGCAGCTGGCTTCCGGTACGCGCGCATCCAGCACTTCGACGATGACATCGATCACCTCCATTGTCTTGGCCGCTTCTTTGCGCGCCACATTCATGTGACCGGGAAACCATTGGATGGACATGGGGGACAGACTTTCTGATAAAAAGGAATTCTACTCTACGCTATAAGGCCATCATATATGGATAGCCTAAGCGGGGGTAGGGGGGAAACGTAACGATCAGGACCTCTTTCGCGGCCCATGTTGGGGGTGCGTATGGCACATACAGTAACTCATTATTTGGGAGATCATGTCATGGCGAGGCAAGCGGTGCGACGTATGATTCTCATAGTATTGGCGGTCGGTTGGCTTCTGCTCTCGCCGGAGAGCTATGCGGCGGTGGCGATTCTTCCGGAGGTGTCATTGACGGTCGACGGCCGGGCCATTCACGATCATGCAGCGGTCGTCTCACATCCGACCGTGCAGGAGATTCTGGCGGCGTTCGCTCGGGCCGAAGCCGCCCTGCAGAAACAGGATCTGGACCCGCTGCTGCAATTCTACGCCCAGGGTTACAACTATCATGGTCTGAAACCAGCGGATGTGCGCCGGATCTGGGGCGAAGTATTCTCCCATTACCGCAACCTGTCGTCCACCCATCTCTTCTCGGAGGTAAAGGTATTCCGGTCAGGGCCTCAACGACATGCGGAAATCACCTGCACCGGCGGGCTGTACGGTACGGAAGCCCAGGGCGGCATGCGGATTACGCTGGATAGCTGGTTCCGCGAGGTCCACTATCTGATCCATGAGGACGGAGCCTGGCGCTTTCTCGGAAATGCGGGTGCTGTGCCGAGCACGGCTCCGTTGACCTCCAGCCCCCATCATCCGCTCTTTTAGCTATGACCGGATGCTGAAACAGTCCGCCAGCGCCCCAGACCGTGGCGCGTGACGCACGAGAGCCGGACGGTTTCTCTTGTTTGTCTAGCCTATTTGGTTTGTTTGGGTGAACGATACAAGCCAGATGAACGAAACAGACCAGATAAACCCGTTTCGCCAGTCTCGCGTGCCAGAATAGTATTTTCCCATCCTCTCAGGTCTGGGGAGGAGTTCTCTCGCACCGTTGCCGGTTTCGGATTGGGCTGATTGGCGAAGCCGAGTTGGGCTGGTTCGGCGGTGAGTTCGAGCGGTTCCAGCACCGCTCCGATTTGTTCAGGCGCCGTCTCAATCTCAAACCGCTCTCTTCGGATCTCGTTGCCGGTTCTACTTCGATACACCAGCTCGTCCGTGTCGAGATCATATTCAGGAATCTCCGTGCTCTCCCATCGCTGCACGAAGTAGTGGGCATAGAGGGTATAGAGGCCGTGGTCCTTGCGGTTGTGACGCAGGACATATTCCGGCATGGTCTGGACATCCAGATCGGCATGATAATGCTGGAGCCAGAGGTAATCTCCCAGGATCACCAGTTTGATCAACGGGGAATCCGAGTAGAGCTTGAGTTTCACGACCTTCCCCATCGCCTTCAGCCGCTTGAGGAGCTGGATACTTTGCCGAACTTCTTCCCGAAATGTGTCCAGCGTGAACTCGGGATGGTTGATCGCCTGTATGCGCGTGCTCGCTTCCTGGCTGTAGGGATTCACCAGCATGATTCGGGCCCCCAGGCACTTGTCGAGGACCGACGACAGCCCCCCCACTTGATCCACAAAGGTGCTGTGGCCGCTTGACCCGATGACCGAGATGGTTCGGCCTGTGCCCTGCTCTTCTTTGAGTTGCTTGATATGCCGTTGCGCCCCCCGCGTGCGGCGGGGAAAAAACGAGACGAGCCCGGCGCCGGTCGCCACGAGGGCGAGGGCCCGGTCCCTCATGCTGCGATGGAAGTAGTTGAGGCAGACGATCAGGAGGATCGCCACCGTCATTTCCACGGCGATGAGCGAGAGTTTGTCATGTTCGATGCGAGACCAGAATGACAATAACTGTTTAGCGCCTGTCGGGAGCAAGAGCGCAATGCCTGCACTCAGGGCGACGACGACAATGTGATAGAGACTCCCTGCGGCGTCGCGTAGGAGTGCTCGGACTGTTGACCATAATTCTTGAAACAACGATTCACCTCTTTGAGTGGTAATGAACGACCCCACGGCGATGTCGGGCTAGCAATGCGAGCGATGAAGGGGTACGCCTTAGGCGGAGTGCTCAGCAGATGCAGAACGGCTGTGTGAGGACAAAAAAGATCGCATCAGACTTCGTGTCTAGTGGAGGACTGCAGCCTCCGAACACGGAAGGTCTTATGCGATCACCTGCACCCTACCATGGACGTATCGGTCATGCAAGGAGCGTCGCGAACCTGGTTGCTCTGGTTTCTTCGGATGATCTAGTTTCTCCGGTTTATCCGGTAAGTCTGGTTCAAGCAAATACACTCGACAAATTCAAGAAACCAGTGGCTCCTCCCGTTTCACGAAATTCGGTTCATGAGTCTTCTACCGTAGGAGTTCGCGGCCGTGGGGGGTGGAGAGGTCTTGGTCTGGACCAAGAGGGACGATACGGGTGGGATTGATGTCGTCGTGGGTGATGTAGTAATGCCGCTTGATGTGGTCGAAGTTTACGGTGTCAGCGATACCGGCGGTCTGATAGAGGTCTTTGAGGTAGCCGAAGAGGTTCGGGTAGTCGATGATCCGCCTGAGGTTGCACTTGAAATGGCCGTGATAGACGGCGTCGAAGCGCACGAGGGTGACGAACAAGCGCCAATCGGTTTCGACGAATTGTGAGCCGAAAAGATAGCGTTGGCGTGCCAGCCTGGCCTCGAGCTGATCGAGGGCTTCGAAGAGGCGCTGCACGGCTCGTTCATAGGCCTGTTGCGATGTGGCGAATCCCGCACGATAGACTCCGTCATTCACGTTCTCGTAAATGAAGGTATTGAGGTCGTCGATCTCCTTCCTGATTCCGTCTTGATAGAGGTCGATCGTGCTCTCGGTGAAGCGATTGAACTCGCCGTTGAACATGCGCATGAGGTCGTCGTCGGAATTGGTGACGATGCGTTTCGTCACCGTGTCCCACAGCACTGGGACGGTAAACCGTCCCCGATAGTTCGGATCGGTGGCCTTGTATGCCTGGCTGAGGAACTGGAATCCGTTGATGGGATCGAGAGCATGGCCCGGCCCTTCGCGGAACGCCCACCCCCGCTCGTCGCGGATCGGGTCCACGACCGTCATGCCGATCACGTCTTCGAGCTTCTTGAGTTTCCGCACAATGATCGTCCGATGCGCCCAGGGACAGGCCCAGGAGACATAGAGATGGTAGCGGCCGCTCGCCGCCGGGTAGCCGGAACTATCATTATTTGCGGTCACCCAGCCGGTAAAGGCATCCGGCTGCCTGGTGAAGGCACCCTCGGCGCTTTGCTCGTTTGGAAATTGGGCCTGGATGGTCATCGTCGGACTCCGCGTCCCTCTACCGTACCACATTAATGACGGAGTGACAGGGGGGAGGGGAATGGCCAGGTGTCCTTCTTGCTCGCAGAGTCCCCACGATAAAAGAGGTGGAATGACACCCGTGCTGATCCCTTGCTCCCGGAGCGCGCACGATCAGAATGTGCTCGCTCGACGGCCGCAGTGGGACCAGCACGGGTGTCATTCCCGGGAGGGTGAAATGAGCGAGCTTGGAGGGATTATTTGTGTTCAAGGTGGCTCGACGCGCGTATGTGCGGATTGACTGAGACAATTCTGAAAAGTAGAATGTTCAGCAATTCTCCACCGGAGGACGACTGGAATAAGACGAGAAGATATCCGGTGGGGGATGGTACGCTGCAGTGTCTATTCAGCTGGTTCAAACAAGGAGGTCGCGATGCATGTGATGGGACGTATCGGGTTCATGGGATTAGGGATCGCGTTAGCAGGCTGTCTCAGCGGGGCACCAGCCTTCGCAGAGGATAACCCAGATAAAGCACCAATCGAGGATGGGTCGAAGGTGATGATTTCGTCTCCTAAGGACGGGGACAAGGTTAGCGACAGTTTTGAGCTGAAGTACGACTTGACCAAGGGCTCCCAAGCTACGCATGTCCATGCGTATGTGGACGATCAGTATCAGAAGGGTTTTAAAGGGGAGCTCAAGGGCCTGAGCAAGGGGACGCACAAGGTCACCGTGAAAGGTGCCACGAAGGACCACGACCTTGTTACGGCCGCCGATACCATCACCGTCAACGTGCAATAGGGCTACGCCCAGCCAGCTTCAAAGCCACCAGGGCCTCTAGTGAAAGAGGCCCTGGTGCGCCTGGTTTCACAAACCGTTTCAGGAAAGATTGCAGGTCGAGCCTTCGATCCAACATCACGCGGCTTAGAAATGCGCGGATTTCTAAGCCGCGCTGCATTCCTCCTCTTGAAAATACTGCATCTCCTGCTTCGTCTGGTTGACACTGGCCACGCTAGAACGTAGCCTCTCTCCGTTCCAGCTTCAGCGCGAGACTCTTAACTGGTAGTTACCGTTGGCCATGGATTGGTTGTTGTTGCTTGGCTTGGTTGCTTTCCTCGTTGTCGGGGCTATCGCCGCGTTCTATTTGTATACATTCGTGACTCGAATCAGGGAGGAGTTCCACGCGGCGCAACCCGATCTTCGGATTACCAACCTGTCAGCGATGAGTTCAGGGAACGTCCTCACCATTTACCCGGAACTCGAGAATGTGGGTGGGGGTGTGGCGTACGATTGCCTTCTACACATGGGTGGGTGGGAAGGTAATTTCGCCGTCAAGAAAGTCTATCCTCGTGGTCCGCGATATCAGAAACATGTGGCGTCCATCGTATTGGGTCCGGACGCACCGGTCCGCGCAAAACCTATTAACAATGGCTATATCCGTCTACGCTACCTGGATCGCTGGGGGCAAAAGTACGATTGCTGGTATCAGGTTGCCCAAGTCGAAGGGGGAGAAACCCCGCTCTACAATGTTCAAATCGACTTGGAGCATCCTCAATTGAATGAACCTCATCCATCTGTTTGGGACATGCGAAAATTTCTTCGAACTACGCCTCTGTACGACTGATCAACAAGCGTCGTTAGGCGTCTGCGTCTTGGTGCACGGCATTCCGTCTCTTCCGTTGAACCCCTCACGTCTTACGTTTCACGTCGTAGCGGTTTGCTGTCACGGCGAGGCGGAACCCTAAGGCGTGCAATAAGGCATCGAGGCTCTTCAGCTCAGGGTTCCCACGTTCTGAGAGCATCTTGTAGAGACTCTCTCGGTTGAGGTTCGTTTTATCAGCGAGTTGTGCCATGCCACCTTGCGTCTCGGTCACGTTTTTCAGTGCCGCAAAGAACAGCGCTGGATCGTCTTCCTGCAACGCCACATGGAGGTCCTCTTCCGTCAGCGAAGGTCGCACAAGCTCTCGATGAGCTCCGCTTGATAAGATTTTCTCTTCCTCATGATTGCTTCCTGTACCCGTTCCAATAGTTCGTTGCTTGTCCCAGTCAATCAAAGAGGGGCGCAAGCCACGGGTACACATCAAGCGTGAGACGGAGGCCATAGCTTGGTCCATAGTCTTTCCGATTGACCATGTCGTTCCAGGTCTCGAAGGCAACGCTCCTTACTCGAATCGTCACAAGGGAAACAAACCGCTCTTCAAGGGATTTGCCCTGGACGTCGACAAATAGTCCCGAATCCAAACTGACCCCGGTCTCAATCTCGAATTGTGGGAGAGGGCGCTCATCGTAGATGCCCCAGCTCAACGAACTCTGGATGATGTAATTCTGCGGAGCGACTTGTCGAAAGGCTGGTCCGGCGTATGCTTGTGCCATTCGTCCCATGGCTGACCATCGAAAACCACGAACAAAATCGGCTGCAAGATGGTGTGCCTCACTCCAACCGAACAGCGATAATACTGATGAGCCGACCTCGGCTCCACGGACCCCTCCTCTGGCAAAGACCTCGTGATACAGAGAACCGGTCGAGCCGCCAACCCCGACGAAGATCTTTTGTGGTTGAGTTAGAAGTGGAAGCCATCGCGTAATCGAGCCATCGACCATAAAATCGAATGCATCGCGGGTCTGGCGAGTAGGGACCTTGGGAATCCCGAAAATCTTATCATGTACAAATTCGTTCTGGAGGTAGCGGGTCGGCTGCTCTCCTGTAGGCCCCGCTCCGATGGTAAGGTTTGTGCTCCAGCCTTCGAATCGTTTCCAGTGCTCTGTCCAACTCATCGTCCCAAAGTTGATCCCCATCGTCTCACGAATATTGTTGTACTGCTGTCCCTCGCGGTTAAATTCAGTGAAGCGATTTCCGGTATACCCGAGTTCAAGCTTCGAATAGGCATCTGGATACGCCAGCCCGCCCCAATGGACAGTCGGGCTTGGGGATTCCGCGAAGGCGAAGTCAACGGTTCCCCAAAGGACCAGGAGAGAAATGGTCCAAGCCAGGCCTCGCTGTGCGGTCATGTGTCTAGGTTTCACGCTTCCCTCACATTCAATTTGTCCTGTTTCACGTTCTTCACGCCCAAGATCTCCAACCTGTGCTGCCCAACTTTTTCCTTGTTGACCGCCACGATCTTTGCACCTTTCCCAATTGCGTTCCAGTATTGCAACGCTTTAACCAGAGATTGACGAGATGAAGTAGGGAGCATTATCGGAGTTCAAAGTGATCCTGGAGAGCTGAGGCGTGGATAGATCTTGCGGGTGTTTCTTTGATTCGTCTAGCAGGCTGCGGAACGATTACGGGGATGCTCCAGAACATCACTGGTCCGCATGTCCGGGGCAATCCTGGTCTCTCTGGTTTCTCTAGTTCATCTGGCTATCGGGGTAGTCTGGTTCAAACAAAATACACGAGATAGACCAAACAGACGAGACAGACTAAATGAACTAGCCAGGCTGGAGGACTTTTTCAGCATCTTGCTAGAGTCAAATCAGATCCACGAGTAAGAGAGGAAATGACATCAGCCCTCGTTTCGAGGGCTGGGATTTGGTCTTGTCCGTTGAACCCCTCATGCTTTATGTTTCATGGGTCTTAGATTGCATCGCATAGGGCAATCTTGATAAGTAGTGGTGTCTGTTGTCTGTGGGACTCGTTCATTATCACCGTACCAGGAGAACTCGCATCCATGCCTGACCGCATCACTAACTTGACTCGAACCAAGCCTGTTCCCTATCTCATCACCGGCCCCCTGCTTGTCCTGATCCTCATGAGCTTCGTCCCGGCCTCGCTCAATGCGGCACAAGGAGGCAAGACGGAGGTGTTCCCTGTGCAGAAAGCTGCGCCGGTGGTGGTCGTTATCGAGACGACTGGAAGTGAAATGGAGTTACGGCATCAACTGCGGGAAAAAAACGGGGTGTCTGAACTCAGTCCCTCCACCTCGGTGAGCCGCTTCTCGGTTGCGCCAACGGGGAGTTTTGGGTTTATTCCCGCGAAGCTTCTGGGATTGGCTTTGATCACGCAGAGTCCGGATCTCCCGTTAGAACAGGTGTCGCCCGCCACCAATGCCTATGAGATCCATAAGCTTGCCGACGGGAGTGGGATGTTGGTGGGATTCGTAGAGGCAAAGCTCAAGCCTCAGTTGACGCCCAGCCACCGACCGAAAAATGTCCGGCTCGGGCTTTATTCCAATCCCTCGGACAAGGCTCCGCATATCATCGCGGTGCCCTTAGTCAAACTGATTGTCGATCGGATGCCGATCCGACTCGATGCCAAGGAACCAGACAGTGCGGTTCTGCTCGATATGGATTTGCAGAGCACCGCTAACCGTACGTCGTCCCAAACCGGGCCGTAACCCGCACTCTTCATGACGGTTCGTCGTGAAATCATGCAGTCGTCAAGCGCGATAGGTCCGCAGCGCCGCATTCGCGATTGCAGCAGACAGGTTCATGAAGAATGTGGGTTAATAGCACGTTGTTCGTCTTGGAGCACACATCATGTCCTTGACCTCCTATAATAATGTGCCGGTTCCTTCGTTCATGTATGGCACGGCGTGGAAAAAAGAGGCCACGGCGCAACTGGTGCAGCTAGCCGTGACAGCGGGATTCACAGCGATCGATACGGCTAACCAACTGATCCATTACCAGGAAGCCTTGGTGGGGGAGGCCCTGCTGGCCCTCGCGCAGCAAGGGGTTACGCGAGACCGCCTCTTTCTTCAGACTAAGTTCACGTCGACGGATGGCCAGGACCATCGTACTCCCTACGATGCTTCAGCTGCTCTCACCACCCAAGTGACACAATCCTTCGATAGCTCGTTGGCCCACCTGCACACCGAGTATCTGGACTCCTATGTCTTGCACGGGCCTTACCAGCGGCGAGGATTGGGAGATGCGGACTGGGAGGTCTGGGCCGCCATCGAAGGGCTCTATCAGTCAGGGAAAACGAAAATGATCGGCATCAGCAACGTTACGTATGAGCAACTTACCCAGCTTTGTGCCCAGGCGGTGGTGAAACCAATGGTAGTGCAAAACCGCTGTTATGCCGCACTTGGATGGGACAAAGAGGTGCGGGAGATCTGCCGGGCCCAGGGCATTATCTATCAAGGCTTTTCGCTGTTGACTGCCAATCGAGAAGTCTTTGCTGATCCAGGCATTCGGGCCATCGCCCAACGGTTAGGGACCGGCCTCGCGCAAGTCGTCTTTCGGTTTGCGATGCAGGTCGGGATGCTCCCGTTGACCGGCACCACGAACCCGCAACATATGAAAGATGACCTCCAAGCTGAACAGCTTACCCTCACCGCTGAAGACATGCAGTTGATCGAAACGATCGGGATATAAACACGAGGTCCCGAAGGATTCCGGGGAGGGCTTCGCTACGTTGTGCGATCCGTCAGCAGGATATTGAAACAGTCCGCCAGCCTGTCTTGTTCATTTGGTCTCTCTGGTCTGTCTCGTCTGTTTGGTCTATCTCGTGTATTTAGTTTGAACCAGACTACCGAGATAGACCAGATAAACTAGAGAGACCAGACAGACCGGGCTTGCCCAGGACACGCAGTCCATCGAAGTACTGCTGTACAGAAATGGTATTTCCGCAGCCTGTTAGGGTTTATTCGATGTGGCTGGCTGGATACCGGTTGTGATGCCGAGGTCTTCGATCAAGGCACGTAGCGGTTCTGCAACCGACCAGGCCTGCGCGAAACACCCCCGTGCCCGGTGCGGCGCTTCCGCATCAAAAATCTCCGAGACCTGGCCGAGACAGGCGTCATGGAGATGACTCTCCAGCCCGTTGAAGAATGCCCGCGCCTGTCTGTTCTTCGCCGAGCTCTTGCCGTGGACCTTCCTCCAGGCTGTGACAAACGGTCCCAACAGAAACGGCCAGACCGTGCCTTGATGATAGGCCCCGTCTCGCTCCACGACCGTGCCTTCGTACCGCGGGCGATAGCGGGTGTCTTGTGGCGAGAGAGTTCGCAGCCCCACCGGCGTGAGCAGATGGTCCTCCACGACCCGGAGGATCTGCTCGGCCTGTTCCTTGAGCACCAAGTCGTCGCAGAGGGCGATGGCGTAGATTTGATTGGGGCGAATTGACACATCGTTGCCTTCTGGTCCGTCGATCACATCGTAGAGACATCCGCCTGCTTCGTTCCAGAATTTCGTGCGGAAGGACGCCACAACTCGCGTCCGATCCTCTCGACAGCGCACTGCATAGGCCGGCTCGCCGAATGTAGTGGCAAGACGTTCTCCGATTTCCAAAGTCCTCGCCCACAGCGCTTGAATCTCGACCGGCTTTCCATGACGCGGCGTGACGACCCAGTCGCCGACTTTGGCATCCATCCATGTGAGTTGCGCGCCGGGTACGCCGCCGGCAATGAGCCCGTCTTCATCCATATGGATGCTGTAGCGAGTGCCTTGCCTATAGCCGTCGATGATGTGTTTTACCGCAGGCCAGGCCACTGCGCGGACGCGCGTCTCGTCGTTGCTGTAGACAAAATACCGTTCAATTGCGTGGACAAACCAGAGCGAGGCGTCGATCGTGTTGTATTCCGGCTCCTCCTTGCCAATGTCAGGGAAGCGGTTCGGGATCATGCCCTGTGAGATATGTGCGGTGAAGGATTCGATGGTTTGCCAGGCGATTTCCCACCGGCCCGTCACCAGGCAGAGTCCCGGCAGTGAGATGAAGGTATCTCGTCCCCAGTCGGTGAACCAGGGGTAGCCGGCGATGACGGTCTGCCGGCTGTCTCGCGCAGAGAGATAGGCCTCCACAGCACACCAGAGTTTGCCAGCTAATGGATCAGTGTTGGGGGCGGTGGCGTGAAGACCCCCTCGTCTCTTTCGTTCACCCTCGGTCAGAGCCGCGACATCAATCGAGTCGGTTGATGTCGTGGTGAGGACCAAGGTCGCAGCGATTCCACGATCGAGTTGGTAGGTAAACTCACCTGGGGACCACCAATCTTCTTTGAAATCGAGCCCGCGTTGTTGTTCAGCTGGAAACTGAACAGTTCGAAACCACGTCGGGTCGTGGCGATACCTTCCGTTCTGGAGCGCCTGCACCGATGGCAATCCGACGTAGGGACGCCAGGACACGAGTCCGTCAGTCACTGCGGTGGCGGTAGCGGCCAGACTGTCGTTCATATGATGGGTTGCGTGATAGTCGCGCCCGCTCAGCATCGGTCGCACGCGCAGGATGATCGCCTTCTTGGTCTTCCCGGCGTGCGTCCATCGGATGACCACCAGGTCGCGGTTGCGCACGCAGAAGACTTCTCGTTGCACGACCGTGCCGTGGCAGTCATAGGCCCAGGTCGGCCAGGGGTCCGTCGTGAAGCCCGTGCAGTGTTTGTACCCTTCCGGGTGAATGGCGTTGGGGTAGAGATTGGTTGAGAGCGGATAGGATAGGCCTTCGATATCGATCCATTCTTCGAGGTGGTTCACGAGGACAAACCGTTCACTCGGCGGCTGGCGCGCCGTTAGCAGCAACGCATGGTAGCGGCGTGTGTTTGCACCGCCGACCGTGCCGGACGCAAACCCGCCACGGCCGTTAGTTTCTAACCACTCAAGGCTGAGCGCACGTTCGAGGTTCTGGCAATCTTCTTCATGTATGTGCATACGCGTGTCTCTCTTCAGTCATCGAATCTGCCGCGTATATCGCGTGGCTTTCGTCGTTCGCGAAATACGTTTCACGAACGACGTGGCACAGGCTTATTCTCCACTTTGCTGAATCAGCTTCGCCACCAATCCCGTCCAGCCCGTTTGGTGACTCGCGCCAATACCGGCGCCGTTGTCTCCGTGGAAGTATTCGTAGAAGGGAATCGCGTCGCGCCAGAGGGGATCTTCCTGGAACTTGGCGGTGCCTCCGAAGACGGGACGTCGCCCGGTTTGATCGCGGAGAAATATGCGGGTCAGTCGGCGCGACAATTTTGCGGCGACTTCGTTCAAGGGGAGGGTCAGACCAGAGCCGGTCGGACATTCGACTCTATAGTCGTTGCCAAGAAAGTAGTGGAATTTCTGGAGCGATTCGATCAGCAGATAGTTGACGGGAAACCAGACCGGGCCACGCCAGTTCGAATTGCCGCCGAAGAGCCCCGTGCCAGATTCGGCAGGCTCATAGTCCACTCGATAGTCCATGCCCATCGCCGACAGGACATAGGGGTGATCCTTGTGGTAGCGCGAGAGGGCGCGGATGCCGTAAGGAGACAGGAATTCCTCTTCATCCAGCATATAACGCAACACGGATTTCAGCCGGTGACGGCTCACCAGCGACAGGAAGCGCCGGACCTCGCCGTCCTGTGATCGGGTTTCCACGTGCGCGCTGAAGTCGGGACGATTTTCGATAAACCACTGCATCCGGTTTTTGAACCGGGGGAGGCTATCGATGAGTTCAGAATCCAGCGTCTCCACTGCAAAGAGCGGGATCAGCCCGACCAGCGACCTGATTTTTAAGGGAAATGTCTGCCCGTCAGGAAGATGGAGCACGTCGTAGAAAAATCCGTCATCCTTATTCCAAAGCTCGATCTTCTTACCACCAATATTGTTCATGGCGCGGCAGATGTAGACAAAGTGCTCGAAGAATTTGCTCGCCACATCTTCATAGGCCCGGTTCTCGCGGGCCAGTTCCAACGCGATCGAGAGCATGTTGAGGCAATACATGCCCATCCAACTCGTCGCATCTGATTGTTCGATATGACCACCGGTCGGCAACGGCGCGCTGCGGTCGAAGACCCCGATGTTGTCGAGGCCCAGGAATCCGCCCTGGAAGATGTTTTTCCCCTCGGCGTCTTTACGATTCACCCACCAGGTGAAATTCAAGAGCAGTTTCTGAAACACACGCTCAAGGAAGAGCCGGTCTCCCACGCCTTTGCGTTTTTTCTCGATCTTGTAGACACGCCAGGCAGCCCACGCATGTACGGGAGGATTTACATCCCCGAAGGCCCATTCATAGGCGGGAATCTGACCGTTCGGATGCATGTACCATTCGCGAAGCATGAGGATCAGTTGGTCCTTGGCAAAGGTCGCGTCGACCAAGGCCAGAGGGATGCAGTGAAATGCCAAGTCCCAGGCCGCATACCAGGGATATTCCCACTTGTCCGGCATCGAAATAACATCGGCGTTGTACAGGTGCGTCCAATCCGAGTTGCGGCCCTTGAGCCGTTCACGTGGAGGTTCCGGCATCATCGGATCGCCCTTGAGCCAGCGATTCACATCGTAATGATAGAACTGTTTACTCCAGAGGAGGCCGGCGAAGGCTTGGCGTTGCACGAGGCGTGCGTCTTCGGAGAGATCGGGCGGCGCGAGTTCGTCATAGAACTCGTTGGCTTCCTGAATCCGCTGCGTGAACGTCGCGTCGAAGGCCTCGCGTGTGAGACCCATCTCGCCGTCTTCGTTCGTGAAGCGAAGGTGAATGGTGTCTGAAGCGCCAGGAGCCAATGAGAAGGTGTAGTGGGCAGCAGCCTTCGAGCCGATTTTGTCGGGATTCACCGCCCCTTTGTCGCCCTGCACCACATAGTCATGAAAGCTGTCTTTCACATACCTGGCTCCCTCCCCGTCACCGTAGAGTCGCCTGCTGTTCGTCTCGTTCTCTGTGAACAGCAACGTCGGTTGGCGGTCGCACCAGAGGCGGCGTCGGCCATAGTACTCGTGGTCCAATTCGATAACGCTCATGCCCTTGCCTGCTGTTCCTTCACGCATTCGCGGCCGTCTTGCATCGAGACCCCAGGACCAGGTGTTCCGAAACCAGAGGGTTGGCAAGAGTGTCAGCTCAGCAGGATCGGGCCCATGGTTGACGATGTGAATGCGGATCAGCAGATCTTCCGGTGAGGCCTTGGCATATTCCACGACCACGTCAAAGTAGCGATTCTCGTCGAAGACGCCGGTGTCGATCAGTTCATATTCCGAGTCCAGCCGGCCTCGTCGACGATTCTCTTCGACGAGCTTCGCATAGGGGAACTCCCCCTGCGGGTACTTGTAGAGGTATTTCATGTAGGAGTGGGTCGGTGTCGAATCCAGATAGAAGTAATAGTCTTTGACGTCTTCGCCGTGGTTCCCTTCATTGCCCGTGAGGCCGAAGACCCGTTCCTTCAGTATCGGATCTCGTCCGTTCCAGAGGGCGATAGCGAAGCAGATATATTGGTGACGATCGGAAATCCCGGCCAGTCCGTCCTCATTCCAGCGATAGGCTCGCGAGCGGGCATGGTCGTGAGGAAACGCTTCCCAGGCGGTCCCGTGCGGGCTGTAGTCTTCGCGGACGGTCCCCCAGGCCCGTTCGCTGAGATAGGGCCCCCAGCGTTTCCAATGTTCCTGTCGGCGGGCATCTTCATCGAGACGCTGATGTTCCGCGGTGAGCGGTGGTGGACTGGCTGGGTTTGATGGCACGGTTCGGCGAGAATGTGGCATGGGATTCCTCAGCGGTTCGTGTAGGCGAACAGCCGGCAGAGCGGGCTGTTCTTTGCAACCCTAGCAGGAGAATGACTCAGTACGCCAGAGGTGTTCTCGAGATCTGTGGAGCAAGAGCATTTCATGGTTGCTCTGGTCTGTTTGGTCTGTCGCGTCTACTTTGTTCAACCAGACTAACCAGATAAACCAGAGAAACTAGATGGAGCAGGCAACGACGTAGGAGGCGGCCGGCTTGTCTGGAGATCCTGCAGGTTCTTCCGTTATCGGTCACGTTGGAGAGGAACCTGAGTCGAGTCGGGGAACGATCGCGGCAAGTCTTCGAGGCTTAGCCCGCATTATTCAGGAAGGTGTGTTGCAAAATGGTGCAGACGTGAAGCGCGACGGGCACTCGGAGGCGTGACGCTCTGAGGCATACTCGTGCAGTATGTCGCAGGGCTGAACAGCGAGATTGTCCGTCACAGCCATGTATCTGCGCTTGCAGTGGAAACGTCATGAATCATGCGGGTTAGGAGGGGAGTTCGGTGAGCCGAAGGGTATAGAGGTATTGGTAGAGCCCTTTACGGTCCATCAGTTCAGCATGGCTGCCGGTTTCCACAAGGCGCCCTTTGTTGAGGACGAGGATGCGGTCAGCTCGTTGGATGGTCGTCAAGCGGTGGGCGATCACAAAGGTTGTTCGGCCTTTCATGAGATGTTCCAGCGCCTCCTGGACGAGTCGTTCCGACTCACTGTCGAGGGCAGAGGTGGCTTCATCCAACAACAAGATTCGTGGATTTTTCACAATGGCCCTGGCGATGGCGATGCGCTGCCGCTGTCCGCCTGACATATTGATCCCCTTTTCCCCCACGATGGTCTGATACTGGTCCGGGAAGCTCATGATGAAGTCGTGGGCATGGCCCGCACGGCTCGCTGCCACAACTTCTTCTTCAGTGGCCTCCCTATTTCCGTAGCGGATATTGTCGAGAATCGTCCCGCCGAACAAGACCGTCTCTTGTGGGACCAGCGCGATCTGCCGATACCAACTGTCCATTGTGACCTGGCGGAGATCGTGCCCGTCGATGGTGATGTGTCCCTCAGTTGGATCGTAGAAACGATGGAGCAAGTTCATCACGGTTGTTTTCCCGGCGCCGGTGGGACCGACGATGGCGACTAGTTCGCCTGGCCTGGCTTCGAACGATACATCCGTTAAGACCGGTTGGCGTGGATCGTAGGCAAAGCTGATGTGCTCAGCCCGGATGTGTCCTGAGACGGTGGCCAGAGACGTGGCCGTGGGGGAGTCGCTCACCTCGGAGTGTGTGTCCAGAATTTCGAACACCCGTTGGGTGGCGCCCTGGGCCTCCCTGATCTGCGCGAACACGCGGGCAGCGGAACTGAAGGGGCCGATCAGAATTCCGGCAAAGAGGACGAACGCAAAGAGATCGCCCGGCGACACGCTCCCGTCGATGACCTGGTGTCCCCCATACCACAACACCGCCGCCGCGGCGGAGAAGGTGAGGATGCTGATAACGGGAATAAACACCGCCATGACTCCGGCCCGTTGCATGGTCAACGCCAAGGTCTGTTCGACTTGCGCGGCAAACCTGGTCTCTTCGCGCTGTGTTTGGACGAAGGATTTCACGATCCGGATGCCGGAGATGACTTCCTCGATCAGGGTACTCAATGCAGCAGTGTGATCTTGAATCGAGGTCGAAAGGGATTTCAGCTTTCGCCCGAATAATTTGGCTCCGAGAACGAGCAAAGGGAGCAGAATCAGGATCAAGAGGCAGAGCCGCCAATTCATCGTCAGCAAGAACGTGATCCCTCCAACGAAGGTCACGAGTTGCTTCGCGCTGTCGATCGGCGTTTCGGTGACGACCGATTGGATGACCGTCACATCGTTCATGAGCCGTGAGAGGAGTTCGCCCGTCCGCCGGCGAGCAAAGAAGCTCACCGATAAGGTGTGCAGATGGGCAAAGAGATGTCGGCGAAAGTCGGCGATGATGCGCTGCGAAATCCATGCGGTCAGATAGCTATGGCCCATCGAGCAGAGCCCCTGCAAAACGACGAGCCCGAGAAAGAAGGTGATCAAGTCCGTCATCCGTGACTGGTCGTGCTGCACGGTAATGATGTCCCACAGGGTACCGGCTAACCGCAGCAGGGCCAAATTGATGGCGGCGACACCCATGACCAACAGGCCTGCCAGCGCCATGCGGGACAGGTAGGGCTTCAGGAACGGAAGAAATCGTGAGAAGGTGGACATGATGTGGAACGATCTTAACCGACTGCGGGAAAACTATTTCGGTACGTTAGTATTTCGATGGTCCATACGGGTGGCACAATAGGAGAACCGGATACAGGCACTCAACAAGGCCAGACTTCTCACCTGCCCAACTCTGACGGATATTTCACCCGCCCGCCAGGAGTCTTCCTCGGCAGGCTCGTTGCCCTGGGGTGTGCCTGGTTCCAAGCAAGGCTGCAGGTGATTGAAGGGCCGAGGAGGTATGGACTGCATTTTGCGCGGGCCGTTTGCCCATACAATGGGCTTTGGCGAACGGAACATCTCTCCCAGCGATTCTGATCTTCGAGAATCTCTCTTGGTACGTTGAGGGTCTGAACGATACTAGAACGTTGTCGGTGTGTTTTTTTCAGCATCCTGTTAGAGGAGATGGCTATGGAGTACCACGTGAGAACGGCGGAGGGGGAGACTTAAGCTGGAGCGTTGTAAGCAGCTACAGCTCTGCGATGGACTCGATCAGGTTCTTGTTGACGGCCACGAAGTCTGAGCGATCCTTCTCATCGATCACCACATCGGTGAGGCTGATGAAGAGACGTTGCTCTTCGTTAATTGCATCGGACACACGATTACGCATGGGAGGAATGAGAAAGTCGCCAACGTAGACGCAACTTACAGTTCGGACGCGGATGCGAACCTTCTTGCCTTCTGGCACAGACCCCTCCTCCCCCTTCGCGGGTGAGCCTAGCTTTTACGACGTTCAAACTTTTGACGCCGGCGCAGCTTTTTGTACTTATGCTTGCGCATTTTTTTACGGCGTTTTTTCAGCACACTGGACATGCGTTCGCTCTCCTACAAGGAGGGAAGTGTAGAAGTTTTCGCCTCAAATTGCAAGGTCATCGACGGATTATGTCAAGCCACAGTAGAAATGTCCTCTTCCTCCCATAGTAGAAATGTCCGGTTTGCCTCATCGGGGTCGCCGTGGAGTTGTGATGGTCGGGCAAGATTTGGCGTTCCCACGGATGAGTCGGTTCACCGGCCGCTTGACCTGCCGGGCACCCATTCCTATACTGTCCCATACTGCACCTATGATGTTACCGCGGAAGTTGACACTGTTTCCCGTCTTGGTCCTGGTCGGCTCGATATTCTTGATCGGCGCTGGCTGCGGTGGCAAGACGATTCAATACCCCGAAGATCACGAACGGTATCTCCGTATTGATCGGGCGGTGGAATCACTTCGCCATGCCTATGAGAAGAAAGATTTGTCGAATCTGGCCTCGCTCATGATGCCTATTGACCAGCTTGAGCGGCTGCGGGAAGAGGCCCAGGGCGACTTCGAGACATTTAGCGCCATCACATTGGATTTCACGGTCGAGCGTATTATGATCGAAGGGGACGACATCGATGTGTTCGTGCATTGGCAAGGGCTGTGGAAAAAAGATCCGGACGATCCGGGGCTTCGTCAACGAGGCCACACGAAATTACAGTGGGTCGGCACGCAGGCGATCCTCTTACGCGGGGTTCAGGGCGATGCTCCCTTCGGTATGAAAGCTCGGCAGGCCACAATCGATCCCACACGTTCTCCCACGAAGAAATAATCCATGCTGTCTCGTCGATCTCGTACTCCGGTACAGGCCGATTTCCTGGTCATCGGGAGCGGTGTAGCTGGCCTACGCGCGGCGTTGGAGTTGAGTCGTGCCGGTCGTGTCATGGCGCTGACGAAAGGGCATCCGCTTCAGAGCAGTTCGATCCATGCACAGGGGGGGGTGGCGGTGGCGATGAGCGAAGAAGACGACGTGGCTATCCATTTAACCGACACGCTCAAAGCAGGGCATGGACTCTGCCGGAAGGAAGCCGTGCGGGTCCTCGTGGAAGAAGGCCCTGAGCGGATTCAAGAATTGATCGGGTGGGGGGCTACGTTCGACAAAGTCGACGGCAAGTTCGCGTTCGCTCGCGAGGCTGCCCACAGCCGAAGCCGTATTCTGCGCGCGCGGGGGGATGCGACGGGGAACGAGATGGTGCGAGTGTTGATTGCCGAGGTAAATCGGCAGAAACGTATTCAGCGCCTGGATCATCACTTTACCGTAGATCTTGTGGTTGACGCCGGACGTTGCTGCGGGGCCGTTGTGCTGGATGAAGGGTCTGGTCGCCAGTTCGTGCTGCCGGCTCGCGCAGTTGTGTTGACCACCGGCGGGGCCGGGCAGATCTATGCGCGGACAACCAATCCCCCAAACGCCACCGGTGATGGAATGGCTATGGCGTTGCGCGCGGGCGCGGTGCTTCAAGATATGGAGTTCGTGCAATTCCATCCAACTGCACTGTATTTGCCGTCGAGTCCGCCGTTCTTGCTGTCGGAAGCGATGCGAGGCGAGGGTGCGCAGCTGCGCAACAATAAGGGAGCCCTGTTCATGCAGCGGTACCATCCCATGGGGGCGTTAGCGCCGAGAGACATCGTGTCGCGAGCGATTTTGGCGGAGATGGCGGCGACCAAAGCCCGTCATGTCTATCTTGACGTCACCCACTTGGGTGCAGAGTTCGTGAAGCGGCGCTTCCCGACGATTTATGCGACCTGTCTTCGCTACGACATCGATATCACGGAGGAATGGATCCCGGTGTCTCCAAGTGCCCATTACATGATGGGCGGGGTCTGGACTGATCTGAACGGTGCGACGACGGTTCCAGGGCTCTTTGCCGCCGGGGAGGTGGCCTGTAGTGGTGTACATGGAGCGAATCGTCTGGCGAGTAATTCCTTGCTCGAAGGATTGGTATTCGGTGCGCGTGCGGCATCGGCAGCTGTGGCGTTTGCCGGCCGACAGGAGCCTCCCATCCTGTCGTCTCAGGAGGCCACGCTCCGTGCGGGCCAATTTGGCACACTGGAGGATGCGGAAAAGTTGCGAAGCTCACTCAGGCGAACGATGTGGGGACAGGTCGGCGTTATTCGCTCGGGCGAGTCGCTTATCCGGGCCTGCGCACAACTGTCACGGTGGGCTCAAGTCATGACCCAGCCGTTTGCAAGCCGAGCAGCGCTGGAAGTAAAAAACATGGTGCAGGTGGCGCAATGCGTCGCGGAAGCGGCGCTGTGGCGAGAGAATAGCGTCGGGGCTCATTACCGGTCAGATTTTCCGGAGGCCAAGCGGGCCGGTTGGCACCAACATAGTCGCCTCTCGAACGGGGAAGTCGTTAGTGGGAAGACAGCGCAGAAGTCGCGGGGGTTGCTGTTGTCTCTGCGGGGGCGTATCGGCTGACCGGACGTGCCATGATGACGCCATCGCGGATCAGGAACGTGCGGTAGTATCGGAGAACCTTCCGGACGTATTGCCTGGTTTCATTGAACGGGGGAAGTGCCTGGTAGCGGTCGACCGCATTCTCTCCAGCATTGTAGGCTGCCAGGGCCAGCGGTAAATTCCCATGGAAGCGGTCGAGCAGCTGGCGTAAGTATTTTGTCCCTCCGCCCACATTATCGTCCGGATCATACATATCCCGCACATCCAGACGCACGGCGGTCTGCGGCATCAGTTGCATCAAGCCAATAGCGCCAGCGCGAGAAACCGCCCGTGGGTCAAAGTCAGATTCGGCTTTGATGACGGCTCGGATCAAGGCGGGATGGAGCTGGTTTTTCGAAGAGTGCCGACGAATGACTGGTTCAAGTTCTTGCTCGGACAAGGTGTCGTGGAGTCGGCGGGATTCGATCTCAACCTTTCGATAGCGCGAGTCTGACGGGACATTGGTAAGAGAGATCGAGCCGTCGCGTCCGATAAACTGGTAAATTTCTGCCGTGGTGGTTGGCACGGAGAAGGCCAGCGAGCCGATTCCTGCGATCGCCGTCGTGGTGAGCCCAATGGCCGCATGTCGCTTGAGGGATGTCATTACTACCGAAAAGGTGTTGTGCATGGTTGCAACGATATCAGCCTGCCACTGGGTGTCAAGAAACTGCAGATCTTGTGCCTGGAGGCCGGTTTTAAATAGTGTAGGAAATCAACAGGGTCTGTGAGGGGGTGAAGCAGCTATGGTTCTAAAAACCGCACTCGGTTAGCAATAAACAGTCTGTGGATCTGTTGGGTGAGAGGTCCTGGCGTTTCATCCCCAACTGGATGTCCGTCCACTATGGAGACCGGCATTACTTCCATGCTTGTGTTGGTGAGAAAGCACTCGTCCGCCTGATGGATCGACTCGACTCCGAAAGATCCTTCGTCAACCGGGATCTGTGCTTCTCGAGCGAGGCCGAGCACGATATTGCGCGTGATACCGTCCAGCAGGCCGCATGCAAGTGCCGGGGTGCAGAGCCGGGCTGCTCGAACGAAAAAGAGATTGCTGACGGTGCATTCCGTCAGACGCGATTCCCAATTGAGCAGAATGCTGTCGAAGGCGCCGGCTGCGATCGCTTCCCGTTTGGCCAGGATATTGTTCAAAAAGTTTGTGGCCTTGATTTGGGGCGAGAGTGCGCTGGGCAGGTTCCGTCTCGTTCGGGCGACGATCAGGTTCACGCCGATACGATATTGTTCGAGCGGGGGAGGATGAAGCGGTTTGGTCATGATCACTACGGTGGGGGTTGGGCACAGGGATGGATCGAGGCCGATGTCGCCGGTTCCTCGGGAGATGGTGATGCGAAGGTACGCGTCGGTGCGTTCATGCCCGACGTCATTCCGTGTCATCGCTTCGTGGAGGAGCGCCGGCCACCTGTGATCGGGAATCGGGATGGTCAGGCCGATCGCGTCCGCAGACCGGCGAAGCCTGGCAAGATGTTGGTCCCGCATGAAGATCCGGCTCCCGTAGGAGCGAATCGTTTCATAGACGCCATCGCCGTAGAGAAAACCATGATCGAAGACGGAGACGACGGCCTCCTCTTCTCTCACGAACCGATCATTGAGATAAATCCACATCGTTATGTCCGTTGCAGCGCGCTGAAGAAAGCCTGGGCCTTCTGGAGCGTTTCCTCGTATTCCTTGGCTGGATCGGAATCGGCGACAATCCCGGCACCGACTTGCAAGTATCCCTTCCCCCCGCACCATACCAACGTTCGAATCACGATATTGAGATCGAGGTCACCGTTCCAGCCGATATAACCAAACGATCCAGTATAAGGGCCACGGCGTACCGGCTCCAGTTCCTCAATAATCTCCATGCAGCGGATCTTTGGCACGCCCGTGATGGTGCCCCCGGGGAATAGCGCCTGAATCAGATCGAAGGGCGTGGTATCCGGTTTCAAGGCGCCGCTGATATTGGACACGATGTGGCTGACATGGGAGTACTGCTCAATCGCCATGAATTCATCGACCTGCACGCTGCCGAACCGGCAGACGCGGCCCAGGTCGTTTCGTTCGAGATCGACGAGCATGAGGTGTTCCGCCCGCTCCTTTTCATTCGCGAGTAATTCATCGATGAGGCGTTGATCATCAGGGGCGTCGTGCCCGCGAGGTCTGGTTCCGGCAATCGGGCGCGTGTCCGCTCGCCGGTCGTGGAGGCGGACGAGCCGTTCGGGCGAAGAGCTGATCAACGTGACGTCGTCGAAGTGCATGAGTCCTGAGAAGGGCGAGGGGTTAACGGTTTGCAGACGTCGATAGAGTTCCTGCTCGTAGAGTTGTCGATCCGTACCATCGTTGTAGGAGCTGGGAGATTGCAGGGTGAATCGATGTGACAGGTTGGCCTGGTAGATGTCTCCCGCCGCAATGTATTCCTGGCAGCGCCGGACTCGATCGAGGTAGTCATTTCTGGTTTGATCCGGATGAAATACCATCAGATCGAGGGAGGGGAGCTCATCGAGGGGGGAGGACTGAGCACTCAACTTGGCCTCCCACTCGGCTAGCCTGGTTAAGCCCTCGCGATAGAGATTCTCCCGAGTCTCTCCCAAAAATCGTTCCATGGGCGGACAATAGATAATCTGTAGACGATCGGTTTGATGATCGACGGCGGTGATGATGTCATACAGACCGAATTGCAGATGGGGGAGTAGCAGATCGTCTTTGGCAACGGACGGAAGCGTTTCAAATTCGCGCACGAGATCGTAGCTGAGGTAGCCGACGGCTCCGCCCCAAAAAGTGGGCAGGCCTGAAGGAGACTCGATCTGGGGGCTGGCGAACAGTCGGCAGAGGCTTCCGAAGGGATCGTTCGACGAGCATTCGAGTCCTTCGCGGGTTCGAAGTGAGGCCTGCCCTTGTCGCCCGGTTAGCACCGAGAAGGGGTTGCTCCCCAGATATGAGTAGTAGTTCCCGCCGTCTGTCCCCTTCCCGCTGTCGAGGAGGAATGATGGCTGGGAGGGAGACGCAATCAGGCGATACAACTCAAAGGGTGTCCTCCCTTGGCCGTCCATCGTGAAGATTAGAGGCTGCGGGGGACCGATCAGGAATGATGGTTGGGAGAAACGAGTCATGGGTGAACGTATATTGCATTACAAATCATGCGCCACCCACTATACCCGACTGTTCCAGCTGTGTCACAGTGCCTAGCCGGCTTGACAAATTTAGGATGATTCTGCTTGAATTGCGCGCCCGCCATCGGCAGAGTCCTTGCGTTATGGGACGCATTGCACTCTCCTCCGTGGGTACGACATGCCCTCTTCACAAGATCCATTGTACGCGGGGCTCGGTCAAGCGGTTCGGATCGGAACCGATCTGCTCGCTGCGTTGATTGTCGGAGGAGGGTTGGGTTGGGTATGTGACACATACCTCTTTGGCTCCACTCCCTGGGGGATGGTCGGAGGTCTGGTGTTGGGCGTCGTGACCGGGATCAGGAATGCGTACCGGTCGGCGCAGCGGTGGCCGAAGACATAACGCGTTTCAGTAGAAGAAAGTACGAAAACGCCATGGAAGAAAGTCCGCTTCATCCGTTCGAGCTTCATAACTGGATACCGATTTCGCTTGGCGGGTTGGATATTTCCATCAACAAAGCTGTCGTCATCATGTGGGTGGTGGTCGCGCTGGTGGCTGCACTCATGGTGATGGCAGGATCGGCACGTAAGCTGGTGCCTGGTAAGTTGCAGAGCATGGCGGAGATCATGGTGGATTTCATTCGCACCATCATCATGGATACGATGGGCAAAGAAGGGATGCGATTTTTCCCCCTCATCGCCACGCTGTTTCTCTTTATTCTTTTTTGTAATCTTATCGGGTTGATCCCCGGCAGCTACACCGTGACGAGTCAGATTGTCGTGACGGCCGTGTTCGCCTGCATGGTGTATGGGCTCAGCTTGGTCATGGGTTTTTTCTTGCATGGGGTGAAGTTTCTGGGCATTCTTGTTCCGCCCGGTACGCCAGGGTGGCTGCTGCCATTGATGGTACCGATCGAGTTGATCAGTCAATTGGCAAGGCCCATTTCATTGGCCGTTCGGTTGTTTGCGAACATGACGGCGGGCCACGTGATTCTCGGAGTTCTGTTCGGCCTGGCGATCAGCGGCGGATTGTTGATCGGGTGGTTGCCCTTTGCGTTCACGATCGCGATGAACGGATTGGAAGTCGGTATCGCGTTTATTCAAGCCTATATTTTTACCGTGTTGACCTGCGTCTATTTGGGGGACGCATTCCATTTGCACGGCCACGATGAGCACGCGCACTAGCGTGTGCGAGTTTCAGACAAGGGAGGAGTAGGATACAATGGATTCAGCAGCAGCAGCATTATTGGGCATGGGGTTAGCCGCGGCAGGGTTTGCCGGCGCCGGTGTGGGGATCGGCTATATTTTCGGGAAGATGATTGAAGCGGTGGCGCGCCAACCGGAAGCAGAAGCCCGCGTCGGAAAGTATATGTGGATCGGGTTCGCGCTGGTGGAAGCTATCGCGTTGTATGGCCTGGTCATTGCCTTCATCATTATGGGCCTCAGGAAATAAACCGGCTACAGGGGTAATGGGATAATTGGGATAGCAGGGGAAACGGGTACCCCCATAGACCCTTACCCTTCTACCCAGGGGAGTTGACATGCCGCAGTTTGAATCTCACTTTTTTTCTTCCCTGATTTTCTGGGAAGTCCTGTCGTTCGCGATTCTCTTCTTCGTGCTCTACAAGTTTGCCTTTCCCGGCATCTTGAGTGCGTTGGAAGAACGAGAAAAGAAAATTAAGGACAGTCTTGATCAAGCCGAGCGTCACCGGTCAGAGGCTGAACGGAAACTCAAGGAGTACGAGGCCAAGCTGAACACCGCTGCGCAAGAGGCGGAAGGTATTCTGGCTGCCGCAAAGGAACGGGCGCAGCGGCTCATGGAGGAAAATGAGCAGCGGCTGACGACCGAGGCCGAGCGGATCAAGGGCGATGCGACGCGTGAAATTGATCATGAGCGTCGTAAGGCGATTCAGGATATTCGCGCCCAAGCGACCGATTTGGCATTGATGGTGGCGGAGAAAGTCGTGCAGCGAAGCCTGACTGAAGCGGACCACAGGAAATTTGCAGACGAGGCGCTCGAGGCGCTGTCAAAATCCTACCAACGATAATTCTTGGTCCGGGCGGGATCAGCCTAGGCTGATCCCGCCCGGTCTGTATCCTTCCAAATCCGCACAGATGAAGCGAAACCCGGCCTTGCGGAGACGAGCGCTGATGTGCGCGCGCACATCCGGCTGATTTAGCCGAGAAAAATCCTCTGCCGCGACTTCGATTCGTGCCACTTCTCCGTGCTCCCGTACACGCACATGGCGAAATCCTTCAGCCTGTAGAATCTCTTCAGCTTGCTCCACGCGACGGAGACTTTCGATCGTGATCGGTATGCCCCGAGGAATTCTGGAAGAAAGGCAGGCGGCCGCCGGCTTATCCCAATTTGAGAGTCCCAAGGCCTGGGCGAGTGCCCGCACATCGGACTTCGAGAGAGAGGCTTCGACCAGCGGGCTGCGCACTCCCCACTCGCGGGCCGCTTTGATTCCTGGTCGATCGTCCCCCAGATCGTCGAGATTCGTCCCGTCCACGATCCATCGGCTTGCGCGCGGTTCGCGCAGTCCGTCCAGCAATTGATAGAGATCGGTCTTGCAATGGAAGCAGCGGGCTGCATCGTTCTGCACGAAGGCTGGAATATCGAGTTGATCGGTGTGGACGAGTTCATGCCGCGCACCGATCTCTGAGGCGACCTGCTTCGCGCCGTCGAGTTCGATCGTGGGAAACGTCGGTGAGACAGCGGTGATGGCCAGCGCCTGTTCGCCAAGCTGTTCATGGGCGATTTTCAGGACGACGGTGCTGTCGATCCCGCCGGAGAAGGCAACCAGGACGGACTGCATGTCAGAGATCGCCCGGCGAAGTGTATTGAGTTTATCGTGGAGAGATTCAGTCATCATGGATATTCCTGACTTTCGAGTTGCTACACGGTTGCCTAGTGCTTGACCTTCGCTTTGGCAACGTTACCCACCACCACTAAGGCGTACCGTTTGGGGTCCAGGTACTGTTTAGCGACGCGCTGCACGTCTTCCTTCGTGACTCGGTCGATCCATTTTGGGTAATCCGAAAAATATTCAAACCCCAGACCGTAGAACTCCACTTGGGCGAGCACGTGCCCGAGCTTCGCGGTGGAATCAAATCGTAGCGGGAAACTGCCGATCAAGAATGATTTGGCCTCGGCCAACTCCTGGTCGGACACCGGTGCGTCACGAATGGACTTGATTTCAGACAGGACGCCGGTGATGGCTTGATTCGTCGTCTCCGTCTTGGTTTGGAGGTTGACCCAGAATGAACCGGGCATCAGCCGGGCGTCGAAGTGGCTCATGATCCCGTAGGCCAATCCCTGCTTGTCGCGAATCGAATCCATCAAGCGAGAGGAAAATCCACCGGCTCCCAGGATGTAATTCATCACCGTGACTGAATAAAAATCAGGATGAGCACGCGGAAGGCCCCCATGACCAAGCACAATGGTGGATTGGGTGAGATCTTTCTCGATGAGTTGGACCGTTTTCCGTTCGACCGGCGAGGGCTTTTTCGTACTTCGTGCTGGTGCGGTCCCTTTTTTCCAGGCTCCAAAATGGGTCTGTACCAGTGCAGTGGCTTGCTCAAGCGTGACGTCGCCGACGATGGCCAGGACCACCTGGGAAGGGGAATATTCTCGACCATAGAAGGCCTGCACGTCGGTCAGAGTGATCTTGTTGAGCGTGTCCTCCATTCCATTGACGGGCCAACGGTAGGAGTGTCCGTGGAAGACGAGCTGATTGAACGCCCTCATGGCGATATGCCCCGGGTCGTCGTTGTCGCTCGCCATCTCGCCAAGGAGTTGGGTGCGAATCCGTTCGAATTCCTGTTTATGAAACGCGGGGCGTTGGAGCATGTCTGCGAGCAGGATAAAGCCGAGGTCGATGTCTTTCTTGAGTACGCGGGCGGAGGCGGTGGTGAAATCCTCTGAGGCTTTGGCTTCCAGGGCCCCGCCGACGAAATCGATTTGCTCCGCCTGCTGTTTTGACGTGCGCGTGGTCGTTCCTTCGTCCAGGAGACTGGCGACGAGGTTCGCGAGTCCTGCTTTGTCGGGAGGGTCTTGCGCAGAGCCGGTTTTGATCAGCGTGTGGATCTCTACGATGGGGAGGAAATGTTGCTCAAGGACGAGCACCGTGATGCCGTTTGCAGTCACAAATTTTGTCGGGGCGATCTCTGCCGCTATACTGAGACCGCTAGACAAGAGAAGAGCGCAGAATCCCATCACGAGGGTCAGGATCGCCGGTCGTCGAGGCGCGCTAGCCCGTCGTCTCGTGGTCGACATGATTAAGGCCTTCCCTGTTGCGCGGCGGTGGAAGGCGACTCTGGTTGTTTGGGAGGCACGGGAATCAACGTGCCGACGGTTCGATTGTCTTCCGTCAAATATTGGCGGGCGACACGCTGAATGTCTTTGGTCGACACCGCCAGGATCCGTTCGACAAACTGGTCTATTTTTTGCCACCCAGCGCCGACGGATTCAGCCTGTCCGAGCAACATGGCACGTCGGAAGTTGGAGTCCTGTTCAAAGACATGGGAGGCTTCGACCTGGTTCTTCGCCCGTTGGAGTTCTAGCTCTGTCGGCGGATCGGTCTGGAGGCGTTTGATCTCTCGTTGAAGGGCTTCCTCGACCACCTCCGGTTTCTGGCCGGGGCTCACGAGGGCATAGAAGTAGAAAAGGCCAGGATCGGTTTGCAGCAAGCTGTATTCTGCTCCGACTGCAAGCGACGATTTTTGCTCATACACGAGGCTCTGGTACAGGCGTGAACTTTTCCCATGCGACAGAATCGTATCCAATATGTCGAGGGCGTACGAATCCTCGCTCGTAAAATTTGGGACGCGATAACCCAACATGACGAAAGGGACTTGCGCATCTCGCTTGAGGAGGAAGCGGCGTTCACCTTTTTGTTCCGGCTCCATGGTGGCGATCGGTTTGGGTTCCGGTCCTCGCGGAATCGGTTCGAACAGCTGTTTGATCGTGGGGAGCAGGCTGTCGGCTTTGATGTCTCCCACCACGACGAGGGTCGCATTGTTGGGTGAATAATACGTGTCGTAATGTCGTTGCAAGTCATCCAGAGTCATCGCATCCAGGTCGCTGAACCAGCCGATCACCGGCCAGTGGTATGGGTGGCTGAGATAGACCTGGGCGAAGAGCGTCTCGACGAGCGCACCTTGTGGATCGTCCTCTGAACGAAGGCGTCGTTCTTCCTTCACGACCTCTCGTTCCGTCGTCAACTCACTCATGTCGAGTACGAGCCCTTGCATGCGATCGGCCTCGAGCTCCAGGGCCAGCTCGACGCGATCAGCTGCGAGATTCTCGAAGTAGGCGGTGAAGTCCTGACTCGTGAAGGCGTTATCCATCCCACCGTTTTTGCGAATGAGACGGGAGAAGGTACCTTTGGGGTATTTCGCGGTGCCCTTGAACATCATATGTTCAAGCATATGGGATAAGCCCGCACGGCCCATGACTTCGTTGCGTGAGCCGACTTTGTACCAGACTTGGACGGTGGCAACCGGAGCTTTGGGAACTTCGACTAACAGGACTTTCATCCCATTAGAGAGGATGAACTCACGAGGTTCCGTTGCGACGGCGGGTGAAGAGAAGGCGAAGACGAGACTGCTCGCGGCAATCAACCAGGATAGTTGCATGATGTGTCGAGGATACAGCCAGGTCATGTTTGGGCGGCGCGTACTGTGCATGCTAGCAACGGGATTCGATTTGTGTCAAGGCACGTTCTGCGTATCCGGGTGAGAGATTGCCCAATTGGCCGCAAGCGCCGAGGACGTCGCGTCCCCGGCTCTTACGGACGAACACATCGAGGCCTGCCTGTCGCACGATGGCTTGAAAGGCTGAAATGGCGCCATCCGATGGACGGCGAAAGGGACTTCCGGGATATTCATTGAACGGAATTAGATTGATTTTGCACGCGATCCCACGGACGAGCTTGGTGAGCCGGCGAGCATCATCAGCTTGATCATTCACTTCGGCCAGCAGCACGTACTCGAAGGTGAGTCGTCGGGTCGGCGGCAAGGGGTAACGGCGGCAGGCGGCGAGCAATGTTTTGAGCGAGGCGATACCATTGACGGCCGGCATCAGACGGGCGCGCTGGTCGTCCGTCGTGGCATTCAGCGAGATGGCCAGATTGACGCCGAGTGGCGCGATATCTTTCAAACGCGCTGCCAGGCCGGCAGTTGAGACCGTGATGCGTCTCGGCGACCATCCGAGCCCCCATGGTTTGTTGGTGAGTCGCCGGATGGCCTCTGACAAGGCCTCCATGTTGGCCAAGGGCTCGCCCATTCCCATAAAGACGAGGTTGGTAATCCGTTCACCGGGGTCGAGGAGATCTTGGGCGGTCAGCACTTGCTCCATGATTTCATGCGGCTTCAAATTGCGTTTCAATCCCATCGTACCGGTTAGGCAGAATCCACAATCCAGGGTACAGCCGACCTGCGTAGACACACAGAGGGTTAAGCGGTCTTCATCGGGAATCAGCACCGTTTCGACGGTGAGTTCATCATTGAGCGTGAGTACTAATTTTCTGGTGCGATCGATCGAACGGAGGACCGTGCAGCCGGCGGCGCGAGGAACCGTTGCCAGCAAATTCAGCACCGTTCGTTCCGCTTGGCTGAGGTCCGTCATCTGATTGATGTCTTTGGCTCGACGTTGATAGAGCCAGCGAAGAATCTGACCGGTTCGGTAGCGAGGCCATCCCAATTGCTGGACGAGTCGGCGCATCCCCTCTTCATCAAGGGCCAGGAGGTTCGTGGAAGCTGTGCGCGAGGGGAAGGCGTCTATTTCGTGACCCATGAGGGCAGCCTACCACAGCCTCGAAAAGTGGAACAAGGTATAGGACTCACGCGGCTCTGCTGGCAACAGGGGAGGGACACTGCTATATATGTAACAGAATCGAGAAGGAGACAACGGGTGCGCGACTATCGACATCAACGGGCCATACGAAATCTGCTTCTCACCGCGTCTATTGGCCTCTGTGGGTTTGCTCTGCTTTCTGACCAGTCGTCCGCCGGTCCTTCTTCTTCCTCGATGTTGAGTGACAGTGACGCTTGTGAGAGCGCGGAAGCTTGCTTCCAGGCCACCACATTGCCGAAAGAACGACTTGGCAAGGCCTTCAATAAAGAGCAAGTCCTGTTGCTCAAGCTCGCTCGGCTGCAACGGCTGACGGAGCGATTCCCCGCCACACTCTGGGCCAAGCGCGCAGGATTGCTATCAGGAGTGTTGCTCCTTGAGCGGAGTCCTGCCATGGCGATTCAATTTCTCCGCGCGGCACAGCGAGATTTTCCGGTCTTGGAGGACTATATCCGGTTATGGACGGGGGAGGCGTTGTTGAATCTCGGGGACGCCAAACAGTCGGCGGGCATGTTCGAAAGCATTCCACAGGCGGTGCCGGATTCCTATCTGCTGACTAAGGCTGCGTATCGAACAGGGGAAGCATGGTATCAAGCATCGAGTTGCCCTGAAGCGACGGCGTGGTTTGCAAAAGCGGTGGAACTGAATGATAAGGAACCAGGGACTCCCCAGGCGCTTCTTCGTCGAGGCGCTTGCCAATTGCGAGACAACAACATACCGGAAGGGCGCGAGACCCTGATGCAGCTCTGGGTTCGGTTTGCCTACAGCGCAGAAGCAAAAGAAGCAGAAGCGCTTCTGGCCTCGAATCTTGGTGGCGAGCCTTGGGTGGTGCAGCCGAGCGAGCGGCTTGCCCGGGCTCAGGCATATCTTGGACAATCCTTCCATGCCGAGGCGATCGAGGAACTCCGAAAGTTTTTTGCGGCTGATCCACAGTCGCCTCGGCGCGCCGAGGCAAAGCTGAAGCTCGGCATTGCACAGGTTCGGCTGAAACAGTATGACCAGGCTCAAGAGACGTTCCGCTCGCTGGTAAAAGACGGGGGGACGGAGTCCCTCGAAGCGTCGGTCTGGCTCGCCCGCATCTATCTACGACAAGGACAGGGGGACAAGTTGTTAGATCTCGCCCGTACAGTACGGACATCTTCGCTCTCTGCGGAGCAGAAGGGCCAGATCACATTGTTCAGCGGGATTTGGTTGGAAGATCAGAGCCGTTTCGACGACGCGATTATGCGGTATCGACAGGTGGCAACGGTCGGAGAGCCGGCATCTCAGCGAGCCGAGGCACGATGGCGCGTGGGTTGGGTGTATTATCGTATGGCGCGCTATCGTGAGGCGGGTGACGAGTTGCGTCTGCTTGCCGATCAGCACGATGGCGACTTTGAGCCACAGGCGCTTTATTGGATGGCGCGCGCTGCCGAGTTGAGCCAGCAGCCTCACGCTCGAGATGTGTATGTGCAACTCTGCCAACGATACGTCTATACCTATTATTGCCAACTGGCGCGCGAACGAATCGATCTCCCGTTGTCGGAGCCCCCTGCATCAGAACCGGTTTCGGCGACCGTCTCGGTGAACGGTGGCACGCCTGCGAATGGTGAGGCCATTCGCTTGCTGTCCACTCGGGCCGAAATCGAGCAGCAGTCGGCGTACCGTCGAGCCATTGAGCTCAAGACGCTGGGGTTGGACACGGATGCTGCGCGAGAGTTGGCGGGGTTGAGTGATCGCTATAGCCGAGACCCAGACGTTCTTATGGCGCTTGCGACGATGTTGAACGAGGTCGGTGCCTACCACCATGCGCTCCGGCTCGCGAGGGCCAGGTTCCGCGACAAATTGGAGCGAACGGGCGGTATCGTTGACTCGTCGCTGTGGAAGGTGGCCTATCCGACAGGTCTCCTGCCCACGATCAAGGGCCAGGGTGTGAGCGGTGTAGATCCCTATCTGGTGGCGGCGATTATTCGAGAGGAGAGTCAGTACGATTGGCGGGCCGTGTCGCGGGTCGGTGCGATTGGCCTGATGCAGGTGATGCCGGGAACCGCAAATAATGTAGCTCAGCGACTCGGGATTCCCGCGGTCGGACGGGATGACCTGTTCGATCAAGAGACCAATATTCGGATTGGCGTCCACTACGTCGAACAGTTACTCGAGCAATTTTCAGGGAATGTCGCGCACGCAATAGCCTCATACAATGCAGGACCAATGGCAGTCGGAAGCTGGATTGTACTCTACAGTGGTCGAAGTCAGGATGAGTTCGTCGAATTGATCCCGTATCAGGAGACGCGTCAGTATGTGAAGCGCGTACTCCGAAGTTACCGAGAATACCAACGGTTAGACAAGGCCTCCTGATAGGCTTTTCTTGACAAGATCTAGACAAGTTTCTATAGTGCGCCACAACCTGTAGGGGCTTCTTAAGGAAGAGAGTGAGGGGATGGCACCCGATCGATTGGATGCGCTCGAAAGTCGTATTAGAGATTTGGTTACGCTCGTTCAAGAACTGAAGAAAAAGAATGCAGTGACTGAAGAAGAGTTAAAGGTTGTTCGGCAACGACTTGCGGAGAAGGATGATTCGAATCGACGGTGGGAACAAGAGCGTGTCGATATCAAGTCTCGTATAGAAAAAGTTCTCGGCGACATCGAGTTGTTGGAATGTTTTGAAGAACGCAAGGAGGTGGCCCTTGACTAAGACCATTGATGTGGAAATCTATGGCCAGCGATACGCGATTCGTGGCGAGGCGGACGAGGGCGATATCCGGCGCCTCGCGAGCTTTGTAGATGGCCAGATGCGCCATCTTGCGGAAGGGATGAATACGACGACTCCCTCCAAACTCGCCGTGCTGACCGCCCTCAATTTAGCGCATCAGTTGTTTGAACTCGAACGGAAGCGTGCCCAAGGTGAGGCGGATGTCGAGCGGCGGATGAAGTCGCTCATGGAATCGATCGAAGAGCAGGTGCCGACTTCGCTCTTTCGCTAGATTCAACTTGCAAAGGACAGCCTCCTTTGTTATCGTAAATCATGTGTGTCGGGACGTAGTGGATTTTACGATAGGGATATGATTAGGTCATGCTCGAACCGGTTCAGTGACCCGAGGATTCGATGCGGTCACCGTGGAATGGATGTGGGTTTTTGATGCTGGCGAAATTGAGGCAGTTAGAATGTGCGCAAGGGTTCGTCCACCTCATGTATAACCTCTTGGCAATGTTGGGCAATGTCATGGAGTTCATGCTGCCGTCAGGGTGTGCGGTCTGCGGAAACGGCCAACGGCTGCTTCCGGTTCGCGCGCTGAACCCTCTCATGCGGATGAGAGGGTATCGACGTAGATGGACCTCGTGGGATCTGTCGCATACAGGACGTACTCGTCATCTTAATCCAGCAAGGCATCCATTCCCGTGGAGTCCGTTCTCGGAGTAAGTCTGTAGACCGCGTTTCTGGCCGTCCTCCTCTATCCCTGTAACTTCCCACCGCGCTCCCTTCATATTCAAGACCGTCGGATAACCTTGTATCAAGACGAGGCTGAGAAGCAAAAATCTTTTCGTCTCGCGACTGTAAGGGGGTGACGCCATATGTCGACCTCAATTATTGCCTATCTGTTGACAGGACTCGTTGGAGGGTTGCTTGGAATCGGGCTCTTTGAGCTAATCCGTCGCTCATTGAGGGCAACGCAGAAGGCTCAGGAAGGGGAGCAGGCACGCCAGGCTGTGCGGAACGCCCAGCGTGAGGCTGACAATATTGTCAAAGAAGCCAAGCTGGAAGCGAAAGACCTTGTGCTGCAGTCGAAAGGGGAGATTGAAAAGGAGCAGAAGGCCAAAATGGCCGAGCTCGCCGTTGCAGAAAAACGTTTAGTCCAGCGAGATGAGGCTCTCGAGAAACGGATCAGTGCGGTAGACAAGCGGGAAAGTGAGGCTCAAAAGCGAGATCTGGAGCTGGTGAAGCGAGAGGAACGGTTGGTGGTCAAGGAGGCGGCCTGTACTCGCGTGGAGAAGGAGCACCATGAGGCGTTGGAACGGGTCGCGGGGATGACAGCCGACGAGGCGAAGAAACAGCTTATTCAAGAAATGGAAAGCCAGGCACGGCTCGAGGCCGTTGGGCATGCCAAGCGGACGTTAGAAGAGGCGCGGGAAAATGCGGAACGGGAAGCGCGCGAGATCATTACCTGTTCGATTCAACGGGTGGTGCGCGATTATGTTTCCGAGTCCACGATTTCTGTCGTACCGATTCCGAACGATGCGATGAAGGGGCGAATCATCGGGCGGGAAGGGCGTAACATCCGTGCGATCGAAGCTGCAACCGGGATAGATCTGATTATCGATGAGACGCCTGAAGCTGTCATTGTGTCGGGCTTTGATCCGCTGCGGCGCGAGATCGCCAAGGTCTCGCTCGAACGATTGATGCATGACGGGCGCATCCATCCGACGCGGATCGAGGAGATCGTCGAGAAAGTCAAAGTCGATATCGATAAGCTCATGTATGACGAGGCCGAGAAAATCATCTTTGAGTTGGGACTCTCGGATTTTCACCCAGAGTTGATCAAGGTGCTCGGTCGGCTCAAATACCGGACCAGCTACGGACAGAACAATCTCTATCATTCGCGAGAAGCCGCGTACATTTGCGGCATCATGGCTTCGGAGCTTGGTCTCGATGTGAAGTTGGCGAGACGGGGGGCGCTGCTGCACGACATCGGGAAAGCCGTCAGTCACGAAGAAGAAGGCCCGCATGCCATGCTCGGTGCTGAGATTGCCAAGAAGTATGGCGAGAGCGAGAAAATTGTAAATGCCATTGCGGGGCACCACGAACAAGTAGAGCCGATCTGTCCCGAATCGGTTTTGGTTGCTGCGGCTGAAGCGTTGTCCGCCGCCAGGCCTGGGGCTAGACGAGAAGCCTTGGAGACCTATGTGAAACGGCTGGAGAAACTGGAGTCGCTTGCCACGACGATCAAAGGGGTGCAGAAGGCCTATGCCATCCAAGCGGGCCGAGAAATTCGCGTCATCGTTCGACAGGAAGACATTACCGATGCCGAGTCGTTCCAACTGTCCCGGGACTTGGCGAAGAAGATTGAGCAGGAACTGACCTATCCCGGCACGATCAGAGTGACCGTGATTCGTGAGAGCCGGTATGTGGAGTATGCTAAGTGAAGGTCCTCTTCATTGGCGATATCTTTGGAGAGCCTGGGCGCCGAGCGTTGTCCAGGGCTGTTCCCAGGCTGGTGGCTCAGCGACAAATCGACATTGTTATCGGGAATGGAGAAAACGCAGCTGGCGGATTTGGCATTACACCGGAGTTGGCAGAAGAGTTGTTCGACCTCGGCCTCGCGGTTATTACGACCGGGAATCATGCCTGGGATAAAAAAGAAATTCTCGACTACTTCCCCGGAGAACCACGCCTACTTCGGCCGGCTAACTATCCGGATGGTGTGCCGGGTCATGGGAGTGTGGTGGTCGAGTCGGCCGGCGGGGAGAAGCTCGGCGTTCTCCAACTGATGGGGCGGGCATACATGCCGACGTTAGACTGCCCGTTCCAGGTCGCCAAAAAAGAATTGGCTGTACTGAAGAAGCGAGTTGCGGCCGTGATTGTCGATATGCATGCGGAAGCGACGTCGGAAAAAATGGCGATGGGGCACTATCTGGACGGAGAGGTCGTCGCTGTGGTCGGGACCCATACGCATGTGCAAACGGCCGATGATCAGATATTCCCGAAAGGGACTGCGTATATGACGGATATCGGGATGACCGGTCCTCTCCATTCCGTGATCGGGGTGAAGAAAGAGCTGGCGATTGAAAAATTTCTGACCGGGATGCCACGGCGCTTTGAAGTGGCCTCGGGTCCCTCCGTCTTTTGCGCCGTGCTGCTCGAACTTGATGCGCGACTTGGGAAGGCGCTATCGATTGAACGAATTCGCATTATCGATTAAAGGAGACTCGCCACGAGCCCTCCAGGTTTTTCTGACCTCTTCTCTCCTGTCGTCCCCCCGAAACGAATATTAACGGTTTCGGATTTGACGGGGCTGCTTCGCTCCTCAATCGAAGAACAATTCTCCGACATCTGGTTGGAAGGAGAACTTTCCAACCTCCGTGCGCCAGGATCGGGACACGTCTATTGCACACTCAAGGACAAGACGAGCCAGATTCGCGCGGTATTGTTCAGATCCAGCGCGGTGCGGCTGCGCTTTGCCTTGCAGGAAGGGATGCAAGTGATCGTGCGGGGGCGGCTCACGGTCTACGAACCACGCGGAGAATATCAGATCGTACTCGATACGGTAGAGCCGAAGGGTATCGGCGCGTTGCAGTTGGCATTTGAACAGTTGAAAGAACGATTGGCCGCGGAGGGGCTGTTCGATCAGGACAGAAAGAAGCTGATTCCGCAATTTCCTCGGACGGTGGGTGTCGTCACATCCCTGACCGGCGCAGCCATTCGGGATATCCTGGCTGTTCTTCGGCGACGCTGGCCGCCGCTCCACATTCTTATCGCTCCGGTTCACGTTCAGGGAGAGAGTGCCGGCCGTCAAATTGCTGAGGCGCTGAATGCCTTGAACGACTTGAGCTTTGTGGATGTCATCATTGTCGGGCGAGGCGGAGGATCATTGGAAGACCTCTGGAGCTTTAACGAGGAGATCGTGGTGCGCGCCATTGCGGCTTCCCATGTTCCAGTGGTGTCGGCTGTCGGACATGAAATCGATGTGACGCTTGCCGATTTCGTCGCCGATCTCCGGGTGCCGACGCCGTCGGCGGCAGCGGAGGCTGTAGTTCCGGTGTTGGCTGAGGTCGTGGAACGGTTGCGGGAGCTGAAGGGCCGTTTGGGACAGGTGATGCTCCGGCATTGTGCCTTTGAGCGGCAGCGGCTCGATGCAGGAATTCGAGGAATGACGGATGTACGCTTCCGCCTCCAGGAGGCGGCGCAACGGGCAGATGATATGGTAGGTCAGTTGCGCGAGATGGTCCAACAACTGCTCACGGTCGGACGTGAACGGGTTCACGAGGTGCAGCGTGATCTATCCGATCTCAATCCTATTTTCGCGATCAGGCAAGGACTGGCGACAGTCCCGCAATTCTCGAAGCGCCTTGAAGGGCAGATGGGGGCTGTATTGGCGCAGCATCGTCACCGGATCCACGTGACGCTGGTGCAGCTCAATACCCTGAGTCCTTTGGCGATTCTTGCACGAGGCTATAGCATCCTTCAAACGGTTCCCGCTGGTCAGATTCTGCATCGAGCGAACGACGTGGAGGTTGGGCAGGAGGTGGTAGCTCAATTGGCAAGCGGGCGATTGAGTTGTATGGTCACGCGCGTGTTTGACGATTCCTCAGTTTGAAAACTCGGTGTGGTCGAGTATAATGGGCCTCCACCCATATAATAATAACGAGGCGTGTTGTGGCAGCTGTGAAATTTGAAGAGGCGATGGCTCGATTGGAAGCTATTGTTGGTGAGCTTGAAAAAAGCGATCTTCCTCTAGATGAATCGCTCAAGATCTTCGAGGAGGGCATTCGCCTCTCAAAGAGTTGTCTCAAGATTTTAGAAGAAGCCGAGCATAAAGTAGAAGTGCTCGTGCAAGACAAAAACGGCAAGAAACGAATCCACGCCTATTCCCCAGACGACGAAGCCGATGAACTGTCCTCCTAGGGTTCCTAGTGCCGGCTTCTATCTTCGTCCATGTTCCGATGAGTGGTTTTCCTAGTCTCTTATGGCCTCCCTCCATCGTGTTCACAAAGAACGGTTAGACCGTGTGCTTGTGGCTCAGGGCTTGGTGCCCAGTCGGGAGGTTGCGGCCAGGACGGTCTTGGCGGGTGGAGTTTCAGTTGACGGGATCATGGTGGATAAGCCTGCGAAGCTGGTGCTGCCGGATGTGCGGATCGAAATTGTGCGGCCTGCGTTGTTTGTGAGTCGATCGGGTGACAAATTGGCCGCGGCCCTTGATGCCTTTCATATTGACCCAAGAGGGGCAATCGGTCTGGATGTCGGATGTTCGACCGGCGGTTTCACCGACTGTTTGTTGCAGCGAGGAGCCACCCGCATCTATGCCATCGACGTGGGGTATGGACAGTTTGAGTGGAGGCTCCGTAAAGATTCGCGTGTTGTCTTGCTCGAACGGACTAACATTCGGTATGTTGACCGTGCAGCGGTTCCTGAGCAGATCGATCTGGCGGTGATCGACGTTTCTTTTATTTCTTTGACGTTGGTATTGCCCGCGGTTGTCCGCCTCCTCAATAGCTGTGCGATGGTCGTGGCGTTAGTGAAGCCACAGTTTGAAGTCGGTAAGGGGCAGGTGGGACGAGGCGGAATCGTGCGAGATGATGCGCAGCGCGAGGCGGTCACTGAAAAGGTCATTGCCTGCGCCGCTCATTTAGGGCTTCAGCTGAAAGGCGTGCTCGATTCTCCCGTGATTGGGCGAAAAGGGAACCGGGAGATTCTTGTTGGGTTTGCACGCGAGATAACAATCTGATCGGGTAGGCGGTGGACAGATGATGGTACGGACTCATAGGCGATGGGGGTATGCATGAAGGTACTCGTGACCGGAGGGGCCGGTTTTATCGGGTCGCATTTGGTCGATCGTCTTGTCCAGGAAGGGCATGAGGTTGTCGTTGTGGACAATCTGTCCACGGGCAAGCGACGAAACCTCAATCGCGCCGCTCGTTTCTGCAAGCTAGATATTCAGAGTTGGCGGCTTGAACGGGTGTTTCGCAATGAACGCCCCAACATTGTCATGCATCTTGCTGCACAGATGGATGTCCGTAAATCTGTGGAAGATCCAATCTTCGATGCCCAGGTGAATGTCCTCGGGATGCTGAACGTGCTGCAGCAAGCGGTCAGGCACGGTGTGCGGAAGGTGGTGTTTTCTTCTTCCGGGGGGGCCATCTACGGCGAGCAGGAGGTCTATCCTGCCCCCGAGTCCCATGTCACGCGGCCTCTGTCGCCTTATGGCATCAGCAAGCTGTGCGGGGAGCAGTATCTTTCCTACTATCAGCGAGTGAGCGGGCTTCAAATGGTGAGCCTGCGCTATGCCAATGTCTATGGTCCGCGTCAGGATCCTGATGGAGAGGCCGGAGTGGTCGCGATCTTTATTCAGAAGCTACTGAATAACGAGCAAGCGATCGTCAACGGGAATGGGCGACAAACACGAGACTTCGTCTATGTCGAAGATGTCGTAGATGCAAACCTTGCGGTGATGGGTCAGGAAACGCAAGGAACGTATAATGTTGGAACAGGGGAAGAAACCTCAATCAACGATTTGCTTCGGATTTTATTAACCCACACGAATTCGACATGCAAGGAAGTTCATGGGCCAGCCAAAAATGGCGAACAGGCACGGAGCGTGATTGATTCGAGCAAGCTCCGTCAAGAATTGTCCTGGGAGCCAAAAACAGAACTCAGCGAAGGGCTCAAGCGCACCGTAGACTATTTCCGCGAGCGCATGAGCTAGAATCGACTGTGCCGTTTAGGGCAGAGGGGGTAACGACATGTGCCACGCGCCTTTTGGTGGGGCTGGGTTAATATCGAGGGACGGTTCCATCCACCTGGGTCGACCAGGCGTCGATTCCCCCCACCAAATTCCTCACATTTGTAAATCCCTGTTGAAGCAGGAAATTCGTTGCATCGGCGCTTCTCATGCCATGGTGGCAGATGGCAATGATCTCCGAGTCGCGGTTCAACCGAGCGAGCGATTGAGGGAGTGTCCCGAGAGGAATTAGTATTGAGCCATCCAGTTTCGCAAGGGAATACTCCCATTCCTCCCTCACATCGACCAGTACTAATTTGTCGCCTTTATCAAGTCTTGTTTTCAGTTCTTTTGTGGAAATGGCATAGTTCATTGAGTGACCTCCTTGCTTGCGGACAACATACTATGTGAGGGGTAAAAAGTCTGTCAATGAGCCTGATGGCTTCCTCGGTCTGGTCTTTCCCGAGATAGAGAGTAATCAACTCATGAGGTCGCATCATTTTCTGTGTTGAGAGGCGAAAAGCAAAAATTGTACATTTTTGTCAAGGCCTTGTCTTGATGTGCTTATAATAACTCAGTCTTAGGGATGGAAGACAATAGGCCAGGGTTAATTGATAAGCGCAAGATCATAATATATTGATAAATTGCGATAATAATGTGGCTATATACGTAGTAGGCCCAGAAATTGCTAGTTAAAAGAGAATGGCAGGGGTCCTTGCAGGGCGGAAAGGTTCTTGTATAATTGGTCGCGCCCCTTATGAAGAAATCAGCGGAACAGGTCCTTGTTATCCTGGTTACAGTGAAAAATCTGGAAGAAGCGGTAATGATTGGCGAAGGAATGGTGAATGTGAAGCTGGCTGCCTGTGCGAATATCATCCCGGGAATTCAATCGATATATCGTTGGAAGGGAAAAGTTGTCAAAGCACAGGAAGTGCTCCTCATATTGAAATCCACCAAACCTCGGTATCGTGCACTCGAAAAAGCGATTAAGGCGATGCATACATATGAGACTCCTGAAATCATTGCGTTGCCGGTCAAGGAAGGCCTTGATCGATATATTGGGTGGGTGCGTAGTGAGACCCACTGCTAATAGTTGTGAGGGGTGTTTTGCATCACCAACGTGAGGGGTTGACCGAAGCGACCTAGACTAGGTAGACTCACAGAGGACTATCTTAGGAAGCGGAGGAGCCCATTCAGCAGGGGGTGAAGGGTCATGGGACAAATAAACGGTGCGGAAAACAGCGATGCCTATACCGTCGTAATCTTTCGGGGCTCCACAGCCAAGCCGCTGCGGTTTAGCTTCCATCGAAAACTTGTCAGTAAGCTATTGATTGTAGGAGCCATTTTTGTCCTAGTCGACATTCTTGTCATCGCGCACTACGTGATTCGAACCGGCGAAGTCTGGGAACTCTCATCGTTCCGTGCAGAAGCCATGAGTGCACGAGAACAGACCGGAGCCTTTTCTAGTGCTGTCGACGATCTGAAGAAACGTTTAACGAGCATGAAGGAGGTCAATCAGCGACTTCGTGTCATGTTGGGGATCGAGACCCCGAAAACAGGGGATACGGCTAATGGTCGAGGTGGTGTGGATGCTCCCCTTCCAGATGGCCATACTCTTCCTACTTCTGAGAAGATCTCCAAGAGTGACGCTGGGGCTCAGTACCTTGGTTCAGTGGAAACTAGCCAGAGTGCTCTGGGGGGCCCAACGAACCCATCTGCCGGTTCGAGCGATCTCACCGAGCAGGAGATGATTGCCTCGATCAAGGACGATATAGATTGGCTGTCGAAAGAAGCTGCGATCCAGGAACAATCGCTTCAAGAGTTGTCTTTGGCTGCCGAACAGAAATCTTCTCGATGGGCAGCAACCCCATCCATTTGGCCGGTGAAAGGGTGGGTGACCTCTGGGTTCGGGCCAAGGGTTTCTCCATTCACAGAAAAGCCCGCTTGGCACGACGGGCTGGATATTGGATCTGCTGCCAATGCGCCAGTGCAGGCTCCGGCTCAAGGACGAGTCACAACAGTCGGGTTCGACTCTAAGCTGGGAAATGTCGTGAAAATTGACCATGGATTCGGTATTGAAACCCTCTATGGCCATCTAGCCAAGGCATTAGTCAAAGAGGGGCAGCGCGTGAAGCGTGGAGAAGTCGTTGGCTTAGTTGGTAGCACCGGACTAGCCACCGGACCCCACTTGCACTATATGGTCAAGGTTCATGGCCAGGCGCTTGATCCGGTAAAATACATCCTCGAATAGCTCGTTAGGCTTCCCTCTTCACTCACCGGCGTCTTCATCAACCGACTCGGTTCATGACGGGCCACACTGAACTCACCTCTCCCATCCAATAGCGCCCACCGAATCCACTCAACTTCTATGCTATACTGCAACGCCAGTTCGGCGATAGAGATCATGTCGGAACTTACCCATGACAGATATTGAGATCAATCGATCAGTGAAGGCGCGTCCAATTCAGGATGTCGCTGATCAGCTTGGTATTCAGGCCAGCGAGTTGCTTCCCTATGGAAAGCTGAAGGCGAAGGTTTCGCTTGACGTACTTGAGCGGCTTCATGCTGCACCCCTCGGCAGGTATGTACTCGTGACCGCCATTAATCCGACCCCGCTCGGGGAAGGCAAGACGACAACTTCCATCGGGCTTGCCATGGGCCTTTCCCGTCTCGGCCATCGAACGGCTGTCACACTTCGACAGCCGTCGTTGGGGCCGGTGTTTGGGATCAAAGGCGGCGGAACAGGGGGCGGACGGGCGCAAGTCCTTCCGATGGAAGATATCAACCTCCATCTGACCGGCGACGCTCACGCTGTATCTGCTAGTCACAATCTCTTGTCAGCATTTGTTGATAATCACCTGTTTCATGGGAATACGCTTCAGGTGGATCAGAATCGGATTACCTGGCCACGGACGTTGGGAGTCAGCGATCGGGCGTTACGGAAGATCTCGCTGGGAGAGGGGACTGCGGGTCGCACGGGCCAGTTTGTGATCACGGAAGCTTCCGAAGTCATGGCGATGCTCGCTTTGGCATCGAGTCAAGCCGATCTGCGACACAGGCTCGGACGGATCATCGTTGGGTTTACATCGGATGGTAAGCCAGTGCGGGCCGAAGAGTTTGGATGTGCCGGGTCCATGGCAGTCTTGCTTAGAGAAGCGTTGTTACCGAACTTGGTTCAGACGCTGGAGGGAACTGCGGCGTTCGTGCATACGGGTCCGTTCGGTAATATTGCCCACGGGAACTGTTCAATTATTTCGGATGCCATCGCATTGCGTTGTGCGGACTATGTCGTTACGGAGGCTGGATTCGGGAGTGATCTTGGAGCGGAGAAATTTTTTAACATCAAGTGCCGCCTTTCAGGATTCAAGCCTGCGGCGGCTGTGGTGGTGGCTACGCTTCGCGCACTCAAAGTCCACGGTGGTGGAGGTGAGGTCAAGGCTGGAGCCCCGCTTCCGGCAGGGCTTACCGGGCCTAATCAGGAGGCATTGGTAAAAGGCTTTGCGAACTTGGAACAGCACATTGCAAACGTGAAAGCCCATGGAGTGCCTGTGGTGGTCGCGGTCAACGCGTTCGTTGATGATCCGGTGGCTGAGCTGGAATGGGTTCGAGAGCGGTCCCGAGAGGTTGGTGCGCTGGATGCCGCGGTCTCCACCCATTGGGCCGATGGCGGCAAAGGGGCTGAAGCGTTGGCGAAAGTGGTGGTCAGAGCCACAGAGGAAAGGTCTACGTTCAAGCATTTATATGACGTCACCTGGCCGATCAAGAAGAAAATCCAAACCATTGCCACGCACATGTATGGGGCCTCCGCCGTGTCGTTCGACGCAGAAGCCGAACGAGACATCGAGTTGGCGCAGCAGCATGGACTTGATTGGCTGCCCATTTGCATGGCGAAGACGCCGCTATCGCTATCGCACGATCCGGCGTTGAAGGGGCGCCCATCAGGATTTACGCTGCCGATCAAGGAGGTGCGCATGCTCGCAGGGGCGGGGTTTCTCACGGCGGTCTGTTCAGGCATTCAACTCATGCCGGGGTTGCCTAAGAAGCCGGCGGGGGAACGCATTGGAATCGATCCAGGCACGGGAGAGATCGTGGGGCTGTCCTGAAGGCTAGCGCTTCTTAAGATAGTGGAAAAATTCTGTATCAGGACCCACCACCAGAGTGGTCTTATCTTTGAAGGTTTTCTTGTAGGCGTCCATCGTGCGAGTAAATTCAAAAAATTGAGGATCCTGCCGGTAGGCGTCAGCATAGACCCTAAAGGCCTTCGCATCTCCCGCACCACGAAGTTCCTCTGATTCCTTGTACGCCTGAGCCAGAATGATCTCGCGATCTTTTTCCGCCTCTGAGCGGATTTTCTGTGCTTCCTCAGCGCCTTCCGCACGGTATTGTTTCGCCTGTCGTTCCCGCTCAGCTTGCATTCTGGCGAACACGGCCTTCTCATTCTGCTCAGGAAGGTCGGCACGTTTGATTCTCACGTCCTGAATCTCAATCCCATACGCAGACGCCTTCTCATGCGACCGCTGGGTCACGATTTTCATGAGATCGGCGCGATGATCTGCGACAATTTCCAGAAGGTCATGGCGCCCGAGTTCGACCCGGAGTTCAGAATAGATAATGTCGTTCAGCCGTGTCCGTGCTCCCCGCTGGGTTTGAAAGTTCTGATAGACCTTGAGTGGGTCGACAATCCGCCATTTGGCATAGTTGTCAAGAAGGAGGGTTTTCTTGTCTTGTGTGATCACATCTTGCGCATCTGAATCGTAGTCCAGCAGGCGCTTATCGAAGTAGGTGACTTCTTGAATAAACGGAATTTTCACATAGAGCCCCGGCTCCGTGATATTGCGGACAGGCTTCCCGAGTTGGACCACGATCGCATTCTGGGTGATGTCCACGGTGAAGAGCGGTGAGGCCCCCAGGATAAACAATCCGATGACGACTACCCCGAGTGCAATGATGAATCCCTGCTTGGTCATGGTGTCTGGCCCTCAACGGTGGTGTCGGTGACGGCGGTGTTGGTCCTGGTTTTGAGACGCTCGAGCGGAAGGTAAGGAAGCACACGATCGGCTGCCTTGCCATCCATGATGATTTTCTCGACGTTCGGGAGGATTTCTTCCATTGTTTCGATATAGATCCGCTTGCTGATGATGTCTTTGGCTTGATTGTATTCTTTCAAAGTCGCCAGAAAACGGTTGGCCTCACCTTGGGCGCGATTGAGTCGCGCCTGGGCGTTGCCCTTGGCCTGGTTCACCACCTGAGCGGCTTCGCCTTGGGCTCTGGGGAGAATGTCGTTGCGATAGCTCTGAGACTGGTTGATCAGTTTCTCTCGATCTTCCTTCGCATTCGTCACATCCTTGAACGCAGCCGCCACGGCCTCGGGAGGACTGACGTCCTGGAGTTGGATGGCTGCGATCTGGACGCCGCCCTGATATTGGTCGAGAAGGGATTGCAGGAGTACCTGGGTATCCTGCTGGATCTGGGCTTTGCCGGTCGTCAACGCCTCGTCGATCTTGCCCTTGCCGACCACTTCCCGCATTGATGCCTCGGCAGCTTTGCCGATCGTCTCTTCGATTTCTGCTACGTTAAAAAGATAGTTTGCGGAGTCTTTAATCTTGTATTGCACGATGAATTCGATGGCCAGAATGTTCATGTCGCCGGTGAGCATCAGGGCTTCCTGCGCCAGCATTTGCTGGCGGCCTTGCCGATCTGTGCGGAAGCCTACCTCGATACGGTGGAGTTTTTGGACTTTCGGCTGCAAGACTGATTCGACTAGAGGGATTTTCAAATGAGGACCAGGCGCCACGGTTCGCACAGGTTCGCCGAATCGCTTGACGACGCCCTCCTCATCCGGAGCGATGATAAAGGCGCTCTGCCAGGCGAGAAAGACGAGCAGTCCTGCCAACGCGATGTTTCTGAAAGCGCTTGAAGGCATCAGACTCTTGAATGAGGGCATCAGATTCTTGAATTGGGATTGGGCCTGCCTGAGGGCATCCTCAAGCGGGTCGCGCTTCTTATTCCAAGGATCTTCTTTGGGGTCCCAGACCATGTGAGGTATTCGTCCGTAGATAGATAATTGCGGAAGATCTCTCTCGGTCACCTTAGCAGACCGTCAGAAGCATACGCAACCAAGATAATCTTCCAGATCTAAGCACGTCGCGGAAGATGTAGCGAAGCCCATCGACTATGTGACCACGGTGTGCGATCACGCCAAAGAGAGTTGCCTTCGTTGGTCCGGAGCCGTTCGATTCATCGATTGGAGTTTAGACGATCTGGCAGCCGTCACAGAGCCCGTCGAACAACGGTGATAAGTATTTCGGCGAATTCGTGACGAGATTGCATTCTCCATTCACGAGTTCCTAGACTCAGTTCCGGCATGATCCACCTTGCCAGCGTTACTCTAGTCATTTGCGAGCCACAGATTTAAATCGATTTTATCGCGGCTGTTTTCTCACAACGATGAGCCCCTGCCAGTAAGCTCTGGAAAAACCATTTCAGCACGCAGAACTTCGATGACCTGCACGTCCGGGGCCAAGCCCGGCCTCTTTGGTATATCTGGTCTCTCTGGTTAGTCTGGTTCAAACTAAATGCACGAGATAGACCAAACAGACGAGACAGACCAGAGAGACCAAATGGACAGGACAGGCTGGCGGACTTTTTCAGCATCCTGCTAGAGAATTCTGGTGAGGATGAGGTAAGTGATACAAGCGAGGAGAGCCGACGCTGGCAGAGTCACGACCCACGCCAGGACCATGTCACGCACGGTCGTCCAGCGCACGGCGTCCAGGCCTTTGAGAAGGCCAATTCCGATAATGGCCGAGCTGCTGACATGAGTGGTCGAGACCGGCAGTCCGAGAGAACCGGAGATGAGAACCAGAGAAGATGTCGTCAGGTTTGCAGACAGTCCCTCCGCATGATTCATCTTTGTCACTTTCTCAGCGAGGATTTCCGTCACGCGGAGCCCGCCAAAGTAGCTACCGAGCCCCATCGCAATGGCGACTCCCCCGAAGGCGGCAAGCTGGGACGAGGCGCTGGGCCATGCGGTGGTCGCACCGCCGAGCAGAAGTATGGCGACGATCTTGGGTGCGTCGTTCGTGCCCCGGGCAAACGACGAAAGGCCACTGGAGATCCAGTGGATCGTATCGAGTCCCACCACCAACCCTGATAAACCTGCTCGATCGCATTGAGACGGCACCGCAATCACTGGCTGTCCGAAGTTGTTGCCTTGGAACAGGGTTCTGGTTCCACCACGTTCGTCGATGGTGACTATTGCACGAGAAGCGGGCATCACGCACAAGCAGGCCCCTTCCCACTTCTTTGCGAGCGTACGAACGGCCGGATGGATGAGTAGAGAGATGGTGAAGGCGAGGAACGGACTGAGCAACAAAGGAAGAGCGATCTTCTTTCCAATCGCGGACCAGATCAACCCTTCTCCGGCGAAGGCGACGAAGCCGGTGCCGACGATGGCCCCGGTGAGCGCGTGAGTTGTCGAGACCGGAAGGCCGGTGCGCGAAGCAAGGAATACCCATGCCATTGCTCCGATCAAGACGGCCCAGGTGACGGCAGGTTGAATGACCGTGCCGGTCTGGATGAGGCCATGACTAAACGTATTGACCATCGCACGTGCGACGAGTGCGGAGGCTCCTGCGCCGACGATGGTCCAGATGGTTCCCCAGAGGATTGCGGCCCGGTAATTTGTGACGCCGCTTCCCACAAGCGTGGCGACCGCTTTCGACACGTCATTAGTGCCGTTGGCATAGGACAAGGCGAGGACCAGGAGAAAGGCAAGGAAGGGGAGTTCCACAGCGTCCCTCTGAGCTCGTTACACGTCACCGTGTCTTAGGTGACGGATCCGCCACAAGACGAACCGGCTCCGGCGGTACAGCCGTAGCAATGGTTGCGTGTCGTGATCTGGCGCTGATTGAGTTGAACGGGATCAAAGTCTCGGATATGAGCGGGCGCACCATGATTCACCGGCAGATCGAGCATCTGGTTGAAGTCGCAGTCGTAGAGGGTGCCATCCCAGCTCACTGAGATTGTGTGGCGGCACATGACGCCTGTCGCGGCCGTGGGATTGAAGGCGTTGGCCAATCGCTCCATATACTGCTCGTAGTTGCCGCTCTCCAGGAGAAAGTCAAGAAACCGGCTGATCGGCATGTTGGTGATCGTATAGAGATGGTTGAACTCGACGCCATGGCGAGCCCGGAGTTCTGTTCGAAACTGGGCTTCGATCGCCTCTTGCTTGGGAGGGAGAACAGCTCCGACCGGATTGCAGACTAGATTTAAGGACAGCCCGCTGCCAGGCTGGCCATAGCCGAGTCGATTGAGGAGGCGCAGCGCCTGGATCGATTTCTCAAACACGCCCTCGCCTCTCTGCGCATCGGTCTGACTGGCGCGGTAATAGGGCAGTGATGCGACGATTTCCACACGTTGCCCGGCGAGGAACTCTGCCAAGTCCGCTTGGGACGGAAGGAGCAACACCGACAAGTTACATCGATCCATCACGTGGCGACCTAGTGCCCGGCTCTGTTCAACCAGCCAGCGAAAGTTGGGGTTGAGTTCCGGTGCCCCACCCGTGATATCGACCGTCGGAATATCGGTCTGTGCGAGCGCGCGGATGCACTGTTCTGCCGTTTCACGGGGCATGCGTTCGGTGCGATCCGGTCCCGCATCGACATGGCAGTGCCGACAGGTCTGATTGCAGAGCTTGCCGACGTTGATCTGCAAGACTGTGATCCCGGTGGCGCGGAGCGGGAACAGGCCGATGTGATCAAGTTGCGTGTCGAAGGGGGGGCAGTTCATCGTTCTCCCGAGCATCTTCAACTGCTCCGTTGGGGAGGCGAGGGGGCTCTGTTGTCCAAGTAGGGTCAGCGCCATAGGGTTCTTTTTCACTATGCCGAGGCCCGTTTCTGAACCAATCAGCGAGATAGCGTGCGTGACTCAGCGTCACCAAGCATCAGCAGCAGTCCCCCTTGGGGGAGCAGGTGACGGCATCACCGCTGACGTTCTGGCCCGCACGATTGATGATTGCGAAATGAGGAGCGTAGCCGTCGGCTTCTAATACAGTTAGCGTTTTCGAACAGATCTCCAGCGGTTCACTCCGGCGATACACATGGTGATCGTCATCGGCGGCCTCGACGAAGGGTCCGGCGAGCATAGCAAAATGCCCTTGCCAGAGGCAGGGGGCATCTGCCGGATAGACCGCGGTCCATCGGTCATCGGCTCGATCCAACCACAAGGGACCGGAGGACAGGATAAAGTGAGAAGCCAACGGAGTCTGGCTCAAGAGGCACACAGTGTCCGGCGTGATTGGCTGGGGAATGCCTCGGAGATAGGTCGTGCCCAGTTCATCGACCACTCGGCTGAACGGCCCGCGGAGCGTGGCGTAACGAACGGCCGACTGAGGCGCGCCGGTGGGAAGTTTATATCCCGTCAAGGTGACGGAGAAGAAGTGGATGCCGTCGATTACCTGCCAGGGCGAGGACTTGAGCAGATGAATGCCCAGGAAACCGGCTCCGACCATCCCTGCGATATAGTCGGTGAGTGTCAGCGCCCCGGAGAGGCAGTCGCCCCACTTTTCAGCGTCATGTGCCAAATACTGCGGAACGGGCTGATCGGCTACGATATCGGAGATCGTAAATCGTCCGCCCGGTTTGGCGACGCGAAACATTTCCCTAAAGACCTTCCGTTTATCCGGTGCCAGGTTGATTACACAATTGGAAATGATCAGATCGACGGCGCTGTCGATCACCGGCATCGCGTCCGCCATACCTTTGCGGAACTCGACATTGGAAGTCGGATAGCCAAGATTGGCTGCGACGATGGGGGCATGCTTCCGGGCAATGGCCAGCATCGTGTCAGTCATGTCGATCCCGATGACGTGGCCTGTGGGGCCGACGAGCCGGGACGCTTCGAAACAATCGATGCCGCCACCTGAACCGATATCCAGCACAGTTTCCCCTGGAGAGACGGTCTTGAGCCCGGCTGGCGTCCCGCAACCATACGAAATCCTGAGGACTTCTTCCGGGATGAAGGACTGGAGATCGGCCATGTCGTAACTGGTCGGGCAACACATCTGCTCGCCCGTTGAAGCAGCTAGGGCATAGCGAGCGCTGACCTTTTGGGTAATCTCGTCTATTGGCATAGCGTCCTCACCATTCAAAGTACGTATCCTGTGTTTAGATGTATCAACCCCTCCCATTCAAGGTCAATCACGTTCTTAGTAAGCAGGTGGATATCTCCATACAAGCGTATAGTGAGAGGTGCCAGGTTTCTGTAAGCTGGCTTACAGTGAGAGGAAGCTGGTTGGGAGGACGGTTGAATAGTGGGTAGGCCTGTCGGCATATTGCGCTGGGGGTTCAGAATATGCCCCACGAGAAAGGAGGTGCGGGCTTATTGCTACCAATTTTCTTCGATGAGCGGAGGGAGGAATCTCCAAAGACATCCGCTCTCGTATCCAGGCTCAGGTTTTCCGTCCTGCCTGCCATAGCCATCCATAGATCACCAGATTCACCACCAATACGAGTACGCCGAGCGCAACTTGAATGTCAGGGGTTAAAGCGTCTGGGTATAGGATGGACTGTAGATACCGAACAATGAAGTCTCCTGCGTAGGTGGCTTCGCCGCCTTGAGTCCGCAGCCAATTCTCTAATGGTGTGAGTGGGCAGATCCAGCCGGTGAATTCGACGACCACGGCCCAGGCAACCGCCGGCAGATGCAGCCACGCGATCCACCGCCACCTCAGCACAAGCAACCCGCCGAACAGGACGAAGACCACGAACGCCAGGTGAATAATTAGAACCAGATTGGCCAGGAATGGGTACATCGTTGCATTCAGTTAGAAGGCTGCAAAAAATATGTTGGCACACGAGCACTTCGAAGGTCCGCACAGACCACATGAACAAGCCAGGCTGGCGGATTTTTTCAGCATCCTGCTAGAACAACGAAGGGGGATCGGTCTGGTTCGGATAAGTCAGCGTGTTCTTCTCAAAATGGGCAAATGACGTGAGGATGTGCAAGGTGGCTTTCTCAGAAGACATGATATGCCAGATATCCCAGCCATGGCTTACTAGAGCATCGGCAATCAACGATCGATGGCAGCGCCACGGCACCGCTTCTGCGCACATGATGACGGTCGGCTGCAATCGGCTATCAGCCATCAGTTCTTCTAATGCTTTCATGAATTCGTTCGTCTGCATATAGTCGGCGTACCCACGAAAACTGGCATTACGCCATCCGTCGTTTAAGGAATCCTTCTTCGGTTTTCGTAAACCGCCCAACTCCGGAAGGTGGCGATAGCGGAGCTCGGCATCGCCCAGCGATTTCATGAGCGTATCCGTATTGAACTGCGGATTGTAGCGGGATCGAGGAACGGTGCGGACATCGACGAGAAGACTGATCTGATGGGCCCGCAATAAGCCGATAAATTCATCGATCGGTCTAGTCGAATGGCCGAGAGTCCAGAGGGATAAAGGCATATTCTTTTAATTGTGGCACAGTGAAAGGCCAATCGCTACGGGCTAAGCTATGGATGGAGACTAGTCCGGAGGGACTGTGGCGTGATTTAATTCCAGCAGGCGGTGGTGGCCGTTGGACACGTGTTCGATTGTGAAGAGGCGATTCCCAACGTGGATAGTGGCAGCCATCACACTGCCGTTGATGAAAAAAGTAAAGTCCCCGTGAGGGGTGTTATTGAGGAGCCCGCGTATGACGGCAGAGTCGTTGATTCGGGAGACGGTGGAACTGACAGCCAATTCATAGCGGGTGTCATCGAAGAGTTCGATGAAGACGGGAGGCAGTGGCCTGGCCGCCGCATCTTTCAAGGTCTGGAGCAACAGGGGGTTCAATGCGATGGCTCGGGCGCGGAGGACCCAGGGCTTTCGTGGGGCCGGTGCTTGATCGGGCACGCTCTGCCACACACTCGAAGGCAGCGGAGGCGCATCGGCCCACACAGGAAAAGAAAATACACAACCGAATAGTCCGATAATAAGCAGGCGTCGGAATGGCAAGCGGTCTGACCTGTTCAACGCGAGAGTTATCAAAGGCTGCTGGCCTGCTGAGCCCATATCGTCAGTTTTTCCGCGTCTTCCAGGCAATCCACCGGAACCTCGAAGTAGGTGTTGAGGGTTTGCTTGGCGTTGGGTCTGAAGGGTTTCATCTCGCGCTCGCGGTATCGTGGCGCTGTGGTCGCATTCGTCTTGAAATAGAGCCGGCCCTTATGGACGATGCCGAAGAATACCCTACCACAGTACAGTCCATATCCGCCGAACATCGCTCGGTGGGTCAGGCTTGGTAGCCCGCTGAGTTGATCCAGCACAAAATCTCTGAACCCGTCATGCTTCGGAGCCATGGGAGTTGGTCAACGTGGTTTGCGCACTGTGACCATGCGGACGGCGAGGGGAAAGGTGATTCGATCGCCATGCTGGTATCGGGTCGCAGCCTCGATGATGAGGCGCCTCACCTCTTGTATCTGGGTCGCCGAGAGTGTTGCCATGAGATTTTGTATCGGTGCCGCGATTTCCGTGAGGCTTGTGTAGTACTCCTCGGCTGAGGAGTACGACCATTCGGCGAGAAATTCCTGGTCCGTCACATCGACTAATCCGGCCTGTTGCAACATCCCGGCGAGATCGCCTGGTTTAGCGAGGCGAAAGATGCCGGGCGCAGTGGGGTCCGGCTGGGGCAGCTCGACCACCTTCTTAATCGCCTCCATCGAGAGGCCAATCGAGGGATTTTTCTCTGGCGCAGACCAAACGGCGATTGCGACCCAGCCGCCGGGCTTCAAAACGCGCGCGATTTCAGCGGCGGCCTTCGAAATCTCCGGCAGAAACATCAAGCAGAAGCGGCTGGTTATTGCATCGAACGAGTCAGCCTCAAATGGAAGCGCGGTCACGTCGCCTGTGCGGAACGTCACGTTCGCGAGGCCCAGCGCTCTGGCTTTGCGTTGCGCGACGGCGAGCATCTGTTCGGCGAGATCCAGCCCGATCACACTTCCACTCGGTCCAACGGTTTGTGCGCCGAGTAGGGCGGGATAGCCAGTGCCCGATCCAAGATCGAGCACGCGCATGCCCGCCCGCAGTCTGGCATCGGCCACGAGCCGGTGATTGAGACACGTTAGCTGCTCGTCGAAAAGCCGATCCCATTTCTCCCAGCCGCCGGCTACACGGTTCCAATCCTGCCGTTGGCCTTCGATGATCTGCTGAGAGGATTGTTGGGTCATATCATTCCTTTCCGCATGCATGGCGTCGGGACGAGCGTCGGAGGAGTGTCAGCCGCCGCTCAACGCGCAGATGATGTGGATCTGATCGTCTGGCCGAAGCGCCACAGACAAATTTCTCGCCTGTTCTTCATTAACGAATATTCTGATGTGCTGTCGAATCGTGGCCTGCTCCGTGATAATGCGGAAACGAAGACCAGGGTAGCGCCGATCCAATGCTGATAGCACTTCAGCCAGGTTCTGGCCTTCGGCCTCTACGGCGCGCTTCTGTTTGGTGTAAGAACGAAGTGCAGTGGGGATCTGGACTGTCACGGTCAGAGCTCCGCTGCTTCCACGGAGTAAATTTCAGGAAGGTGCCGGGCCAGGCAAGTCCAATTTGTACCGCCTGTTCGACTTGCCCAGATCTCGCCACTGGTCGTGCCGAGATAGAGGCCGACTGGTTCATGCGCATCCGCCGTCATAGCCTGGCGCTTGACCGTCCACCAGGCATTCGATCGCGGGAAGCCCTTGTCCTGTCTCGTCCAATTCTTGCCGGCATTCTTCGTGACGTATGCGGCCGGTTTTCCGTCCGGGCTGACACGCGGCCACACCGTCGAGCCGTCCATTGGGAACACCCAGGCCGTATCGGGATCGCGCGGATGCAGCACCATCGGGAAACCGATATCACCGACCTGCTTCGGCATATTGTTGCCGATGCGGACCCATCGGCCCTCAGTGCGTTCCATCCGGTAGATGCCGCAGTGATTCTGTTGATACAGCCGGTCCGGCTTGCTCGGACAGAGCCGTACGCAATGGGGGTCGTGAACGGTGATATCGGCTGAGTCGAATCCCTCGACCACATCGAGCCCTTGCACGAGGGACGTCCATGTTCGACCGCCGTCGACTGATTCGTGCACCCCACCTCCGGACATGGCGAAGTACAGATGTGTGGGATCACGCGGGTCTACGATGATGGAGTGCAGCTTCGGTCCATCCGGCGTGCCGTCCTGCACGCTGCCCATCCATTCGCGGTACTGCGGATCGTCGTTGATGTATGAAAACGGTTCCCATGTGATGCCGCCATCGTTGGAGCGGAAGAGTCCCTGTGGCGAGGTGCCGGCGTACCACAAGCCCGGTTCACTGGGATGTCCTGGCGTGAGCCAGAACACGTGATCCACCACCCGACCTTTCTGGCCTTCCGGCGCTTTCGGAAAGGCCGGCGGAGTCTTCGCTTCTTTCCAGGTGTTACCCAGGTCGATCGAGCGAAAGACCGTCGGTCCCAAGTGGCCGGTGCGTGCGGCCATGAGCATCGTGCGTCGGTCGCGCGGATCTAATACCAGATGATGCACGATATGCCCCAGAAAGAGCGGTGCGGACAGTTTCCACGTACGGCGGGTGCGCTCGCCCCGCAGTACGAACGCTCCCTTCCGCGTGCCGATCAGTAGCGCCACAGAACCAGTGGCAGGTTGCGGTGAAGTAGCCTTCTTCGATCTCGGCATCGGTGCTTTCCCTTGTGAGGGGTTAATTGAATGTCCGCAGCGTCTCGCGCAATTCCTTCAACTCAGCGGAAAGGAGATCAAGATGCAGGTCGCGTTGTGGCTGGTCGTCCTTGAATTTCCAGAGCCGCTTGAAGATGGCCATCAACTCCTTCTTATGCGTTACGGCCAAGTCGTAAGCCGGCGTCTTGGCCTGCGCGTCCGTCACACCGCAGAACGCATCATTGAGCGCATGGAACTGATTGTGTAGGTCGTCGAAGGCTGTGTCGATACCTTTTCCGCCTTTAGCCTTGCTCGCCGACGCCTCCATCATGTTCGTCAGGTTGATCATGGTCTCAACCCCGCTCGCACCTTTCGCTTGCATCGCATAGTCGCCTGCCCGGGGATAGAACAAATAGCTGCAGCCGGAGAGGCCGATCAGCAGCATTGAGAGAGCCAACAACCCAATTGCACGTGTCATGAGGGTCTCCTCGTCGGCGTGAACGCCGACTCTACAGTGAGTCAGTCAGAAGTTTCAGTCAAGCATAGGCCATCCTTGGCTCGCTCGTTCATGATCAGGCAAGTAAGAGAAACTTCCCCCATGCTGATGAGCACAGGGGAAGCGTCTTCTTTGTGCCAGGACCTTTCTTAGACCGTGACGGTGACCGTCTTGATCGCTGCCTTCACCTGGGCCGCCATCTCCTGCGGGATGGAATCCAGTTTATGGCACTGCTTGGCGTGGGTAGCTACCAACTGCATCAGTTCCGCCTCCGACTCAGCCCGTACCTGGAATCCGCAGCCGCCTGACGGTTGGACATCTAGACATCCGAGTTGCTTGTACTCTTTCGCCGCCATGATCTTCTCCTCCTGTATGGTTGGGGTGGACGATACCGTTTCTACTTCTTCCGGGCAAATTTAAATCGATGCGGCACCTCCTTTCCATCCTTGCTGAGCATCCATTCCTGGGTGAAATGATCTTGATCCTGGAAAGTAAACGAGACTTTGTGCATATGCGGGTCTGTTGGCTGGGCGAGATTTGTGATGTCGACGAAGTTGAAGGCCAGTGTCTTGGCGTCGCCCTTAGGCATATCGGCGCGCATGCGCGGCTGGTTGCCGAGCTTACAGTAATGGGTCAGCATCAGGTTGCCCTTGTCGGCATGGTACATCGTCATCATCACCGGCTTCCCCGCCTTCGTCATCGTCTCTACGAGGCTTGTGCCACCGCAGGTAAGCGGTACGGTTTGTAGTCAAATACTTTGTCCAACCCAGGTCAATGTGGTCCAGCCTCCGGCGCTGATACTGAGTAGAAGAACTCCTCCTTCACAATTTTCCCGTTTTGAACCGTATAGAGACCTGTTTCTTCCATCGTCATGCGTTTCCCTGTGCGTTTAGGGGTGACGTCATACTTGAAATGAAGGATGAATCGATCACCGTGGGGATAGGGCCCGTCAACTGTGCCACTGTGGATCTGATGATTGTCGACCCACCACTGATTCTTGCTCTTGATGGCCTGGATGCCTTTTTGAGTCTGACCCATGCCTGGCATGGCAACAGGCTCGACGCTCTCGATATTCGGCGAGTAGAAGCGATCGATCGCCTCCTGATTTTTACCCTGCTTACACAGTGCTGCCACTTCCTTCCCGATGTCTACTGTCGTCATAATGAGATCCTCCTTGGTTAACGACTTAAAAATAGCTGTGTTGAGGCTGTTTCATTTCCTACTCTCGACGACATACCAAAAGGCGATGAGTACCTCACGAAACCATCACCAGTTCCTTCAGCCGTTGTCGCCACAATTGATCTGGCTCGGGCTTGTGTCTGGTTTGATGATGAGCTGCGATCAAAGAGTCGACGATCGCACCGCAATTGAGGCAGCGCCAGCCGGCGATCTCATATCCCGCCGAGTCCAATTCAAGATTGTCGTACCGTTCTCGAACCATCAGCCCATCACAACGTTGGCATGTCATAGCGCACCTTCTCTTCTCGATGATCTCGAACGATTCAACTATTGAACGAACGTTCCATAATCGGTCAAAAAATATCGCTTCAGTCTAAGATCGAGAGCGCGGTCTCTGCCGTCTGATTTACTGCGTCAGCCGATGCGCCAGCCTTGATCATCACAATGGTTCCTTGCAGCATCGTCGTGAGAAAGCGCGCCAGCGTTCGAGGATCTTTCTCATTGTTCAACTCACCCTGCTGTTTGGCGCGGGCCAAGACTCGAAAGAAGGTGTCTTCAGTCATTTGAAGAACCTGGCGGAGCGTGGTTGCGATCTCTTTCTCATGCGGCGACAATTCCATCACCGTGTTGGCGATGAGGCAGCCTCGGCGCTGCGGATCAGCGAGGCCGCCTTCGATCATGCTTTGCATAAATAGGCGGAGTGTTGGGAGTGCCGGCCCCGGTTGATCGAGCAACGAGAATTTCTCGCCGATGAAGCCGTGGCAGTAGCGGTCAATCACTTTGATGAAAAGCTGGCGCTTGTCGCCGAAGGTGTCGTAGAGCGAACCGCGATTCAGATCCATAGCCGCCAACAGATCTTCCATCGACGTAGCTTCATATCCCTTGTGCCAGAAGACCTGCATGGCCTTCTCGATGGCCTCGTCCGGGTTGAATTCCTTTGGGCGGGACATCTTGGTTCTCCTGCATTCCTAATAGGGACGCAAGCTAGCACATAGTGGAACGATCGGTCAATAACTAGCGCTCTGCTATTATTCCCGCTGGATGGCGCCGCCATTCGGCGGCAGGTACGGGGATGAAGAGCGCAGGCGCCCGAGTTCTACGGCTGATTTCCAGCTTCTATTCAATAACGATGGCGCTATATAATCACGCCTTACTGTCGGGTCCGACAATTCGGAATTCATGGGCGACAAAGGTTTTCGTGACGGTGGAGAGGATTCAATGAAGCAGATCATTGAATATATGCGGTCATTCAGCAAGGCACTCCTGCGGAAAATGGGTGTGCATGTTGCGGAACACTCTCGTCATGAAACCATACGGCGAGGTGGAAGGTCTCTTCGAGCCGAACGTCGGCGGGAAACACGAAGCCCGAGGATTAGTCCCTGCATCTATGGTTTGACGCGCTCCGTGGATCGCGATGGCGTGATCCTCGAAGAGGGGCATGGCACGGCGGTCAACGATAGTTCAACCGGAATGCGACTCCTGCTCGGCATCGCTCCGCCCAAAGGGCAGCTTTTGGAAATTCAAACCGGCCCTTCGACGCACGGGGGTGCGATCTGTCTCGTAGAAGTCTGTTGGACGAAACCACTGCGAGAAGATGCGCAAGGAGCGCTGTATCTCGTCGGCTGTCGCCAGGACTTTGGCACCACGCACGGTGAGGCCATCTAGCCGTGACGCGCACGGATCTCATTAGAGACGTGGCTTCTTCGTCCAGTTGCTTGCCTCGTTTATTCAACAAGGCCTAAGATCGGCCATCCCCGCTCAGCGACATTGCTAGGAGGTGCTATGGCCTCGTGTATGATGAAGGCGCAGGCCACCCGGCACCTGGCGGTGGCGCAGACGGACTGATCATCTGGGTCATTTCCCTGTCCGACATTCTGCGGTATTATCCCGGCGTGGAGTCACGGCGTCGTGTTTATAAGTGCGACGCGCAATCGATCTGGTGAGATCCGCTTCGCAAGAGACGGCCCTGTGCGAGAGGCGAGGGGAAGGACGCGATGCAACCCAAGCAGCGGGTCATCGAGCACATTCGGAAGGCTTTTCGCGAGACCGAGCGTCCCGGCGATGCTTTTCTGAAGGGAAGCTACGAGGGCTGTGAGCCGGGTGAATCGGTCGCGCCGTTCATAGGCGTCACCGATTGGTCGCAACCCGATCCCATGGTCCTCGATGCAAACTACACCGCGCTTAGTTTCTTCTCTGAAGGGGGCTTTCGGTATTTTCTCCCCGCCTATCTGATCGCCGATCTCGAAGAGCGGCTCCGGACCGCCGATCCGGTGTTCCACCTCACGAATGGCTTTTCCGACAAGGTCGTCAAGATTCCCGTGGGGCAACGGACCTCTGAGAAGACAATTGGGAAATCGGCGTTCGTCAACCCACGCCGATATGGGGCGATGACCTGGCATGATCATGCGCGCTGCCAACTTTCTGTCTTCACGAGAGAGGAGGCCTGCGCCATTGTGGCCTATCTGGAATACAAACGGGACGCGGATCCCCATGGACTCAACGCAGAAGAAATCAATGCCGCACTCGACAGCTTCTGGCGGAGCCGGGCAGCAAACGCACCGACGCATAAAACAGTACGACAGCACCTCAAAGAAGAAACCGAATACCTGAGCGATATCGAGGGAGAGAAGAGCAGATAGGAATTGGACAGCTTGCTCTCACCGATAGTGAGCGGGTACCAACTTCCAGATCCATCATTCGTATAGCGTATGAGAAGGGGGCGACGAATGGCCAAGCGCCAGTTTACTCCGGCGAAGATTATGCAACTTGATACGGGATTTTGGGGATCGAAGACCCTGCTCAGCGCCATTGAACTCGGTCTCTTCACCGAACTTGCCAAAGGTCCGCTCGATGCGACAGCGTTGACCAAGCGGCTTCAGCTTCATCCCCGCAGCGCATTGGATTTCTTCGATGCGCTCGTCGCGTTGGGTATGTTGAAACGAACAGGAACGCGCTATGCCAATACGCCGGAGACGGCGTTGTTTCTCGACCGAGCCAAGTCCTCGTACGTCGGCGGGATACTCGAAATGTGCAACGCACGGCTCTATCGATTTTGGGGCTCGCTCACCGAAGGTCTCCGCACCGGCAAGCCGCAGAACGAGGCGAAGACGGGCGAGGACTTCTTCGGCACATTGTATGCCGATCCGCAACGGTTGGAGGGCTTCCTCAAGGCCATGACCGGCTTGAGTGTCGGTTCCGCGCAGATCATCGCCAAGAAGTTCCCCTGGAAGAAGTACAAAACATTTGTGGATGTCGGCTGCGCCCAAGGCGGCGTGGCGGTCGAGATTGCCCTCGCGCACAAGCATCTGATTGGTGGGGGGATGGATCTACCGGTCGTGCAGCCGATGTTCACTGCCTACGCACGGGAGCGAGGCGTCGCGCAGCGGTTGCACTTTCACCCTGGAGATTTCTTCAAAGACCCGTTGCCGAAGTGCGACGTGATCATCATGGGGCATATCCTCCACGACTGGAATCTGGATGAGAAGAGGATGCTCCTCCGGAAGGCGTACGACGCCCTGCCGACCCGCGGAGCGTTGATTATCCACGAAGCCCTCATCGACGACGCCCGCAAGGAGAATGCGTTTGGGTTGCTCATGAGCCTCAACATGCTCATTGAAACCCATGGTGGATTCGACTTCACCGGTGCGGACTGCTGCAAGTGGATGAAAGAGGTAGGGTTCAAGCGGACGCAAGTCACCCGACTAGCCGGACCTGACGGCATGGTTGTGGGATTGAAGTAAAGTAAGGATAGCCGCGCGTGTCAGACGGGAGGAGCGCGGCAGGTGAGGGTTGATCTGGTTCATCTGGTCTGTCTGGTTCAACCAAACAAACGAGATGGACCAGATAAACAAGAGAGACCGGCCGGTCCTTGCGCTTCACGCGGCAAGGCCCATGGACGCTGGTAGGCCGTTCCCGTGTCCTGCTAAAATGTTTTGCTATGCCGATCGAAACATTTACCGCACAAATTGAAATGATCAAAGAGCTGACGCATGACGTGCGCCGGCTTGACCTTCGACTGATCGAGCCGAAGACCATTACGTTCAAACCAGGCCAGTTCATCTCGTTCGAGATGCCGCACCCGCAGACCGGCCGTCTCGTGACACGGGCCTATTCTATTGCCTCGCAGCCCAGCCGATCGGATGTGATCACGCTCCTGTTCAATCAGGTGCCGGGTGGATCGGACTCCGGCTTTCTGTTTGGTCTCAAGGCAGGGGACACGACATACTTCAAAGGGCCGGCGGGAAGTTTCTATTTGCGAGAAGATCTGGGACGCGAACGGCTGTTCATCGCCAGCGGCACCGGCATCGCGCCGATCCGATCCATGCTCCTGGCAAACGCGGAACAGCCCGATCCGAAACCGGCAACCTTGTTCTGGGGATTGCGCAGCCAGCGGGATTTGTATGAGCAGGAAGAATTGGCCGAATTGACCAGGCGTTCTCCGACCCTCACGGCCATCAGCACACTCTCTCGCCCCGAGCCAGGTTGGTCAGGCTCATCCGGCCGCGTGCTACGGCTGATTGAAGAACGGATCGCTTCGGTCAAGAACCTCGCCGTCTATCTCTGCGGGAACAGCGCCATGATTGCCGACGCCACGACGTTGCTCCAGAAGAAAGGCCTGTGTCCCATTTACCGCGAAAAATACTACGACGACACCGGCTCGCCAGAAGATTGAGGGGGTGGGCAGGGACCGGCCAGGTGCCCTTCTTGCTCGCAGAACGCGCACGGAGAAACTGTGCTCGTTGGATGCGCGCATTCGAGGATCGACCAGGCTCCCCTTGAGAGGGCATAGGGGATTTTGAGGAGGCGCGCAGTGGGAGACCAATCGGGCCATCCTTTATTCGGAGAATTAAACGAGCTTGGAAAGAGCATGTTTTTCTTTAAGAAGGTGGACCTGTGAACCGCTTGAAAGATAAAATCGCGGTTGTGACGGGTAGCAGCAGCGGCATCGGCAAGGCGATCGCGCTGCGGTTCGGAGCCGAAGGCGCGAAGGTTGTTGTCACGGCCAGACGAATGGCGCTCTGCGAGCAGACCGTCGCGCAGATCACGAAGGACGGCGGCGAGGCATGGGCCATTCAAACCGACGTGGCCGATGAGCGCCAGGTGGAACGACTGATCCAGAAGACGGTCACGCATTATGGGCGGCTGGACATTCTCGTGAACAACGCCGGGGTGGTTGCGGGCGGGCGGTTAGCCGAGACGACGACACAGGCATTTGACGAGGTGCTGGGCGTGAATCTACGTGGCACCTTCTTCTGTTGTCGGGCTGGATTCACGCAGATGAAGAAGCAAGGCGGGGGGACGATTATTAATATGTCGAGCGTCGCCGGCGTGCAGGCCTGGGCGGGAACGGGCACCTACAGCGCGTCGAAGCACGGCATCCTGGCGTTGACGAAATCGCTGGCCGACGAAGGCCGCCCGCACCACATTAAAGTTAGCGCCATCTGTCCAGGCGGCGTGGCTGACGATCTCGTCGACGCATCGCAAGAGGAGATTCTCCGTAGCAAGAAGATCAATCCGTTTGACGTGGCTGACACGGCGGTCTATCTGGCGACTCTAGGCAAGTATTCCGTGGTGCATCAGATCGTCATCGATCGATTAGGGGCTGATTGGTAAAGAGGGGACGAATGGATGTGTGACCACCGCAAAGTGGTCGGGAGTCTTTTCTTGCCACTCAGGGCAATGAAGACCCCCGACCCCTTCGATCGCCGCAGTTAGTTCAGCGGTGGAACCACCCCGGCAAAGGTCAATAGATCGGTGATGCGAAACTCGCCAGGTATCGCAGACGGCAGCACCGGAGTCCAGTTCGGTCGAGCAGCCAGATAGGATGTCTCATCGGCCTTCAGCAGGCCTATAAAGACTTCACCGACGATGCGGCCTCCCACCGGTCCTAAGCGGAGACCCTTCTCCATGACCTCCGCCTCTTTCAAAATGTAATACCAAAGTGGCGTACTCTTCTCCATGCCAAAGGGCGTGAGTGCCTCCAGTTGCGCAGGGGTTAATGCCGGAAGGCCCATCCTTCGCGCAATCGCTTGGCCGGACGGTATACCGAAATTGACGTGGCGCATCAGATTGCGCGAGGCCAACGACGTGACCCCGTCGGCCGACCGTCCTGGCATGAGTTGCATCGAAAAAGACGACTCTCGTTGCATTGCGGCAGTGGTTTCCGGATACTGCGTGAAAGATTCTGGGCCCCGCGTCATCCTTTCAGTCGACTAGAGGTATTGAATGTCTTCGATTACTTTGGCCCTGCTCATCTTTGGCGTGTGCTATCTGGTCATCATCACCGAGCGGATCCACAAGACGATTGTGGCGCTGCTCGGGGCGGCGGTGATGATCGGGCTCGGCGTGGTGTCGCAAGACGAGGCCTTCTATTCCCATGAGTTTGGCGTCGACTATAACGTCGTGTTTTTGCTGATCGGGATGATGGTGATCGTGAACATCGTCCGGGAGACTGGTCTCTTCGAGGTCTTGGCCATCTGGGCAGCGCAGCGGGCCGATGCGAAGCCGTTTCGTCTGCTCGTATTACTGGCACTGTTGACGGCCGCGCTCTCGGCCATGCTCGATAACGTCACAACTGTGCTGCTTATGGCGCCAGTCACCTTGTCGATTACCAAGCGATTGGAACTCAATCCCATTTCATTTCTTGTGACCGAGGCGCTTGCGTCAAATATCGGCGGGGCTGCGACGCTGGTCGGTGATCCGCCCAATATCATGATCGCCAGTAAGGCTGAATTGAACTATCTCGACTTTCTGGTGGTCATGGGTCCCATCTCGGTGTTGATCATGGCTGTGTTCATGGCTGTGCTGTGGATCATCTTTGGGCGAAAAATGACCGTGGCGCCGCATCTTCGAACGGCGATTCTGGGATTGAGTTCACGGGAGGCCGTTGCAGATCGACCGTTCTTGCACCGTTGTCTCTGGCTGCTGGGGCTCGTGAACGTGGGGTTCTGTGTGCATTCGCTTATTCATCTTGAGCCGGCCACGATTGCCCTCCTTGGCGCGAGTATGTTCATGCTGGTCGGCCATGCGAGACGGAAGCCTGGGGATATCGAGGAGTTGTCGTATCTCACCGATGTCGAATGGAAAACCATCTTCTTTTTTATCGGGTTATTCATACTGGTCGGTGGATTGGTCAAGGTCGGCGTGATTAGCTACCTGGCAGATCAGTTGGTGGCGGTGACGCGGGGGAATCTTACGGGATCCACGATGGTGGTGCTCTGGGGATCGGCAATCCTCTCAGCCGCGGTGGATAATATTCCCTACGTCGCGGCGATGAATCCATTGATCGTGGACCTCGCCCGGTCGCTTCACCCGGATATTTCTGATTCTGCGACCTTGATGCATCAGCCAGACATCATTCCGCTGTGGTGGGCTCTGGCGCTTGGAGCATGTCTGGGGGGGAACGGTACGATCATCGGCGCGAGCGCGAATGTCGTGATTGTGGATATCGCGCGCAAGGCCGGTTACCACATCTCATTCTGGCAGTTTTTCAAGTTTGGGTTTCCCGTCATGTTGGGGTCGGTACTCATAAGTGCTGCGTACCTCTGGTTCCTCTTTCTCCGCTGATCTAGCAGGATGCTGGGAGAGTCCGTTCTCTTCATTTGTGGTCTGTCTGGTTCATCTGGCTTCTCTGGTCTATCCGGTTAGTCTGGTTCAACCACAGACACGAGACACACGAATCACACCAGAGTAACTAGCCGTTTCTCATGATCCACAGGTGTCGAGAACACCGCCTGGTGAAAGGCGCGTCCTGGGCGGTGAGGCTGTTTTGGCTGACTCAGGGTTGGGGTTGAAGTAGCGCTGGGTTGGGTGGGTGAGCAGGGCGACTATTCAGCATCCTGTCAGGTTCGGCATGAAGAAATCCCCTCGCAACTGTAGGTCAGAGGCTACAGTAGCAAGATCCTTGTGAAATCGACGGGATACAGTGATTTTGATCTTGAAGGGTGAACTCGTTTCCCTTCGCATGTATGTGCCATCTGAGGATAGAGGGGATACAGTACGTCGAAACACCCTATAACGAGGGTGCCGGCTCTCTTGCTTGTGCGGTACGCTGTTTGCTCTCCTCCGGTGAATCAGAGGGCATCACGTTACTCGATAGAGACTGGAGGCCTGATCATGGCGACGCACCCCCTCGAAGCAATGCTCTCCCAGTCCACAGCGGTCACCGGGCCGGAACAGAATGTAGGAAATAACGACGTCGTCCCAGCCTCTGCCGTGATGCCTGCTACGACCATCCCTCCAGGGCGCCGGAGTGAGGCGCGCATGGAGTATCGTGGCATCTGCTCATATGAGGTGCTCGAGGCCATTGATGAAGAGTCGGTCGTCATCGAGCAAGGAGAGGCCTTCCCAATCAATCGGAGCACAGAAGGAATGCTCCTCCTCATGGGCCAGGCCCGTCAGGCGAATCAGTTGATCGAAGTGCACACCCGCCGCTCCGGATGGGGCCGAACCGCGAATGTCTTTGAAGTTCGATGGACCAGGCCCGTTCAGGTGGAGTCATTCGGAAATCTGTACCTGGTTGGATGCCGACGGATATTCGGCCCCTGTCATTACCTGTCTTTCTAAGGTCCCACCGCGACGGGCAGTCGATTTTCCCTCTTGGAAAGCAGATCCTACTGTCGGCCCCTTGCCCTTGCTGATCCAGCGGGGGTAATATCGGCCATTCCCGCTCACCTACATCGATAGGAGGTGCTATGGCCGTCCGTACCACTCCCTCAAAACCACGGGTTTCTCTCGATCGGAGCATCGAACGGATGCGGAAACAGCTCGCCGAATTCGCCCCGTTCCTGGGCAGGGGCAAGCAGACGCGCAGCCTGGAAGAATTCGACCTGGAGACCGAACGCCTGATCGAAGACCTGCTTGGGCAGACGTCTGACTTGCTGCACGCTTATGAGTACGCTGAGCTGGGCGAGGCGGCAGGACTGGTCAACATGACGGATGAAGCGCCGGAAGGCACCGGTATGGATAGTCAGCGACAAAGCCTGTTGCAGCGCGGCCGCGTGTTGGAGAGCTGCGTGGCGGAACTGGAAGCGCGCCGGTCTGCCGAACCGAAGAAAACCAAGATCGGACCCACGCTCACCGGCCCCCAGGTTGCTGAACACATGTCCCTGGATATTCGAAATGTGTCTCAGGATGCCAGCCTGCGTGAAGCGGGGCAGCAGATGCAGCAATGGAAGCTGGGCTCGCTCCTTGTGACGGATCGCCAGTCCTACGTGGGATTCATCACAGACTCTATCCTGGCCCGCGAGGTGGTGGCCAAGGGGCTGGATCCCAGTACGACCGTGGTCAAAACCTGCATGCGGACGCCGGTATTGACCATTGAAGGGGATCGGCCGATTATCGATGCCGTGCGCATGATGAAGGAGCAGGCCAGCCGGCATCTGGCCGTGACGCAAGATGGGGCTATCATCGGGGTGATTTCCGTGAGCAACGTTCTCCGATACTACTCCGGTGTCGTCTAACAATACTTCGCTCGTCGTTGGTGAATTGTGAGCGAGACAAGCAAGACGTGCGCGACAGGCGCGATTCGCGAAGATGAAACATCCGCCCCGCCCCGCTTTCGCGCAAGTCTCGCGCGAATAACGAGATACGTTTCTTGTTCATGCCATCGGCATAAGCAATTCGTTCCTATCAGAACGGGAGGTGCATGATGGGTCCGACCAAGGCAATCGTGAAAGAGAACAGGCTCTATGAGGTAGTGGGGGGAAAGCTGATTAAGGACGGGTTTGCCGACCGGCAGGAGCTTGAAGACTACGTGAAACATCATTATCTGACGCTACCGGTGCTCGACAACGCCGGGAACCCGTGGCTACTTGACGGGAAGCCTGTGTATTGTTTCCGTGGCACGCAATACGAAACCGTGAACGATCAGAGGGTCCATCTCACGCGCTGCTCGGATTGTGGTGGCATGGGAATCAGATCAGATGAATTTACGGTCGAATCGGATTGCATCCGTTGCACGGCCTGCGGGCATGAATTCGATGCACGATTGGAAATGATGGAAACGTGAGAGGGGGTGGGGGAAGGACACCCGTGCTGGTCCCTTGCTCCCGGAGCGCGCGCCCTCAGAAGGGCCTCGCTCGACGGCCGCAGTAGGACCAGCAACGAGTGTCCTTCCTGGTAGAATAACAAGCAAGCTTGGAAGGAGCAATTAGAGTGGTGTTCCTTCGACGCGCGCATTCGAGGATCAACCAGGCCGCCCCCTTGGGGAAGAAGCAGCAAGTTCGGCCGGATTATTTTGTATGTCTGAGAGCTGCAGGATAAAATTGTGCTCGGTCGATGTGCGCAATGAAGGATAGTCTGGCTGCTCCGCTTAGGGCAAAGTGGGGAATATCTGACGGTCTTCGCCCGGGCTATGGTACGTCTCGGCGTGCGAGTGGAGGGATGAGAAAGTTGCACTCGCAAAGAATGTGTTTCAGGTCTGACTCTTTCCCGGCATGGCAGTAACCTCTTCCCACATCTTCTTCCATTGCCTCTGGCAGGACACCGTTGGTCCACATGAAAGGCATTGTGTATGCTCGCAAGACTTGACCCTGAGCTTGGGACCAGCGACTCCATTTCAATTGTCGTGTCACTCGATGCGGCGCATTCAATGATTGCATTGCCTGTCGAAGCGCCGGTGTTTCCTGTCAGAGGCGACCACGGTGTCACAGGGTCGGATGATGCGCCAGGAGAGCTGCGTGTCTATGAGGAATGGGGCTATGCAGAGCGCGCGTGGTATTTGGAGAAGCGTCAAGGTCTTACGGGGGTGCTTCGTGCGCTCTTGTGGCCGACTGAGGGAGTTGTTGAAGTCGGGATTCATGATTCGATCTGGGCCGAACGGACACAGAAACCTCCGGTTGAAGCGTTCAGGTTTCAGATCAGTGAAGCTGGGCATCTGAACTTGCGGTCCTATCTCCGAGCGACCATCGCATCGGAAGAGCCGGTCGGCATTGTCGGCAACAGTCAGTTTTGTCTTGCCCGGCCGTCGTATCATCTGTTCCACCATTGCCACCACTATACGGCGAAGGGCTTGCGCGAGGCAGGGTTGCCTATCTCGATGTCTGGGGCCTTGACCCGCGATGGCTTTGCCAGGCAGCTTCGGCGCCTCATGTCCCTCTCTTGAGACACTCAGCCCGCGGCCTCTCTTCTCGAGGCAGGTCGTGAATATTTGGCCCTAGGTGGAATCGGTAAGACTGCGAGCTTCATACTGCGCCTGCGTCTGTGCGGGGCTGGAAATGAGCAATAAGTACACGTTTATTTTGGTGAAATTTGACCAGGCCTCTTCTTGACATAGACGTTGAATGGAGTTAGGATCCTGCATGTCCGTACACGATTCATGTGAAGAGGGATGGCCCCGCACGCATGTTTCAGTGCAATCCCGGAGTTCCTCCGAGCGTAAGGAGGAGGTGGAAGTGTCAGACCATAGTCCACAGGGCCACTACGGTCCGTACGTGATCTGACGAGTGCTCTTTGGCCCCACCCACGGGCTTTCACGACCAGCGTACAGGGGTGTTTCTCAGATACTTTTAACAAGGAGGTAGGGACCATGGCCAGTACAACATTCGGAGGGAGCGAGCGGGGCTACGACATGTCGCTCTGGTACGATTCGAGGCCGCTCAAGATCGGCTGGTTCGCCATGTTGGCGGCGGTCGGCGCGGAGGTCGTGTTTCAGCGCGTGTTCGGGTATTCCCACGGCTTGGACTCCATGACCC
>Ga0163153_10000245_pt1 | contig 98092 bp, 86 predicted proteins | sample OliLakLV19MP6IB1_FD_148629 | JGI IMG/M metagenome (GOLD analysis project Ga0163153, IMG submission 148629) | Freshwater microbial mat bacterial communities from Lake Vanda, McMurdo Dry Valleys, Antarctica - Oligotrophic Lake LV.19.MP6.IB-1 | ecosystem: Environmental > Aquatic > Freshwater >...
ACCGGCGCACGTGGGCCTGGACGCGACGAACTACCGCGCGGAGCAGGCGATCCGGCCCCTGGTGGTGAATCGGAAGGTGTGGGGCGGGAGCCGCACGGACGCGGGGGCGCAGGCGCAGTCGGTGCTCACGACGGTGCTCCGGACGTGCGCTCAGCAGCATCGCGATTCCCTGACGTTCATCAGTCGGCTCCTGCGCGGCGAGCGGCCGCGGCTACGCCTCGCTTGACCCGCTAATCAAATACGGATTCGTGGCCCCACCGAGATAACCGTCGGTCGGCGTATTGACGCCCGAATTCGGTCCGGGGAGCACGGCCGTGGTGCCGTTGGCAACAGTGTTGTTGGCAAACGGGGATGAGCCGCCCGGCACCCATCCCCAGAATGTCGGCGTGTTGCCCGCGTAACCGTTGGCGCCATTGTTCATGACCACATACCACTCGTATCGCGCAAAGAGTTCGATGTCATCAACGATGAACCAACCACCCTGCAGCACGAGACCGTAGCTGTAGATCGGCGAGCCGCCATATCCGTAGCCCGGAACAAACGTGGCGATCGGCGCGGCGGGCTGGCCATTCGGCAACAGGCCCCCACTCGAGACCAGACTCACGTTGTTGGGAATGTCATTTGCCGGACCGGGAGGACTGGCGGCGCTCGAGGTGAAACCGCCGGATGGATTCGCCACCCAGCCGTTTGGGATGCCGTAGGCAATGTTGCCGACGACCGCTCCGAAGAGACTCGCGCCGCCGAAGTCCCAGGTCGTATCCACCGTCCATGTGAGGTTGGTGACCGCGTCGTTCGCGTTGGTCGGAATGTTGTTCGGATACTGCAGCGCCGTCATCGGAGCCGCAAAGGTGCTGCCCGGCAGCGTTGCGAACCCGCCATTGGCGCCGCCGCCGGCCCAGGTGTTCGGCCACGCCACCGGCATGCTGCCGCCGCCGCGTTGCCAGTTGACGCCGGCGCCGAAGACGGCCGCAAACTCTTCGCCCGGGACGCTCGAAAAGTTGTCGAACTGCGCCCACGCGCCGGCGATCTTCCATTCGGCGCGCGAGGTGACGGCCCACTGCGCCCAATTGCCCAGCGCGCTGCTGTTGCCGATGATCGAAGTCTCGTTCGCCGAATTGCCGCCATCATTGAAACTCAGCAGCAGACGAATCGTGTCGTTGCGGTATTGGAGCTCCACGCCCTGGACATACTTGGTCGAGAAGAGTTGATGCACGAGCGAACGCTCGGCGGCAAGCTGATGCGAATCTCCGACGAGTTCTTCGCGCAGGAACGGGCTCTTGAACTGACCGACCTTGACTGACCAGTTGGGATCGAATTGCTTGACGACGAAGGCATCGTCAAGCGCAATCGGACCGCCGGCCGCGCCGAAGCCCGCTGATGCGTTGCCTGACACGGGACCGGTGCTCTGCACGCCGCTCGCCTGCGCGCTCGATGAGTTGACGGTGGTGAACGCCGCCTGAGCGCCGGTCTGCAGCGTCGTGAGCCGCACTCGATACTGCCAACTCGGATCGACGACATGTCCGCTGAAGTCGAGCTTCATTTCGCGGAACTCGAAGCCGCGGGCCGTGCGCTGCACGGAGTTGCCACCACCGACGAAGCCCTGATAGCCCTTGATCTCACTTCCGCCCGGGAAACCGGTTTGCACGCCCGTGACGGGCGCCTGGTAGGTGCCGGGGTCAAGTTGTTTGAGACTGCGCGTCGAGAGACGACTGAACGCGTAGCGGAAGCGAAAGACACCGTTGATGCGCAGACGGAAGTTGCCGTCGGGGCTCGCGAGGAAGAAACCCTTGTCGTAGCCGGACGTCGCGCCTGTTCCCTGGAGCGAAGCGCGTTGATCGCTGTCGGCGAGCACATCCTCCACGATGCTGCGGATCTGCTTGGCCCGTTCCTCGGTGAGCTGTTGCATGCCCAGCTCGCCGCGCAATTGCGCGATGTCGCCGGATTGGCGTTGCACCGTTGCCTTGAGCGCATCGATCTCGTCTCGGAGAACACTCGAGTCGTCGCTCGCAGATCCGGCGAAGAGCGGCGCGGAGAGCGCAAGTGCGAGACCGGCAACGACGCGCGAGACCGAGAGACGGGGTGCCATCGGAGGGGGCTCCTTGTGAGGCGTGGCCGAATCGTGCCGAGGCACGAGCAGGCGTATGTAGCACCTTTGCGACGCGAGCACCCGATCTCGGAACACGGCTCCGAGTTCGCTCACTTCGGCAGAGGTCGATCGGCGAGCGGCATCACGATGATTGCGCTGCCTGGCGCGGGGCACACATGCGCGCATGTGCCGCATCCGGTGCAGAGGTCTTCGATGATGCGCGGTCGGCCCGCGTTGACCTCGATCGCGCCGGGGACAGGACAGCGTTCAGAGCAGACGGTGCAGAACGAGCCGTTGTAGGCCAAGCACGATGGCGGCTGAATCACGGCTCGAGCCATCGTGAGCGGCTGGTCGGCGCGGAGCACACCCGGCTCACACACACTGATGCACGGCGTGTCGGCGCACATCACGCACGCCGCCACGCTTGGATCGATCATCGGCGTACCCGCAGCTTCACGGAAGCGCGGCGGGGCAATCACGATTGCGCTGACTGGACACACCGACATGCACTCGCCGCAGCGCGTGCACCCTTTGAGGAACGAAGCCTCATCCACGGCACCGGGCGGTCGATGGATCGGCAGCGGTACGCGAGATGTCGACGGCCGCGCTGTTGAATGTGTCTGAGCGCCGAGAGTCGAGTCGGGCATCTCGGGCGCTCGCGGCGAAGGCGGCACCTGCGGCAATTGCGATGATTGCGGCGCGCCCGTGCGCGGTTGTGCGGGCGGGGAGAGTCCCGAGAGGCCGAGTGCGCCGAGCAGCCCGCGGCGCAGCGCTCGCCCACGCAGCAGGTCGCGCCGCGAGATTTGTTCGCGCTCATCCATGGATCGTCCGTCGTTCCACCCGCGATCAAGGCGCGGCCGGCGGGAGCATGCCATCGGCGACATCGGGGATGCCGAAGGTCGGTGATCGTTGTTCGAATTCGGCGGCGGGCACATGGCACTGCACGCAGTTCGAGCGCGAGAGGTGATCCGGTCGCCATCCGTCGTAGCCGTGCTCGCCGTGACAGCTGGTGCAGTTGGTTCGCATGAAGGTCGTGTGGGGCATGACGGGAGGTGCACCAGCCCATGCGCGCGTGCCGCCGTAGCCGGCGCCGCGCCATCCCGCGAACGAGTTGAGCGGTCCAGCGTCGTCGCCAAGGAAGACGCCCGCGGCCTCAACATGACACTGCGTGCAATTCTGAAGATAGGTGTGCGACACCATGCGCGCAACTTTGTCGCCGGCGGAGAGACCCTCGGCGTGACAGGCGCGACATGTCTGGATGTTCATGTCGGCGATCGAATGGGGAATCACCGGCGGTGCGCCTTCGTAAGCGCGCAGGAGTGCGCGCTCTTCCATGGCTGCCGCACGCGCCGCGAACTTGTCGGTGACGGCGATCGGATTCGCGCGACTCTCGGGAATGAGGGCGGGATGCGGATTGACGAGTCGCCACGGCAGACCGGGGACGCTGCGCTCGGGGGGATCGAGCGCGGCAGCCGTTGCGCCGATGACCGCAATGACGGTCGAGGCACCGACCCACACCAGCCATCGTGCAGGTCTTCGCGCGCGAGTTGTCGGTCGTCGCTCCATGGTGTCTCTCCGATTCACGCTTTCCGCACCACGGTCACGGCGCACTTCTTGTAATCGGGTTGCTTCGAGTACGGGTCGTACTCGGCGAGCGTCACCAGATTGATGAGTTTGGCCTCGTCGAAGAACGGCACGAAGACCTCGCCCAGTTGTGGACTGCCGCGCCCATCGATCCACACGGGCAGATCGATCTCGCCGCGTCGACTGCGCACCGTCACGAGATCACCGCTGGCGACACCGAGTCTCGCCGCATCGCTTCGGTGCATTTCGACATAGGCCTTCGGCATGGCGCGATGAAGTTGCGGAATGCGTCGCGTCATCGATCCGCTGTGCCAATGTTCGAGTACGCGCCCGGTGCACAGCCAGAACGGATACTCCGTATCGGGCATCTCGGGCGGGAATTCGTGCGGCCGGAACCAGATCAACGCGCGGTCGTCCTTCGTGACCGAGTGATAGAACTGGAAGCCCTTGCCGGCGGCGACGAATGGATCGGAGCCTTCGGTGAAGCGCCAGAGCGTCTCCTTCCACGCACCGTCCGGCTGTTCGACGACAGGCCAGCGCATGCCGCGCGTGAGTACATACTGCGCGTATGGCGCAAGATTCTTGTGCTTGTGCGTGCTGAACGCGCGATACTCGTTGAAGAGGTGCTCGTCGACATTCAGGTCGTAGTAGTGGTTCCACTGCCAGATCGGTACTTCCTCGCCCTTTGCATCGACGGTGTGGAAGAGCCAGCGCCCGTCACGATCACCCATCGTCTTCATGCCGCGGTCGTGCAGCAGGCGCGAGACGGCGATCACTTGCCATGCGTCGTCGCGCGCGTCGCCGGGCGGCTCGACCATCTTGAACCATTGCTGTGTGCGGCGCTCGCTGTTGCCGTACATGCCGTTCTTCTCGACCCACATGGCGCTCGGCAGAATGAGATCCGCGAGTTCCGTCGTCGCCGTCGGGTAGACATCGGAGACGATCAGGAACTTGTCGGCGAGTTTTGCCTTGTTGAGGAAGTAGTGGTTGAGATCGGGAAGGGTGTGACCGGGGTTCGTCACCTGAACCCAGATCGTGGCGATGTCGCCGCCTTGATCGGTTGGCGTGCTGAAGCGCTTGAAGAGTTCGACCGCGTGGTATCCAATCTTGTCGCTGAGTCGGCCGGGTTCGAGATTCCAATGCTCCTCGGCGATTGCGCGATGCTCCGCATTGGCGATGGACAGTCCGCCGGGAAGCAGATGGCAGAGCGTGCCGACTTCACGCGCGGTACCGCAAGCGGAGGGTTGACCGGTGAGGCTCGTCGCCGCGTCGCCAGGCTTGCCGAGATGACCCGAAAGCAGGTGAATGCCATGGACCAGGCAGTTGATCGCGGTGCCGCGCGTGTGCTGGTTCATGCCCATGCACCAAAGACTGTTGATGCGCAGACCACGCTGACCGAAGAGATCGCCCAGCATCACGATCTTGTCGGCGGGCACACCGGAGAGTTGCTCGACCTTCTCAGGTGTGTACGGCTCGACCGCCGTTGCATACTCATCGAGAGTCATGGGCACGCCGAGCATCGGCGGCGGCGCACCGTCGGCGGATGGCGCCGCGAGCTGTCGGAAGTTGCAGTGCTTCTCGACGAATGCCTTGTCGATGGTGCCGTTCTTGACGAGCTGATGGGCGATGCCGTTCGCGATCGCAAGATCACCGTGCGGCTTGAAGAAGAGCACCTCATCGGCGAGTTCACTCGTGCGCGTGCGCCGTGTCGTCATGTCGATGATGACGACCTTTTCGCCGCGCGCGCGTCGATCGACAAGGCGCGAGAAGAGCACCGGGTGCATCTCCGCCATGTTGTTGCCCCACATGATCGCGACATCGCATGTGTCGAGGTCGTCGTAGACGCCCGGCGGTTCATCGACGCCGAAGGTGGACATGAAGCCGGTGACGGCGGAGGCCATGCAGAGGCGCGGATTCGCGTCGATCAAGTTCGTACCGAGTCCGGCCTTGACGAACTTGTTGGCGGCGTAGCCCTCGGGAATCGTCCACTGTCCCGAGCCGTAGAACGAAAAGCGCTTGGGATCGGCGGCGATGCGATCAGCCACGATGGCGAGCGCCTGCTCCCAGGAGATCGGCACGAGGCGTCCGTTCTTGCGCAGTAACGGAGTCGTCAATCGATCCTTGCCATAGAGCGCCAGTCCAACGTGATAACCCTTCACGCAGAGCAGTCCCTTGTTGACATCGGCCTTCTGGTCGCCCTGAATCGCGACGACGCGGCCGTTCTCGGTGCCCACCATCACATGGCAACCGGTTCCGCAGAAGCGGCACGGCGCCTTGTCCCAGCGCAGTCCCGTGCCGTTCGACTGCGGCTCGAAGATCGGCAGCGAGACACCGTGCACGCGCGACGCGGCGGCGGTAGCGGCCGCCAGTGCGCCAGCCTTCAGGAAGTCACGACGGTCAACCGAGTACATCGGGTTTCTCCTTGTTCGATGCGCCCGCTCGGGGCGCGGCGCGCGGCTCAGTGGGTGGGGAGTGCTCGTCGAAGCCGACGAACGCGACATCGACATGCTCCACGCCCGGGAGCGCACGCAGCTCGTCGACGAGTGCGCGATCAGCTGCCACGCTCTCGGTCTCGGCCGCGACGGCGAGTCGGGGGCCGAACCGATCACCGACAATAAGTCGTTGATCACTCCGGAGCCGTTCACAAGCGTGTTGTGCGAGCTGAGCATCGCTGCTCAGAAAGATGACGAGTCCACTGACGCTCATCAAGACGACTCCAGTCTCTTACGCACTACGCCGTTCGGTCACATTCGCGTGTGCCGAGCGCATTGCATGGAGTGCAGCGCGAGCATAGCCTCGGAAGGCTCGCTCCTTGTGCGAAGTGGAACGAACATGCCAAAGGGACCAGCGCCAATCACCGACAAGATGTCCGCGATCCTGCGTGGTTGGGCGCTGCCTGTCGGATTCGCGGCGCTCGCGGTGGTGTTGCTCGCCACCTCTCGCTCGGTGGATATTCCAGTGCCGCCTCCGACGGTGATCGAAGCGTCACTGCTCGAAGTGGGACCGCGGCGCGCGGCGCTCCAGGATCCTCCGGTGATCGAGGTCGAGGGCGTTGCCGAGAACTGCACTGCCTGCCATCAGATCTTCCGCTCCGCGAGTCCCGCGGGCGCGGTGCTCGGATATCACCGGGAGATCACGCTGCAGCACGGCATGAACGATCGCTGCATCAACTGCCACGATGTCGAAGATCGCGAACGCCTCACCCTTCGTGATGGAACGACGATTCCCTTCGCGCAGACGCCGCTTCTCTGTGCACAGTGCCACGGCACCGTCTTTCGCGATTGGGAGCGCGGTACACACGGCAAGACGCTCGGCTCGTGGATCACCGGGTCCGAGGCGCAGCGTCGCTTGAGTTGCAACGAGTGTCATGATCCGCATTCGCCGCGCTATCCACCGTACGCGCCGTTGCCGGGACCGAACACGCTGAGAATGGGCACGCCCTCTGAGCATGACGGCGCGGGGCATCGCCGCAATCCACTGCAGCACTGGCTGCATCACGATCGATCGGCCAAACCGCAGGGAGCGCGTCCGTGAGCGATCTTCTCATTCATGACGGACCATCGGCGCAGCCGCCGTCGCACGAGCGCGGTGTGCATGAGCCGGAGCTCACACGGCGGAGTTTCCTGCGCACCGGTGCAGCGGCGGTCGGCGGCATGGCGGCGCTCGCGGCGGCGCTCAGTCCGCTGCGCGATCTTGCGACCGAGGACATTCCGAATCTCGATCAGTTCTTCCAGAAGCACTACAAGGAGATGTCGCCGGCTGAGATGCAGCAGGCGCTCGATCGCATCAGTCGCAAGGTGGAGGAGCGCTATCAGGTGCGCCCGCATCTTCGCGACATCAAGCGGATGGAGGGCGTCGAGTTCGTCTACGCGCTGAATCTGTCGCGCTGCATCGGTTGTCGCAAGTGCGTGCACGCGTGCGTCGCCGAGAACAACCAGTCGCGCAGCCCGGAGATCCAGTACATCCGCGTCATCGAGATGCCGCGCGGCACGCTCGATGTGGAGCGCGGCAACCATCACTACGACCATCCGACGGTGCCCGACGCGGATCACTTCTATCTGCCGGTGCAGTGCCATCAGTGCGCCAATCCACCGTGTGTGAAGGTGTGTCCGGTGGAGGCGACCTGGCAGGAGGCCGACGGCGTCACCGTCGTCGATTACGACTGGTGCATCGGATGTCGATACTGCGAAGCGGCGTGTCCATACTGGGCGCGGCGTTTCAACTTCGCGCAGCCCAACCTGCCGAAGGACCAGCTCAATCCGGACATGAGCTACCTGTCCAACCGACCGCGCGAGAAGGGCGTGATGGAGAAGTGCCACTTCTGCCTGCACCGCACGCGCGAAGGGCGCATGCCCGCGTGCGTGGAGATCTGCCCGACGGGTGCGCGCAAGTTCGGCAATGTGCTCGACCCGGAGTCGGAGGTGTCGCAGATCCTGAAGACGAAGCGCGTCTTCGTGCTGAAGGAGGAGGTCGGCACGCTGCCGCGCTTCTTCTACTACTTCGACGAGCGCTATCCGAACAGTCTCGATCCCGAGGCGATCGAGATCGCCAATCGGCTGCGCGAAGAAGAGGGCGAGGCGTACGGCAGTCTGCCGGGCGCGAATGGACCGAACGCGGCGTTCATTGCGCAGGCGACGCCGGCGCGATGGGATGAGGCTCGCGCATGAGGACGAGCGCACCCAGTCGATGTGCCCGCGCGATCGTCGGGGCCGCAGCGTGAAGATGTACCTTCAGTTTCTGTGGCGCTGCTTCCGCCTGAGCTTCGTCGGCGACTGGCGCTACTACGCGTGGATGTTTGTGCTGTCGGTGTTCGTGCTGCTCGGCATCAACGCGTACTGCAAGCAACTCGTCTACGGCCTCGCGACGACCGGCATGACCGATCAGGTGTCGTGGGGTTTCTACATCGCCAACTTCACTTTCCTGGTGGGTATGGCGGCCGCGGCGGTGATGCTCGTCATTCCCGTCTACATCTTTCGCAATCGTGAACTTCACGACCTGGTGATCTTCGGTGAGCTCTTCGCGGTGGCCGCGATCATCATGGCGATGCTCTTTGTGACGGTCGATCTCGGGCGACCGGAGCGCTTCCATCATCTGCTGCTGCGCTTCAACTTCCCGACCTCGATGCTCACGTGGGATGTGCTGGTCTTGAATGGCTACCTGCTGCTCAACCTGCATGTCTGCGGCTATCTCATCTACTGCGCGTATCGGCGGCGCGAGCCGAGCAAGCTCTTCTACATTCCGTTCGTCTTCGTGGCGATCTTCTGGGCGATCAGCATTCACACGGTGACGGCGTTCCTCTACAGCGGACTCGGTGGACGACCATTCTGGAATTCCGCCGTCGTGGCACCACGATTTCTCGCATCAGCGTTCGCAGCGGGGCCCGCGTTCCTGATCCTCACGCTCTCGGTGTTGGCGCGATTCACGAGCTATCCCGTGGCGCCGAAGGCGTTCCTCACACTGCGCACCGTTGTGACGGTCTCGCTCGCGATCAACATGTTCCTGCTCGGCTCGGAAGCGTTCACCGAGTTCTATACCGACTCGACGCACGGCGCTTCCGCGCACTATCTCTTCCTGGGCCTTGATGGACACGCGGCGCTCGTGCCGTGGATCTGGTCGGCGATCGCACTCAATTCGATGGCGCTGCTCGTGCTCTTCATGCCGGTGAGTCGTCGACCCGCCGTGCTGCAAGTTGCGTGTGTCATGCTCATCGTCGGCATCTGGATCGAGAAGGGCATGGGCATGATCGTGCCCGCGTTCGTTCCGACGCCGTTGGGCGAGATCGTGGAGTACCTGCCGACGCTCAACGAATCGCTTGTGACACTCGGCATCTGGGCGGGCGGATTGTTGCTCTACACGATCTTGGTGCGCGTGACGGTGCCGGTGTTGTCGGGGCGTCTCACCTATGACCGTTCGTTCTCGAGCGCGATCGAAGAGCGAGCTCCGGTGACGCAGGAATCGCTCGTTGCCGCGGCCCCGCGCACTTCAGTGAGTTAGCGCCATGCATCGACCCACCGCCGAAGAAGCGCAGCAGTCACTTCGAGACCATGTGGTGGCGAAGGCGCTCGAAGCGCGCGCGAAGTTCGTCCGCTGCGTCGACGGCCACGAGCTTCCGGTGATCGGCGCGGCGCCAGCGAGTTGCGGCTGCTCCGACCAGCGCGCGGTGATCGATGCGGCGCCAGCGATTTGCGCGTGCTCCGGCCAGCGCGCGGTAGCGAGCACGCCGCCCCTCGATCGCGCCGCTCTGGACGCGCTGCTGCTTGATCGCAGCGTGGTGCGATATCCGCTTGGCGTGCGCTTCGACTCGGAGCCGCTGCAGCCCGGGGAGTTCGCGTGCCTCGAGGCGCTCGGCGATCATCCCTCCGCTGGTTTCTGCCTCTTCGTGCACCCGATGTTCGAAGCAGAGCACGATCTGATTCCGGCGCTCGCCGTCTACTACATTCCTTCCGTGAATTATGGTGAGGTCGCGACGCATGTCGAAGCGGAGCTCTTTGGAGCCACGCTGCTTGGCTTGGAGGTCGAGGCGTACTACCGTTTGCTCTGTTCCGTCGCGGACGCGGTGCCTCGCGCGCCCGACTCGGCACCGTCGAGCGCGCCGCCACCACCCACACTTGGAGTCGATCCATCATGACGACGCGCACACGACCCACCCCTACCACCGCTCGCAAGAAGGCCGGCACTGCGAGCACACGCACCGCGCTGCCGAGCACATTCAAGCAGTTCGTGGCGCGCTTTCCGGCGCTAGGACGAGCCCACGAGTCGATCGCGCAGACGGTCGAGGGTGCGGGCGCGCTCGATGAGCGAACGCTCGCTCTCGTCAAGATCGGCATCTGCGTCGGTGCGGGCCTGGAGTCGGCGCTGCGCAGTCATGTGCGCCGAGCCCTGCAGCATGGTGCGAAGCCGGCGGAGATCGAACAAGCGATCGTGTTGGGCATGAACACCGTTGGATTTCCGCGCACGGTCGCGGCGTGGAGTTGGGCTCAGGAGCAATTCCGCCGTGGTGTTTGAACAGCGGCGATCGCACGCACGGACGAGTACGCGAAGGGACGGACACATGCACGCGCCCTTCAGATCACCATCACACGGAAACACGAACCTGTGAACCCGTGAGTGAGAGCACACGAAGTGAAGTCATGAGCGTCCTTGCAACTGGATCGCGCTACATCGACGAATCGCGGCGGGTACCGCGTGCGCTGTCGCTGGCACTCGTGCAACTGGCGCGAGTGGGTGGTGCAGCTCGCGCGAGGGGTACTGACTGTACGGGCAGCACTGATGGTGCAACGACGAAGCGGACGAGCGTTCCGGCCGGGGCACCGGCATCGGTGCGCGCGCAGCGGCGGCTGATGGACTCGCACTGGCGCACCATTCGCGACCTTCGCATCAGCATCACCGATCGATGCAACTTCCGCTGTGTCTACTGCCTGGAACCCGACACACAGTTCGCAGCGCGCGAGACGCTGCTGCAGCCAGCGGAGATCGCGCGCATCGCCCGCATCACCGAGGCGCTCGGCGTGCGCAAGATCCGCATCACTGGCGGCGAGCCGACGCTGCACCCGGCGCTGACGGAGATCATCACGGGTGTGCATCGCGAGGCGCCGTCGGTTGAGATCGCGCTCATCACGAATGGATCGCTGCTGTCCCCGGCAAAGCTCCACGCGTGGAAATGCGCCGGGCTGCAGCGGTTGACGATCAGCATCGACTCGATGCGTGCCGATCGCTTTGCGGCGATCACGCGATCGAACGCGTCACCAGCCGATGTCATCGCGGGCATCGAGATGGGATTGGCCGCAGGCTTGACGCCGCTGAAGCTCAACGCCGTGCTCATCCGCGGCTTCAATGACGACGAAGCGCCGGAGTTGGCGGCACTAGCGCGGAGGTTCGGCATCGAGATGCGATTCATCGAGTACATGCCGCTCGACGCAGGGCACGCGTGGGATGCGAGCAAGTGGGTGAGCGCGGCCGAGACGCGCGCGGCGATCGAGCAGCAGTATCCGCTTGTCGCGTGTGACGATGACGAGCCGTCGAGTACATCGCGCAACTTCCGCTTTGCCGACGGCAGCGCCGGACGCGTCGGTTTCATCGCGCCGGTGAGCTCGCCGTTCTGCGGTGCGTGCAGTCGGCTTCGCATCACCGCCGACGGAAAGATTCGGCCGTGCCTCTTCAGCCTCGATGAGTGGGAATTGTTGGAGTTGCTGCGCGATGGATCGAGCGACGAAGCGGTGACGACGAGATTGATCGATGCCACGTGGACGAAGCAGCCGGGCCACGGCATCGAGTCGCTCGGATTCCAGCAGCCCGCGAGGCCGATGTCCGCGATCGGCGGTTGACGCGGCGATCGCCACGACTCTGCGAGAATCCCGCGGGCAGGTACTCCGCGTCATGCTCGAAGACTCGATCGTCATTCTCGCGGCGCTCTTCCTGATCGTCGGTGCGCTCTACGCATCCGTCGGACACGCGGGAGCGTCGGGGTACCTGGCGGTCATGGCGCTCGTCGGCATCAACGCAACGGTCATGCGTCCGACGGCGCTCGCGATCAATGTGCTCGTCGCCACCATTGCGTTCATTCAATTCTGGCGCGCGGGTCACTTCTCGTGGCGCTTGTTGTGGCCCTTTGCGATCGCTTCGATTCCTGCGGCGTTCATCGGCGGCGCAATCGAACTGCCCGCGCGCCCGCTGCGCATCGCGATCGGTGTGGTGCTGCTGCTCTCGGCGCTGCGCATGGTGTGGGTGGTGCTGCGTCCGCCGCGCGATGCGAAGGACCCGCATGCGCCGCCAGTTCCGGTGGCGCTCGGTGTCGGCGCGGGGCTCGGATTCGTCGCGGGACTTACGGGTACGGGCGGCGGCATCTTTCTGAGTCCGCTCATGTTGATGCTCAACTGGGCGAACACGAAGCGCACGGCCGCAGTGGCTTCCATGTTCATTCTGTTGAACTCGATCTCCGGACTTGCGGGCGTTGCCGCGAAGGGTTGGCGTCCGTCACCCACGCTGCTCGTGTTGGCAGTTGCCGCGGGAATCGGTGGTTGGCTCGGTGCGCTCTATGGCAGTCGACGCGCGTCGCCCTCGGCGCTGCGACTGCTTCTCGCTTGCGTGCTGCTCGTCGCCGGCGTGAAACTGCTCCTCGCCTAGGGAGCCCCCCTCCGCGTAGGGGACAGCCTCCCTTAGCGCGTTCTTAGCGCGGAGGTGACAGCCTCCGGAAAAATGGCGGCAAGTTCCGCGAGCCACGAATCATGGCCTCTGCAACGAGCGATTCATCGCGCGATCACGATGCCCAGACGGGTCGCTTCCAGATGGGCACATCCTGCTTGAGGCGATCGATGAATTCGCCAAGTGCGCGCAGCGCCTCGGCTCGATGCGGCGCCGTGACGGTGAGTAGGAACGAAGTTTCACCGACGGCAACGCGGCCGCGACTGTGCAGCACGACGATCGAGAGCAAGCCGTGCTCACTCGCGACACTCCGCGCCAGCGACTCGAGTTCGCGCTGCGCCATCGGGTCGTAGGTCTCGTAGTCGAGCGCGATGAGCGTGCGTTCGTCGCTGGTCCCCGTCGCCGACGGCTCGAGTTCCCGCACGACGCCTTCGAAGCGGACCACCGCGCCCGCGCGACCGTCACTGAGCGCTCGCTTGGTTCCAGCGTGACCATCTGGCGGCGCGCACTCCGCGCTCGTGCGAGCGACCGACGCCGCGCAGTCGGTGCCAGCGGGACCGTCAGGGGCTGAGTGGTTGGCGCGAGTAGCGCGTTCGGTCTCGGCACCGAGCGGACCGTCGATGATGCGCGCGAAGACGATCACCCGCCGCAGACCAGAGCGATGAGGGCGACTTCGTCACCAGGCCGGATCGGTGTCTCGGCCGTGGCGAAGGTGTGATTCACCGCCAATCGAGCTGCGATTCCCTCCACATTGAGCACCGGATGTTGCTTGGCGAGTGCGGCCAGCACCTCTGCGGCGGTGGGCGCGTCAGAGACGGTGACCGCCACGCGATCGTGCCTCACCTGCATGGCGGAAGCGCCGAAGATGAAGACTTCGAGCGTCATGGCGTGAGTGTATGGTTTGCATGCAGCGTGTCACATGAGTTTTCGCGGCGAGCCATTTGCGTTCGATTCACCCACCGCAGCCGTGGCCGCGTTCATCGCGCGCCATTGGAAAGTGTCGCGCACGGGATGCCGTAACGCGCGAAAGCCGTGCGCGCCGTTCGCACTCAGTGAACCGGGCGTGCCCCCGCCATCATCCGCGCAGAGCGAGCCGTGCGAACTGAGTGGCGCGATCGGGCGCGTGCTTGCCGAGCCTGTCGTCGCTGATCGCGACAGCCCACCGTTCGACACATCGGCCATGGATGGTTTCGCGATCCGCGCGGCGGACGCCAGCGCGGATGAGTTGCGCGTCGTTGGACAGGCGCGCATCGGAACGGCACCGCCATCACTGCCGGTCGGTGCCGTTGCGGTGCGGATCGTCACGGGCGCGGGCATTCCGGCTGGCGCCAATGCGGTGATCCGGAGAGAAGACGTCGAAGAGCTTTCCGGCGCGATCACAATCGCTCCCCGGGCTCAGGCGATCGCAGTCGGCACGAGCATTCGCAAGCGCGGAGAGAACGCGCGTGCCGGCACCACGCTGATCGACGCAGGAACGGTGATCTCAGCATCGTCGATCGGCACGATGGCCGCCGTCGGAGTCGCGCGCCCGCGCGTGACACCGCGAGTGCGCGTCGCGATCATCGTCACAGGCGACGAGCTGGTTCCGCCCGATACGACGCCGGGCGCGTTTCAGCTTCGCAACAGCAACGGCGCGGCGGTTCGCTCAGTGCTCGCGGCGCATGGTTGGATCGAAATCAAGTCGGTTGTGCATGTCGTCGACGGCGAGCACGAAGTGTTGGACGCGATGCGCGCTGCCGTTCGCACCTGCGATGCGATCGTGCTGAGCGGCGGTGTCTCGATGGGCCATCGCGATCCTGTTCGCGCCGCGGTCGAGGCGCTCGGCGCCGAGATCATCTTTCACGGACTGCCGCAGCGACCGGGCAAACCGCTGCTCGGTGCGCTGCTTCCGCGCGATGCCGACGACGCCGACGATGCGGGCGATGCCATCGCGATCTTCGGTCTGCCCGGGAATCCCATTTCAGCAATGGTCACGGCGCGGAGAATCGTGGTGCCCGTGTTGGCCGATCGCGCCGGTGCACACATGGCGCCGCCGGTTCCGCGCATCTCCGTTGCGAACCCCGATGGCGCGCTACTCGACCTTTGGTGGCACCGACTCGTGCGCCTGACCGAGACGGGCGACGCGGAGCTTGTCGACGGACGCGGTTCCGGCGATGTTGCAGCGGGCGGCCGTTCAGATGGCTTCATCGAAGTGCCGCCGCGCGTCGGCACGAGTGGTCCGTTCCCCTTCTACGCCTGGCCCGCCTGAGCGCACTCCTATGAACACACCCGACTCATCGCAGAGCAAGTCGTCCGCGTCGTCCGCCGCATCCGCGCCGTCCGGGTCATCCGCGCCGCCCGCGCCGTCCGGGTCACCCGCGCCGCCCGCGCCGTCCGGGTCACCCGCGTCGTCCGGGTCATCTGCGCCGTCCGGGTCATCTGCGCCGTCCGGGTCATCTGCGCCGTCCGGGTCGACTGCGTCGTTCTCGCATGTGGCGCCGACCGGCGAGGCGCGCATGGTCGATGTCGGTGCGAAACCGATCACGGTGCGTTCGGCCACCGCGGAGGGATTCGTTCGCATCTCAGCCGAGCTCGAACGGCGCATCCGCGAGAACACGCTTGCGAAGGGATCGCTGCTCGAAGTGGCGCGGCTCGCGGGCGTTCTCGCGGCGAAGCGCACCGACGAGCTCATTCCACTCTGTCACTCGCTTCCGCTCGACGCGGTCGACCTCACCGCCGAAGTGCAACCGGGTCGCGTGCGCATCGTCGCGACGGCGCGGACACATGGGCGCACCGGCATCGAGATGGAAGCGCTCACGGCAGTGGCCGTCGCATGTCTCACGGTCATCGACATGGGCAAGGCCGTCGATCCGGCGATGGTGATCGAGGGTGTGCGCGTACTTGAGAAACACGGCGGGCGCAGCGGCTCCTTCGTGGCGCCGGGTGCGCGCACGAGCGAGGCGCGTCCATGAGCACACAGCACGATCGATCGACCCGCGCTCCGGGCGAGCGGCCGAACGACATGGCGGCGGAGCCGCGGACCGGTGCGGCGCCGGAGAAGCCGATCCGTGCAGCGGTGCTGACGGTGAGTGATCGGTGTTCGCGCGGCGCCGCGCAGGATCTCTCGGGTCCCGCGCTCGCGGAGATACTTCGCACGCGAGTGGGTGCCGAGATCGTTGCCACGCGCTGTCTGCCCGATGAGGGCGAGCAACTGTCGGCATGTTTCGTCGAGTGGTCTCGGTCGGAACTTGGCATCGATCTCATCGTGAGTACGGGTGGGACCGGTCTTGCACCGCGAGATGTGACTCCCGAGGCGGCGCGGCGTGTCTTCGAGCGCGAACACAACGGACTGATGGAACTGGCGCGCATGCGATGTCTTGCGAAGACGCCTCGCACCTTCCTTTCGCGCGGCGTCGCGGGCACGATCGGTCGCACGCTGATTCTCACGCTGCCCGGATCTCCGCGCGGTGCGACGGAGAATCTCGAGGCGCTGCTCGACATCCTTCCCCACGCGATCGAAACGCTGCGCGGTGAAGTGCAGGACGATGGTCGCCCCGACGCGACCGCCATATCGGGCAAGGTCATCCGTCATGAGCAGTGAGCGCGGTGAGCGCGGTGAGCGCGGTGAGCGCGGTGAGCGCGGTGAGTGCGGTGAGCGCGAGGCGCGCGGTGGACGCGCTGATCACACTGGGCTCGATGCCGCGAGCCCGGAGTTGGCGCAAGTCGTGCTCGACGCGCTTCAGCCGATCGTGCTCGTCGGCGGGCGCAGTCGTCGCTTCGGGCGCGACAAACTGCGCGAGCCGATTGGGGGCGAGGGGCGCGTGCTCATCGAGCGACCGATCGAAGCGCTGCGCTCTGTCTTCGGTTCGCGCGTGAAGATCGTCGGCGAGTGCCACGAGAGCGTGGCAGCGCTCGCGGATGGAGTGATACGAGACCTGCACCCCGGCATCGGTCCGCTCGGCGGCATCGTCTCGGCGCTCGAAGCGTGCCGCAGCGACATCTTTGTGCTGGCGGGCGACATGCCTTCGTGTGACAAGAGCACGATTCACGCGATCATCAGCGCGTTCGTGCAACAACCCGAGATGCACGCGGTGCTGGCCGTGAGTCGGGCGAAGTCCGGCGACGAACCGACCGAGCAACTTCATCCATGCGTCGGCATCTACACCCAGCGCGCACTCGAGCTGCTCACGGAGCGACTTCGCGCGGGGGAATTCGCGCTGCAGCGAGCGCTTCCGACGGGAACGGTGGCACGAGTGACATGCGGTCCGCGCGCCCTTGCCAACATCAACTCGTTAGACGACCTGAGCGCCGAGTAGACGCGTCTTCCTGCGCCAAGAGTCCGAGCGGTGCTTCGCGGCGAGTGCGAGTGCCAGCGCCGGGGCCGATACCCTGCTCCCCCAATGCCGACCCGCGACGAGAGTCGATCGCCTGAGATCCGTGGCTGGGCGCCATCGATGCCGCGCAAGGGCCGCACGCTGCTCATCGATCTCGTGCGACCGTTTCTTTGGGTCTATGTGCGTCTGCTGCATCGACTGCGCTTCGAGCACTGGCAGTGCGTGCCGCGCGAGATCGGCCCCGAGGGACTGATCGTCGTCGCGAACCATACGGCGGCGCTTGATCCCGTGCTTCAGCAAGTGCGACTCGGTGCGTCGATCAGATGGATGATGGACCGCACGCAGATGTCGAAACTCGTGTGGTGGTTCTGGCGATGGGCGCGTGTGATTCCGGTTGACTTCAAGCCGAGCGATGTGAGCGCGTTCCGCGACGCGCTCGCGCATCTGCGCGGCGGCGGCGTCATCGGGGTCTTCCCCGAGGGCGGGATCGAACGCCCGCCGCGCGAGATTCGACCGTTCCTCGATGGAGTTGGCGCGCTCGTGCGCCGCAGTCGCGCCCCGGTGCTCGTCTTGTGGTTGCACGGCGAACCGAGCCATCAAGGCATCCTGCGCTCACTGGTGACACCGAGTCGAAGCGTCGTGACCGTCGTCGGTGTCTATCGCTTTGATTCGAATCAGTGCGCGCGTGGCATCCGCGACATCACGGAACACCTTCGGCGCGAACTCTCGCGCGCAAGCGGATGGCCGCTGAACGACACCCCGCTTCTTCACCTTGCCGGGATGGCAGCGCGCGAACGCTCGACCTGAGTCGTCGCGCCAGCGCGGCCTGATTCCGCTCGAGTCGCAGGTCTGGCGCGGTCAGCCATTCTTCTTCGCTTCGAGTTCCTGCCAGCGTTCGAAGAGCGTGTGCTCGCGCGCCTGCGCTTCTTCGAGCGCCACGCACGCTTTCGCGAGTGCCGCGCGATCACCCATGACCTTGGGATCCGCGAGTCGACGCTCTGCTGTGGCGACCAACCCCTGTGCCGCGACGATCGCCGCTTCGATGCCGTCGAGTTCGCGTTGCTCGTTGAAGCCGAGCTTGCGTCCGCCGCTGCGTTTCGGCGCGCCTTGTTCCGCCGCGGCCGCCGCGCCAGCGATCACCGCAGCGTCAGCAGCGCGCTCATAGCGCCCCAGCGCGGCGAGTGCCTGCTTGAGATCCGCGACGGAAGAAGTCTCGCCGCCCGGACCACCCAGCACGACGATCGATGTGGCCACGCGCGCCAGCATCGCGCGATCGTGGGTCACGAGCACCACCGCACCGGGGAACGACTCGATCGATTCTTCAAGTACTTCAAGCGTGGGAATGTCGAGATCGTTCGTTGGCTCGTCGAGTACCAGCACATCTGCGGGTTCGAGCATCATTCGCGCCATGTACGCGCGCGCATGTTCGCCGCCCGAAAGCGTGGACAACGGCTGGCGCAGTTGTTCATCTCGAAAGAGAAAGAGACGCGACCACGCCTTGATGTGCATCGTGCGATCGCGGAAGTGCACCACCTCACCTCCGGGAGAAATCGCATCCGCCAAAGTCGTCGACGGCGGCATTTCCTGTCGATTCTGCCGCAGCGTCACGACGCGCGGCGGCGGATCGGCTTGTCGGATCGTGCCTGCATCCGGCGCGAGTTCACCGCACAGCACGCGAATGAGCGTCGTCTTGCCCGCGCCGTTGGCGCCGAGCAAACCGAGTCGGAGTCCCGGCGCGAGCTCCACATCGAGATCGCGGAAGAGCGTGCGTGCGCCGTAGGCCTTTGAAATGCCCGTCGCCGTCACGAGTCGGCGCGTGCGTCGTCCACTCGACGAGAAGTCGACGCCGGGACCACCCGCCGTCGCCGATGCGTTGCGGTCGGTGATGGCGCTGAGTTCGTCACGACGCGTGTCGCACTCGTCGAGACGGGATTTCGACTTCGAGCGCCGTCCCGCGGCGCCGCGCACGAGAAAGACATCGTCTCGGCGCACCTCGTTCGCGAGCACCGATTGCGCGCGCGCCTGCGCATCGAGCGTCTCTCCGCGACGACGCAGGAATTCGTCGTAGTCGCCGTCGACAGAGAGGAAGCCGTTCGGGAACGCCGTGTTGAGTTCCACGACGCGCGTGGCGACCGCGGCGATGAACGCTCGATCGTGCGAAATGAAGACACACGCACCCGCATGCAGATCGCCGACGCCGCGAAGCAGCAACGACTCGAGCCACTCGATGCCGGAGATATCGAGGTGATTCGTGGGCTCGTCAAGCAGCAGCACATCGGGCGTGCCGTCGGCGCGCACCAATCCGCAGGCAATCGAAAGGCGCTTGCGCCATCCACCCGAGAGTCGCTCAATCGGAAGATCAAGGAACGCGTCGCTGAAACCGAGCTTCGCCAACACCAGTGTGGCGAGCGTTTCCGCTTCGTGAACATCGCCGTGAACGGACGCGCTCCTGAGTGCGGCCGCCGTCGTGCAGGCGCGCGGCGTCGAGTCGAGCGGAAAGAGATCCTGCTGCGGAACATGCACGCGGCGCGTGCTGCGCGCAGCCGTGATGCGTCCGCTGTCCGACTCCTCGAGTCCGGCGAGCATGCGAAGGATGGTGCTCTTGCCTCCACCGTTGGGACCGATGAGCGCGATGCGCTCGCCGTCCGCAATGTGCAGCGACACGCCGGTGAAGAGCGTGCGCGACGCGTGAGAGCGTGAGAGATCGGTGGCGGTGAGCAGCATGAGGCGTTGCCGAACAGCGCGAACGAGGATGCGGCCCTCCGTTCGACGCGACGAGCCGCGCAGCGTACCCGTGCTCGCTCTTGGGCCCGTTCGACGACTCGGCGCGAACAGCACCGCCGCCGTCTACGATCCACGCGCGTGATCAGCAGACTTCGTGGAGAACTCGTCCGCGTGGATGGCGGCACTGCCGAAGTGCGCGCGGGTGAAGTCGTCTACGAAGTGCTCATCCCTGCGGCGGATGAGGAGCGACTGAGCGGGCAGATCGGCGAGACGGTCGAGTTTCACACGCTGCACTACCTCGAGAGCCAGGGCCAGGGGTCGAGTTTCTGGCCGCGCCTCGTTGGCTTTCGCTCACCGCTCGAGCGCGACTTCTTCGAGTTGTTCACGACGGTGAAGGGCATCGGCAATCGCAAGGCGCTGCGCGCGCTGCAGATTCCCTTCGGCATGGTGGCCGAGCTGATCGCGCGGCGCGATGTGTCGATGTTGACGACGCTTCCCGAGATCGGACGCAAGACAGCGGAGACGATCGTGGTCGAGCTCAAGAACAAGATCGATCGCTTCACGGTGCTGGGTCGTGGTGATCCCGAAGCGAGCGGCACGGCCGTTCCAGCGCAGAAGAACGCCACTGCGCCGCGCACGAGCGGCCCGGCACCACGACGACCTTCCGCAGCCGCGACCACGACCGCAGGCAGCGTCAGCACCGGGTCGCCCGTCATCGACGCCATCGAGATTCTCGTTCAACTCGGCGAAGCGAGACTCACGGCGCGGCAACTCGTGGAACGCGCACTCGATCGCGACCCCGATCTGCGCGAAGCCGACCAGATCGTCGCCTCCGCGCTCCGCACCCGCTGATCTCACATGCGAGTGCGCGCCTGCCAAGAAGGATCAGCTTGCTCCGGTTTCGCTGAGAACCCGAAGAATCGATTCGGGCAGCGGCGGAAGGTCGATGACAGTGGTCGACCAGAGGATTCTGTGATCCACACCGTCGTATCCGTGCGCAATGAAGTTACGCATCTCGATCGCCTGTGCGGCGCCGTCGATCCGCGCCGCAATACTGGCGTCCGCCCTCTGCAGTCGTCGAAGCGCCTCGCCAAGCACCTCGAACCGTCTCTCGAACACAGCTTGGAGATCGCGGTCTGCGAGCAGTCGATCGAGCGTATGTGATCGAGACTTCGCGATCAGGTCCTCGGCCTGTTCCAGTGCGTCCTCGAGAAGCGCTCTTGGCTCACGTGGCGGCATAGACGGGGACCTGCGAAGCAGCGTGAATGGCACGCCAGGTTGGATTGCGAACGCCGTGGGTGCTGACGACATCGACGTGTCGACCAAACAACAATTGCGCTTCCCGCCGGAAGGAGAGCGCCCGGCGCCCAGGATCGTCGGTGTACCCACCGAGGTCGACCAGCAGATCGATGTCGCTGCGCTTGGGGTCGAAGGTGCCACGCGGCACCGAGCCAATGATCGCGACGGCGCGGACGCCGTGGGCGGCCGCGATTTCGCGGAGCGCCGGAAGCGCGGCAGCGATCTCCTGAGGCAGATCCACGCAATGAGGATAGCCACAGCGCACACGATCGCAGGTAGGAACGACGTCGTGGCGTGCCGTTCATGATGCGAAGTCGTGCGCGGTCGCGTTCCGGCGCTCGCCATCGCTACGATCCGCGACATGCGCTACGCCATGATCATGGCCGGCGGGTCGGGCACGCGACTCTGGCCACTGTCGCGTCGCGCCGAGCCAAAGCAGTTGCTGCGATTCATCGGTGGACGATCGCTGCTTGAGATTGCCGGTGATCGATTGCAAGGCATCATTCCCGATGAGCGGCGATTCGTCTGTTCAATCGACGCGTATCGCGAGCGCATCCTGCGCGACTTGCCGTGGCTGCAGGAACAGCGATTTCTTGGCGAGCCCGAGGGACGCGACACGCTCAACGCCGTTGGCTTCGCTGCCGCGGTGCTTTCGAAGCAGGACCCGGATGCGATCTTTGCGGTGTTGACCGCCGATCATCTCGTCGAACCGCAGGAGGAGTTCGCTCGGCGACTCGAGGTCGGCTTTCGACTCGTCGAAGCGGAGCCGACGCGCTTCGTGACCTTCGGCATCACGCCGACCTTCGCAGCCACGGGCTACGGCTATGTGGAGCGCGGCGACGCGATCGCGGACTTCGATCAGCCGAGTGGCGCGAGCAGCGCGCGCGGCACCGGGGCCTTCCGCGCACAGCGCTTCGTCGAGAAGCCGGATCTTGCGCGCGCGGAGCAGTATCTGGCGAGCGGTGACTTCCTCTGGAACAGCGGCATGTTCGTCTTCCACGCCGCCACCATGATGAAGGCGATCGAGTGGTTCGCGCCCGAATCGGCAGCGGGCCTGCGCGAGATTGCGAACGCCTGGGGCACCGCCTCGCAGCGCGACGCGCTTGCCCGCGTCTACCCAGGCCTGCCGAAATCCAGCATCGACTTCGGTGTGATGGAGCCAGCGTCGCGCGATGCGCGCCTCTCGATCGCGGTCGTGCCCATGGATGTGCGCTGGATGGATGTCGGCAGTTGGACGAGCTTCGCCGAGACGCTGACCGCAGACGAGCACGGCAATCGCGCATCGAACGCGAACGCAGTCCACATCGACTCGCACCGTGTGATTGCAGTGAGCGACGATCCATCGCATGTGATCGCCACGATCGGTTGCGACGATCTGATCGTCATTCGTACGAAGGACGCAACGCTCATCTGTCGCGCCGATCAGGTGGAGCGCGTCAAGCAGATGGCAAGCATGGTGCCGCCCGAACAGCGTTGACGGCGCGGTCACGGTTGTACGCTCATGACATGGCGCCCTACGAGCCCGCGTGGCGAAGGCCGATCGCGAGCGGTTTCCGCCGCACCGCCGACGGCGCCGTGCGCTGGTGTGTTCGCCATCACATCCATCCGAACACGGTCTCGTACATGTCGATGGCGGCGGCGGCGGCGGCCGGCACATGTTTCCTCGGTGCCGGTCGATGGCCGCTGCTGCTCATCCCCGCCGCGCTCTTCTGCGATCTGCGTCTCTGGTTCAACATGCTCGACGGCATGGTCGCCATCGCGTCGAAGCGCGCCTCGCGCACGGGAGAGATCGCGAACGAACTGCCCGATCGCATCTCCGATGTGATTATTCTGGTCGGAGCGGGAATGAGCGGTCTCTGCGATCCGGTCGGCGGCTACTGGGCTGCGATCCTGGCGCTGCTCACCGCATATGTGGGCACGCTCGGACAAGCCGTCGGCGCCCGACGCGAATTCGGCGGCATCATGAGCAAACCGTGGCGCATGGTGGTGCTGCACATCGGCGCGTGGATCACGCTGGCGCTGCTGCTCTGGAACGACGGCCGCATCCGCTTCGGTGGATTCACAGTGCTCGACTGGACTTTCGCGATCATCATCGTCGGCTGCGTGCAGACGGTGATCGTGCGCCTGAGTCGCATCGTGCGCACACTGCGTGCGCTGGAGTGAGCGCCCAACATGAGCCCGAGCGACGCACTCGCGAGTCCCGTCTTCCGCACCTACGCCGGCATCGGCATCGGCGTGCTCGTGATCGCGGGCGTCGTGATCATGGCGCTGCGCCGTGGCGGTCGACGCACGCTCGATCACGCATGGCGGAGCTACTGCGCATGGCTGGTGATGATGCCGCTCGCGCTCGGTGCGATCTTCCTGGGTCGCACAGCGACGATTGTCTTCTTCACATTGATTTCGCTGATCGGCTTCAAGGAGTTTGCGCGCGCGACCGGGCTCTACCGCGATTGGCCGATGACCGGCGTCGTCTATCTCGGCATCATCGCGGTTGGCGTCGTGACGATCGTGAGCGATCCGTTCACCGGTGAGCCTGGTTGGTATGGGCTCTTCATGGCGCTGCCGGTCTTCGTGATCGCGGGCATCATGCTGATCCCGATCCTGCGCGACCGCGCGCAGGGGCAGATCCAGGCGGTGGCGCTCGCGATCGTCGGCTTCATCTACTTCGGCTGGATGTTCGGGCATCTGGCCTTCCTCGCGAATTCGGCGTTCGCGTACGCGTATCTGCTCTTTGTTCTCTTCGCCGTCGAGCTGAGCGATGTCGCGGCGTACACGACCGGGCGACTGCTCGGTCATCATCCGCTGCGCACGACGATCAGCCCCGGCAAGACCTGGGAAGGTGCCGTCGGCGCGATCGTCGTCTCACTTCTCTTCGCGCTCGCCATGAGCTGGACTTTCCCGCACTTCAGCGCGTGGCTGCTGATCGGCGTCGGTTTGATCGTCGGCGTTGGAAGTCAGGTCGGCGATCTCGCGGTGAGCGTGATGAAGCGCGACGCGGGCATCAAGGACATGGGCGCGATCATTCCCGGTCACGGCGGTGTGCTCGATCGCATCGACAGCCTCATCTATGTGGCACCGCTCTTCTTCCACGCGGTGCGCTACGCGCACGACCTGCGCTGAGCGACTCGCACCCCGGCACTCCCGCCTCCCACTCCCCCGTCCAACCATCCACTTCCCACGCGCCGCGAACGAACGCCGATGGAATCCTGGCACTACGACTCTGCGAGTGATCTCGAACTGGCGCCGCTCGACCGACTGCGCCGATTCCCGCGCGAGCCGGACATGCTCGTCTACTTTCTTCGCATGACAGCGGCCGTCGGCATGCGCGCGTGGATGCGCGTGTATCACCGACTGCGTGTCATCGGGCGCGAGAACCTGCCGACGCGCGGCTCCTTCGTGCTGGTCGCGAATCACACGAGTCATCTCGACACGCTCGCGCTGCTCGCGGCACTGCCCTTGCGACGCATCCACAGCACATTTCCAGCTGCTGCGAAGGACTATTTCTTTGTGCGGCCCGCGCGCACGATCGTGGCGAGTGTGTGCACCAACGCGATGCCGTTTGAGCGCACGACGAGTCCGCGCCAGAGTCTGGCGCTCTGTCGACACTTGCTTGAAGGCAGCTGCGTCTGCCTCATTCTCTTTCCCGAGGGCTCGCGAGCGGCGACCCGCGGGGGAGCGACGTTTCGTCCGGGCATCGGACTCGTTGTTGCGGGAACCACCGTGCCCGTGGTGCCGTGCTTCATCGATGGCGCTCTCCGCGCGTGGCCGCGCAGCGCGCGGATTCCGCGTCCGCACCCCGTGACGCTTCGGATCGGCCCGGCCCGAACGTACGCTGATCGCGTTCCCGACAAGACGTCCGCGCAATGGATTGCGGAAGACCTCGAGCAAGCCGTGCGATCGCTTGATCCGGCGCGCTCGACACCGACGCACGCTTCCGAAGGAGGCCAGCATGAGTAGCGCGAATGGCGAGGGCGGCACCGCTCGTTCCACCGGCCACCCGGCGCCGCCATCGGAACGGCTGCGCGAATCCGAGCATGTGATGACGGCGTCGGACGGTGCGACGATTCACTACCGCGCGTGGCTTCCCGAGCGAGCGGCGTCGAAGGCCGTGCTTCTCTTTCATCGTGGTCATGAACACTCGGCGCGCTGGCAGCGCACGGTGGCGGACCTGCGATCGGAGGACACGGCGTTCTTTGCGTGGGATGCGCGCGGACACGGACGCTCCTCGGGTGAGCGCGGCGGTGCACCGCATCTGGGCCGAGTGATCCAGGATGCCGACGAGTTCGCGCGTCATGTGAGCGCCACGCACGGAGTGCCACTGCAGGACACGGCCGTCCTGGCGCACAGTGTCGGTGCCGTCGTTGCCGCCGCGTGGGTGCACGACTTCGCGCCACCCATTCGCGGCATGGTGCTCGTGACACCCGCCTTCCGCGTGAAGCTCTATGTGCCGTTCGCGATTCCGGCGCTGCGCTTCCGTCAGCGCTGGATCGGTCCGGGCGAGGTCAAGAGCTATGTGAAGTCGAAAGTGTTGACGCACGATCCGGAACAGCGCCGCGCCTACGACGCGGATCCGCTGATCTTCAGGCAGATCGCCGTCAACATTCTGCTCGATCTGAACGACACGTCGAAGCGACTGCTCGAAGATGCGGCGGCGATCACGGTGCCGACGCTTGTGTTGGCGGCCGGCAGCGATTGGGTGGTGCGCATCGATGCGCAGCGCCGCTTCGTCGAGAGACTCGGTTCATCGAGCAAGCGTTTCGAAGTGCTGCCCGGCTTCTTCCACGCCATGTTCCACGAGTCGCGCCGCTCCGAGGTGATCGTGCGCGTGCAGCGCTTCCTTGACTCGTGCTTCGTGAGTCGACACGATCGCAAGGCGCTGCTCGATGCGGACAAGCACGGTCCGATGCGCGACGAGTTCGATCGTCTCTCGCGTCCGGGTGGTTTCATGTTCGTACCGTCGCGCGCGTTTCTGCGCAGCGTTGGTCGGTTGAGTACGGGCGTCGCACTCGGCTGGAAGAGCGGATTCGACTCGGGATTGACGCTCGACTATGTGTATGAGAATCGTGCGCGCGGCAAGACACCGCTCGGGCGCCTCATCGACGCGAACTACCTCGGCAGCATCGGGTGGCGCGGCATTCGCGTTCGGCGCAGGAACCTGGAAGAACTGCTTCGCGCGGCAATTCTGTCTACGCGCGATGAAGGGCGACCCGTGCATCTCGTCGACATCGCGGCGGGTGCGGGCCGATATGTGATCGAGGTGATTCGATCGTTGCCTGATGTCGAGATGACCGCGTGCTTGCGCGACTACCGACAGGCCAACCTCGACGCCGCCGCGAAGCGAGCGGCGGACGCAGGACTGCAACAGGTCACCACGCATCTCGGTGACGCGTTTGATGAGCACGCACTCGCATCGCTGACACCCGCGCCGACAATCGCGATCGTCTCCGGCCTCTACGAGCTCTTCCCCGAGAACGAGCCCGTGCGTCGATCACTGCGAGGTCTGGCATCGGCGATGGCGCCAGGTACACGACTCATCTACACCAACCAACCGTGGCATCCGCAGGTCGAGTTCATTGCGCGCGTACTGACGAATCGCGAGGGTCGACCGTGGGTCATGCGTCGACGAACGCAAGCGGAGATGGATGAGCTCGTGCGTGCCGCCGGATTCGTGAAGCAGACACAGCGCATCGATCAATGGGGCATCTTCTCCGTGTCGGTCGCGAGGCGCGCCTGAACATGCGTTGGCGCGCGGCCACGACAGCGGCGTTGCTCTCGGTCTTCTTTCTCGTCGTCTACGGCGGCACGAACTGGGTCACATCGCAGCGCAGCGATGTCGGTGTCTGGGTCTATGAGTGGGAGCGAGCCATCCCGTTCATTCCGTGGATGGTCATTCCCTACCTCTCGCTTGATCTCTTCTTCGTGGCGGCGCCGTTCCTTTGCCGCAATCGCGCCGAAGTGCGTCTGCTCTCGGCACGCATCATCTTCTCGATTGCGGTGGCCGCGCTCTGCTTCCTGCTCTTGCCGCTCAGGCTCACGTTCGAGCCGGTGATCGCCGAGGGATGGATCGGACGCGGGTTCGAGTTCTTCCTGCTGTTCGACCAACCGTACAACCTGTTTCCTTCACTGCACATCGCGCTCGCCGCGGTGCTCGTCGCTCACTTCGTGAAGCACACGCGCGGGGGCGTGCGCATTGCGGTCGTCATCTGGTTTGCGCTGGTCGGTGCATCGACGCTCTTCACGCATCGACATCACGCCGTCGATCTTGGTGGTGGCGCGGTGCTTGGGATGTTCGCGATCTATGTGTTTCGGCCCACGGAGGAAGTCGCTCAACACACCGCCTTGATACAGGACGACTCAAGAGTGCAGGACGACGCCACGGTGCGGCGCGACATCACGGCACGAATCTCCAGCAGGCCGTACGAGGCGAAGGTCCACGCGCCGCTGGCCGTGCTCTACGCAGTTGGAGCGGCGCTCTGCGCATTCACGGCGTGGTGGGTCTGGTTCCAGTGGGGCGCCGGTGTCTGGGCGATCGCCCTGCTCTGGCCCGCGACGTCGCTTGCGATCGTGGCGATGGGCTATGCCGGTGCGGGCGTGGGCGTGTTTCGCAAGCGCGCGGGCGCGATCGCACCAGGTGCACGACTCGTGTTGGCGCCGGTGCTCATCGGGCAATGGCTCTCATGGCTCTGGTACTCAACGCGCAGTCGCGCGTGGGATGAGGTCGTGCCGCGACTATGGATCGGGCGGCGGCTTTCGAAGCGAGATGCAACGCGCGCGCGGCGCGACGGACTCACCGCAGTTCTTGATCTCACCGCCGAGAGCTCCGAGTGCGCTTCACTTCGAAACGGTGTTTACGAGAATGTTCAGGTGATGGACCTCACCGCCCCGACCATCGAACAGATCGACGGCAGCATCGCGTTCATCAAGCAACACCTGCAACAAGGGAACACAGGTGCCGTGCTCGTGCATTGCAAGGCCGGTTACTCGCGCAGCGCGGCAATCGTCGGCGCGTACTTGCTTCGCGCCGGTCATGCGAAGAGTGCCGCGGACGCGATGACCATGCTCCGCGCAGTTCGACCGCGCATCGTCATCAGACGTGAGGCGCGTGCGGCGATCGAATCTTTCGCTGCGCGCAGCGCATGAGCGACACTCTCTCGGGCCGCAAACGAAAACGCCGCCGTCGAACCCTTGATCGGGCAACGACGGCGGCGATGTTCTCGTTCGGCAGATTCAGGGCCGAAATCGGCCGTAATCAGTTCCTTCCGGGCGCCGTCGGAGCGCTTCCGCCAGGAACCTTCGTGCCTGACGGAGCGCGGGTACCCGCTGGTGCCGTCGGCGCCTTCGTGCCGGTCGGCGTGGCGCGCGAGTACGCGATCTCCATCATCTTCATCTCCTTGCCGGTGGTGGGATCAGGACCCCACATGGCAAGCGACATCGTGTTGTCATCGATCCAACGCTCGACCTCGCGCATCACCGTCGGCTTCTGCGTGATGGGGCAGTTGTAATCGAAGCTCCAGTTGATGGTCTTGCCATCAGCGCTCAGCTCGCCGGTGCCGGTCATCATGCCAGTGCCCATGTTGTCGGCCCAAGCGCTCTGGAACTTCTTGGAGACATTGTCAAAGCCGTAGATGCCGAAGCCGGTGAACGAGCCCATGCCCGCCATTTCGCCGGTGGTCTCCGACTTGGTGAAGCGACCGTCCATCATCGGCGTGATGACGGTGACGCACTCGCTCTTCATGGGCTCGGGCGAACCCGGCATGAACATCGTGACCTGGCCGTTCCAGGTGCCAACCGATTTGGCCAAGTGCTTGTGCATGGGGCCCGGAATCGACGCTGCCATCATGGCTTCCATCTGCTCGGGGGTCATGCCGGCGTCGGGCATCTGCTCCGCGGCGCTTGGCGCGGTCGGCTTCTGCGCGGGCGGCGTCGTCTTCTTGGTCGCCGGAGGCGTGGGCGGTGTGCCGCCGGACTGCGCCGACGCGAGGGCGAGCGAACCCGCGAGGGCCGCCAGCGCGAATGCTGTTGCGAACGAGTGTGAACGCTTGATCATGAGCTGCTACTCCAAAGGTGACGAGGGTCGGTGTCGGCGCGACGCGCGCCGTTCGCCGACCCAACGGAATTGACGAACAGTCGTCAGTGTACGGGCGACGGCTCTGCAAACGAGGGCTTTGATGGCCACTCCGCTGGCGCCAACGAGCGGAAGGGTGCTCCCGTGGCTACGGCATTCGCTCGGCTCGCAGGAAGTCCTCGAGGATCGCGGCGGCGGCGAGGGCATCGCGCAACGCCTTCTTCTGCGCGTGCGTGCGGCCGCTCTGCGCCATGCGCGCATCGGCATCCGCGCTCGTGAGTCGCTCATCCTGAAGATGAACCGGCAGATTCACGCGCTCGGCGAGCGTGAGTGCGAACGCGCGCATGGATGTCGCCGCCGGGCCATCGCTGCCATCCATATTGAGCGGAAGCCCGACGACGATCGCATCGGGCGCATGTTCCTTCACGACTCGAGCGAGCGCGTCGAAGAGCGCCGCTCCGCGCGGTGCGTTGAGCACGAGAATCGGCTGGACCAGGCGCACGACATCGTCGCCGGATGCGACGCCCGTGCGCTTGTCGCCGATGTCGAACGCAAGGTAGCGCATTGGGTCCCGGGCGCTCAGCGCGGCGGCGCCTTCGTCCGCGGTCCGCCGGGATGGGCGCCGGGATCGATCGGCGTCGTGTCGCCGCACGCGGCGCGATCGAGATACCAGCGGAGTTCCCCCGCGACCGGCGCAATGCCCTTGATCGGCAGCGCATGAAAGTCGTCGTTGCCACGTGCAACGCGCGAAATCATCTCCGTCTTGTTCGCGCCGACGACGAGCACGGCCACGAAGCGAGCCGCGTTGATCAGCGTGTATGTCATCGTCACACGCGATGGCGGTGTGACGGTGGGACCCTCACAGGTGCTGACCCAGCGCACGCGCTCGTCGAGCACGGCCGTGCCGGGAAAGAGGCTTGCGGTGTGACCGTTGTCGCCCATGCCGAGCAGCACGAAATCAAGGCGATCCTGGCCGCGTTCGCGCCATCCGAGCGCCTCGCGCAACGCGCGTTCGTACTGGGCGGGCGCGTCGTCTTCCATCGCCAGCATCGGGTGGACCTGCGTCGCTGGTATGCCCGAGTGATCCACGATGATCTCGTGAATGTGTCGGTAGTTGCTCTTCTCGTCTTCGAACGGCACGCGGCGTTCGTCGACGATCCAGAGATGCGTGCGCGCCCACGGCATCATGCGGTAGTTGGGATCAGTCATCAGCCGTTCGTAGAACGGGAGTGGTGTGCTGCCGCCGGAGAGCGCGAGATGGAAGTCGCCGAACTGCCGCACGCAGTTGAGCGCGTGCACGATCATGTCTGCAGCGAGTCGCTCATGCAGACGCTCGTGCGTGTTCGCCGCGATCACGCGTCCGGGCAGCGCTGGCGTGGCGATCGGCTTCTCGTCCGCCAACTCGATCGGTTCGGGCGCGGGTTCACCCATCGCCGCAATGCTACCGATGGACGCGGTCGCGAGGAAACGCATCAAGCGGCGGCGCAGGGGCGCACGCATGAACCCCGTTGCGAAACGAGTCGCGCCTCGATCGTGATTCTGCTCGCGCGTTGAGCGTGGTTCCGCCCGCGCCCTACTTGCGTTCCATGACGACGCGCCATGTACCACCCGGCTCGAGTGCACGCCAGAGCGGCGCGGTCATGCGATCGCGATAGCCGCGAGCCTTGACCTCGATGAGCAGCGACTCGGAATTGGGCAGCGACAATTCCGGCGTGTAGCCATCGCGATCGGTCGTTGTCGAGAACGCATGCGGACCTGCAGGCGTGCCATCGCGCGGTTGGCCGTAGGTGAGTGTTGCACCTTCGATCGGCTTGCCCTTCTGATCGATCACGCGCAATCGGTGCGGCTTCCACTGCAGAATCGGCAGGCGCAGCTCGAGCGAGACATGCAGCGCGCCGTCGACATCGGCATGCACCTCGTCGTGGCCGGCGGTCCGCGCGGTGAAGCGATTGCGAAGTCCGGACCAACTTGTCATCAGTGTGCGCCCGTTGTCGTCGGTGAAGTGGCGCTGAAGCGAAGGGAATCCCCACGCGGGTTCGACGCCGGGCATCGGCAGATAGAGGAAGGTCGCGCCGAGCACTTCGCAGTCACGCACGGGAAGTCCCGCCTCGTCGCGCACGAAGACTTCGACGACGCCTCTCGTCAACGGACGCATGAGCACGGCGACATCGACCCTCGGCATGAGATCATCCCAACAGAGCAGTCGTTGCCACGCAGCGTCGAGATCGGGCGGACACTCAAGCTTTGCGCGAGCGGCCATGACCGCTGGCATCTTTCTGAAGACGCCGATTGCAGCGGGCTCGTAGCCCTGTCGCAGGAATGTGAGGTTCGTCGGATTCGGCGGGATGTTCACCGTGGCAACGCCTTCGAAGTCGGAGGCGATCGGCGGCCGCGACGACGGCAGCAGCGAGAAGATCGAGACGCTGTGGCGATAGATCTGCACACCTTCGAGCGGTTCGGCGGAGAGCGCATCGGCGATCTGGAATGGAATCGGCTTCGAGCACGCGCCGAGTGCGCACACGGTGAGCGTGAGCACGAGCAGTCGCAGCATGCGGAGCACTCGATGTGCGTCGGTCATGGCGTGTTTGTAGCACACGCCGCGAGTGTGTTCATTGGATTCCGCCTGCGCCTGAGTCGAGCGCTTGGCCGATCGCGAGCGGCATCGGGTTCAGGTCGAAGCCGCGTTCGACGAGCGCTCGTTCGAGCAGCTTGAAGGTGCCGAAGGAGTCGCTCCAGACACCGAGTTCGATGCGGTACCGGGCCGGCGCGATTCCGGGAAGCAGACGATCGATCGCAGCGTGCGCTTCGGCAATGTTCGCGATCGCCGTGCGCGGCCTGGCGCCGGGGAGGATCCGCGTCTCTCCCGGTGACGGCTCCGCTCGCTCGACACCACCGCCGGCAACGAGCAGCAGGATCGCGTCGCGTGGGTCATCGCGGAAACGGCTGACGCGCACGAAGGACGACGAACCCGCGATCGATGCGGTGCGACGCTCGACCTCGGTCCGCCGAGACAGCAAAGATCGCTCACTCGCGCGAAGCGCTTGCGTCTCGCGCCTGAGTTGGCGTACCGCGTCCGATGCTGCGGCGAGCGCCTCGATCGTCTCAGACAACCGCGCGCGGGCGGCGTTCATCTGCTGAAGAAGCGCCGCGTAGCGAGCGACGAGTCCGGGATCGCCCTCGTGCGGAAGTCGCTCGAGCTCCTGCTGCAACGACTCGACACGCTCGAGCAGGGCACGGACGCGCGGCGCCTCGCTCGGATCGGGTGCCGGCTCCGCTTTGATCGGCGGCGCCGGTGACGCGAAGATCACCACCATCAGCGCAATGAACATGACGACACCGAGTGTGTTCGCCAGCGCATCAAGGAAGAGATCGAAGGCATCCTCGACGATGCGACCAGCCCCGGGCGGAGCGCGATGTCGGCGTCGGCGTCTCATGGTGCGCGACCTCCTGCCGGGCCGTTGGTCGCAGTCGCGGGCTGGCCCGGACCCGGCGCAAGAACGCGCGGCACCGCTGGCGGAGTGTTCGGCGGTGCCGTGGCAGGACTCGGGGACGGCGCGTGCACCGGCGCGGCGAAGAAGCCGCCCTCCTTCGCGTCCCAGAGTTGCCAGCCGACTTCCCAACCTCGCGCATGAGCGTCGTCGCGTAGCAGCGCGAAGGGCGCGAGCGCGTCCTGCCGCACGATGAAGACGAGTTGGTGTGCCTGCGGCGTGTGCGAGCCGAGCAGCCGAGTGAGCGCCGCAGGCGACACTGCGCCGCGCGAATCCAGCGCGGAGCCGCTCGTGCTGCTCGTGTCATCCAACATCGTGAGCAATCCGGTCTCGTCGAAACCGCCCAGCGCGATCCTGTCGGCGCGGACTTCGATGAAGAGCGGCGCCTTCTCGTAGCGCTCACCGGGAAGGAAGCGCACGCGCGATCGGCGTGTTTCGCGCTCCAGTCGGTGCTCCGCCTCGGCGAGTGCTTCAGCGGCCGCAGCGTCGGCGCGTTCGGCGGCATCGCGCTCCGATTGTGCCGACGCGAGTGCCGCCATCACCCGGGTCAGTCGCTCAGCGCTCTCGCGCTCGAGCGTCTGCAATTGTGCGAGCTGCGCCTCCATCGCCGCGAGCGTCTCTTCGTCGACGACGGGTGTCGCACGACGCCGCGCGATCTCTGCTTCGAGCTCACGCACGAGTTGCTCCGCGAGCTCGATGGCCATGACCACGGTCGTCGGTGTCTCGGCGGGCGTCGAGTCGCGAGCGATCGGAGGTTGTGGCGCCTGTTGCGTTGGCGTGGGCGCATCAGGCGCCGCGCGCCGTTCTTCGCGCAGCAACTCATCCGTCAGCGGTTCGATGGCGAGCAACAGCGTCACCAGGATCATGACGCCGGTGACGGCGGCCATGATGTCCTGGAAGGAGAAGAGCGTGATCGGTGGGGAAAACTCGCGGTTCGCGCGGCGCGACATGGCTCGCTCGCTCGATCAGAGATCCGTCAACTTCAGTCGGCTGATGACATGGTCGTTGCAGTACTGCGTGCAGCCGTCGAGCAGATCTTCTTCGCGCCGATAGACGAATGTCGTGAGCAGTTGGATCGCCACCGCTGCAAGCAGCGCCACGAGCGTCGTCTCGAACGCTGTGCGCAATCCAAGTACGACGGGGGTGAGGCGATCGCGAATCGACGCGGCGTCCGCGCCGTCGGGACGCTCGAGCACGCCCTGGAAACTTCCGATCGCGTCGGAGAGTCCGATGACCGTTCCGATGAACCCGAGCACGGGAATGACCCAGATCAACGCGCGAATCGATGTGAAGCTCGACTGCACGGCGCTCGCATCCGCATCGGCCTGGCTCTCGAGTACGGCACCGACATCGCGCACTTCGCCGATGTTGCCGAGATTCGACAGCGCCATCATGAGGCGATTGAAGAGCAGGAATTCGCGCGGACGATCGCATCTTGCGCGCATCGAATCGAGCACATCGACGGCAGTTGCGGGACTGAGCACGAAGTCGGCACGGTGCGGAAAGAGATCGTCCAGTCGCATGGCGCGCTCCTGGATGCGCACCTTGTTCAGCTTGTTCGCGAGCATGAAGACGCACCAGAGGCCGAGAAAGAGCACCGCGCCATTCGTCCAGCACTGGAACATGATGCGCGAGAGTGGCCACTGCGGAACGAGCGTCAGTCCCCACATGGCCAGCGCCGCAAGCACGGCGGCGACGATGAACCAGAGCGGCCCCGCGGCGCGCGTGAAGCGACCGCCGCGAAGTCCAAGCCACGCTTCGAGATCACCGCTCGATGCGTCGAGGTCAGGATCGAGGCGCGAAGTTGTGGCGTGGGAACCGAGGCGCACAGAGGGGAGCGGCGCACCGCTCTCGGGGCGCGTTTCAGAGTCGTCAGATGTCATGCGGAGAGTCCGTGAGTTGATGCGCGAGCGCTGAAGTGTCGCGCGGAATCCTGGCCACCGACGAGGATCGCCGCGAGCGCGGCGATGGCGGTGACGAGCAGCATGGCGATGCGCGCGGCGGCGACCGCCTCGATCCGCGCGCTCCCGACGATCGGTGCAACGACGATCGCTACGGCGGTGATCAGCGCTGCGCCGATCGCGAGCATCGGTAGGAGCGCCACGCGTTCGCGCGCTCGCGCCGGCACGATCGTCCACAGCAGCGCCAGCGCGCCCGCGCCGCCCGCGCCGATCGAAACGACGAGCGGCACGCGTCCTGTCGTGAGGTCCATGATCGAGAGCACCGCGACGGCGATCGTCGCGATCGCGGCACCGAGCGTCCAGCCGAGGCGGGTCGTCGACGGAACGGCGCGGGGCGCGGGCAGTGCCACTTCGATCACGCAACCGCTCACGGCGAGCGCAGTGATCACGACGAGCACCGCCGCCGCGGAGGCTGGCGCCACGAGCGCCCAGGTTGCCGCCGCGCCGAGCGCCAACGCCGTGCCGACGATGCCGGGACCGCGCGGGCGCTCGGAAAACGAAGCAATCAGGAGCACGATCATCGCCAGGAGCGCCGCAACTCCGCCGAGCACGGAAACGGGATCCCCTTGCCACCACCAGCGCAGCGCGCCCGCGCTGCGACCGCTCGGCAGCACGACCGCGAGCAGCGCGGCGATGCCGGTGAGCGTCGCGAGACGCTGGCCCGCAAAGCGCGCCGTCTTGCGCGCTGCCGTCAAGGCGCGCCTCTGGGTGCGCGGATCGGTGAGTCGTTCGCAGGAATCGATGGCGGTGCCGAGCGCGGTGCGGCGGCGATGGCGCCACCACTCATGCGGAAGATCGGCGTTCCCGAGAGCAGTGCATCGGTGGCGGTGTCCAGTGTCGCGCGCCGTGCCGCATCGACGGTGCCGATCGTGACGAGGCGCGCCGTCGCGCCGTCAACCACGATGGCCACGAGTGGACCCGGATCGAGCGGCCCAGCGGCCGCGACCTCCATTCGATCGCCGTTGCGCAGCAGCATGCCCGCCGGCTCCAGCCGCTCGCTGATCAGTCGCTCGGTCTCGACGATGCTCTTGCGCCACGCGTCGCGCCATGTGTCGACCTCGATCACGCGCGGCAGCGCCGCTTCGATCTCTCTCGCGCGTTCGCGCGCATCGACCGAGCGAGGATCGAGCCACGGAAGGCTCTCGGGTTCGAACGCGGCAAGCCGCTGCTCCGCGCCGGTGAACGCGGGAGCCAGCGTCGGCGCGGCGCGCTCCATCTGCTGCAGCATGCCGATGAGTAGATCGGCGCGGAGGACCGGGTTTACATTCGTCGCATCGCGAAGTTGCTTCAGCACCGTGAGGGCGCCGTCCACGCCGCGGAGCTCGTTGCCGCGAAGCGCCGTGCGCAGCGACTGTGCCAGGTGTCGCTGCGGACTCTCGTCGTCGGCCACGATCTGTCGCGGATCGAGTCGCACATACTCGCCGTCGAAGACGCCGCGCGCGGGATCGCTGAGCTGACGCACCACGCGGTAGACGCGCTGTCCGTCGCTCGTCGGCTGCGGCGCACTCGAAGCCTCGTAGTAGTAGCGATCACCGTTGCGCAGTTGCACCATGCGCAGCGCGAAGATCGGCGAGCCGTCGACGACATTCGAGAGCCAGCGGCGCCACTCGTTCTGGCTCTCGAGGTGTGAGAGCGCGCGTCGCGCGGCGGCCGCATGCACGGATGCGGGAAACGCGTCGAGATGGGCTTTCAACTGGCGCTTGAGATCGGCGCGTTCACCGTCAGCGGCGATGGCCAGTCTCCCGATGGCAGGCGTACTTGCACCGGGCCACGCGAGCACGGCGCGCCACGCGTTGACATCGATGACCGTCGTGCGAAAGGCGTCACTGTGCACCGAGTCGGGGAAGTCGTCCGCGAATGTCAGCAGCGCGGCGGTGTACGCGTTGGCATCCACGATCAGCATCGGCAGACGCCCGAGCGCCGCGGCCTCCGCCGTGCGCGCCTGCGCCTGTCGCCGTGACTCTTCGAGCGCGCCGAACAAGGACTCAAGTCGCACGCGCAGCGGACGAGCGCGAAGTTGCGCCGCCGTCGAGACATCGGGGGATCGCTCGAGGTCGTCCAGACGATCGCCCGCGCGCGCGAGCAGCGCCTCCGCATCGCGATCGTTCGCCGTCGAGATGCGATCGATGTCGCGCTCGAGTTCGGCCAGCGCGCGTGCGAACGCCACATCGACCTGCTCCTGCCGCAGCGAGGCTGCGCGTGCGTGCGCCAGCTTCCACGACTCGAGTGTTTCGCGATGGGAGGGTGTCCGCGCCAGCGGCGTCAGCGCCTCGATCAGCGCAGGATTCGCCGCAGGATCGGCGGGATCTCCAGCCTCGGCAAGACGTCCGATGAACTCAGCGTCTCGACGAACTTGTGCGGCGCTCGCATCGGCGACGCGCTGTGCGGCCGTCGAGACTGCGGGGTGATCAAGCAGCAGCGGTTCGGTGTCGCGCTGATCGCTCAGCCACAGTCGGGCGCCCTCGAGGTCACCCTTGTCGATCAACGCCTGCACCGCAAGCAGCAGCCGCTCCCCTGCCACACGATGCGCATGACGATCAAGCATCGTCTTTGCGGCCACCGCCAGAACCGCTACGAGCGCGAGCGCCACAACCACCACCACCGCTCGGCGCACATTGCGAGCACGCCGCAGGGAGTTCACGCGTCGTCGCGCCGCCGCAACGAGCAGATGCGGCGCCGCCTCCGGCCCAGAGAGCACGCGCGCCAATTGAGACTCGATCGACGGCAGCGTCGTCTGCGGCGACTCGATGATCGCGGCGAGCTCAGCCACGCTCGAACGATGATCAACCAGGCGCTGCGCCGCTTCCTGTCGCTCAAGCAGCCACTCGACCACCGGCTGCACACTTGCGGCGAGTTCCGCAGGCAACTCCACGCCCGAGTCCGCAAGGAATGTGCGCAGCGCCTCCCATTCACGCAGCTGCGCCTCGGCGGCGTCGACGGCCTCCGCCATGTACTCCTGATGCAGTCGCTCGACCACCGTTCGCGCGCGTTCGAGCGCTGAGCGACCGGAGAGCTCCGTGATGCGGCGGCGGATCGCATCGGCCGCGACCGCCGCAGGCGCTTCGATCCACTCGCCCTGCTCGATCCATCGCAGCACGCTGCGCACACGATCGAGCTCCCACAGCGCCAACCCGCGCTCGCACGCATCGGTCGCCTCGGTGAGCGCCGCGCGCTCGAGCGCCGGCGCATCGTTCGTCCAGATCGGATTCGCGGGATCCAGGCGCCGCAGCAGTCGCAATTGGTCGAGCCGTTCCGTCGGCGCAGCGCGACCGATGTTCAGTTTGCGCCACCGCGCCAGCGCATCCTTCAGCGGATCGACCTGCAGATGGCACTCGGTGAGTTGATCGAGGCGATCGATCGGTAGTTCCGGCGCACGCGGAAGTCGGTGGCGCGCACAGTGATCGCGCCAGCCCGCGAGCGACGACTCCTGCGCGCACTGCGCCACTTCGTAGATGGACGGTGTCATCTGCGCCAGTGCCAAGGCTTCCGTGCGAAGACCGCGCCTTGCCCACTCCGACGCACGATCGAGTCGCCGCATCGTCTCCGTCAGCAGATCGGACCACTGCTGGGCGACTTCGCGCACTTCGCCTGCGTCCGTCAGATCGCCGGCCAGCACCGCTCGAACGTGTGACGCAAGCTCTGCGACATTCATGGCGTTCGCTCCCCGCGCGCGGTGAGCGACCAGACCGGATGGATGATCACGACCGTGCGCCCGAGCGAGCGATCCTCGACGGCGATCGTCGGCAGTGATGCGGGCAGCCGCGGCGACTCCTTGGTGACTCGCGAGTGCAGCGTGTCCACTTTCTGGCGCGCATCGCGAATCGCGGACTCGTGGAATGCGCGCTCGTCGGGTGTCACATTCGGGCGATCGATCTCGAGGCTCTTGAGTTCACGCTCCGCCGCCTCGAGCTCGTCGTGCAACGGCGATAGAAATGCGATGCTGACGCGACCGATCTTCGGATCGAGCGCTGCGTGGAGCGAACCGGAGGCGTGCACGAGTACGGCGCTGGTATCGCTCGTGCGCGCGGGATCGAGCGTCCAGCCATCGATGGCAACGGGTGCCAGTCGCAGCGATATCGAGCGCGCGCCGATCGGAGTCGTCGTCGCAATGCCGCGGCCGACGGCGGCCTCGCGCACCGCGGGTGTCGGCGCGACACGCAGAGTGGACCCGTCGTCGAGTGTGGCCACGATCGTCATGAACGGAAGTGCTTCGTCGAGTGAGTCGAAGATCGGCGCGTGCCGACTCGGCGAGAGCCGTGCGTCCCAACGGAAGAAGACCTCGGAGCCTTCGGCTTCTACGGTTGCGGCCGCGCGGCGCCCGAGTGACGCGCCGCTTGCGCCGCGACCGCCGTCCGCGCCTCCTGAACCTGCGGAACCACCACCACCTGTCGCGAAGAGTGACACGGAACGACCTGTGTCATCAACCGCCGTCGATACGGCGGTGAACAACGGCGGGAACTCGACGCGAAGCGACGCGATCGGCGCCGCGAGTGTGAGCAGTGTCCGACGATCGCCCGAGATCACTCCGAGATGTGAGACCTGACGCGCCATCGCTTCGGCGGGGAAGAAGGGCTCGTGCGCGCCGAGTGCTGGAGGACGACCATCGGCACCGGTCGTTGGTGCAGGCTCGGTCGCCGTCGGTGCGCCGGGGTTGGTTGCGGCTGGTGCGCCGGGGTCGATTGCGGTGGGCGCGGCGTCCACGGCGCCCGCGCGCTCATCAACACCATTGGTCGACTCGTCGGGAGCGGTGCCGTCGCCGGGCACTCCTTCATAGGCGCGGAGTCGAGCCTCAGCGCTTGCGAGTTGTCGACGCATCTCATCGTGCTCGCGCGCGAACTCACGCTCGCGCGCGGCCGCGTCGGCCAATCGCGTCTGCGTCTCGTCGAGCGCCTGACGGATCGCTGCGACCTCGGCGCGCACTTCATTGCGCTCCTGCTCGAGACGCGCGGAGCGATCGCGCTCCACTTCGCCATCGGTGTCGTTGCTCCACCAGACGCGCTCGACGAGTACGGCGCCGATCGCCGCGAAGAGAGCCACGACGATGAGCAGCAGTGCGAGCAGACCCGCGCGTGTGGCGCTGAAAGATCGGCGACCGCCTCCGTGCACGCTTCGACTGGATCGCGACGCGTGTGCGTCCGGCAGCGCGAATGCCTGCCCCGAGCGCTCCCGGCCATGCATGTCGCCACCGATGCCGACCACGCCGATCTCGCCGAGATCGCCAAGATCGCCGCCTGCACGCGTTGGACCACCGACGCCGTGTGCGCCGTGTTGAGCGGGAGATGCGGCCGCGTGTTCGACTTCGAATGCGGTCTCGCTGGATGATCCGTGTAACTCGTGCGATTCGTGCGACTCGCGCGACCACCACTCCGCAGCACCGCTCCGCGCCAGTTCCATGTAGCGCCCGGTGCCCGCGCGCGTTCCGTCGCGTCGCGCCTGGTCCATGTCCAGGTAAAGCCCCGTCGCGCGACGCGATGCTTCGAGTGCCGCCGGTGTTCCCGCGACGCAGAAGCGCCACGCGCACGGCGCGCCGGCAACGGATTGCTGGAAGTGCGTCGCGAAGGTCACGCGCCAGCGCATCGCCGGCGGCAGCAGCGAGATCGCCTCGTCGACGAGTTCGAGCGCATCGATCTCCGTTCCGTGAACCACGCAGGAGATGCGACTGGGATCGAGCAGAAACTGATTGACGAGTGCGCCGGCCCATCCCGCGTCGCCGCAGGCGCGCTGCCATGCATCGGCGCGGCGCGGCGAGATGCGCCCGCTCTGGGGCAGCGGACGCGGCTGCGGAATCCACTGCGGCGGTCCATCAAAGTGATCGATCACCACTTCAGCATGGCGCAGCAACCACGCGGGACCAGCGTCGACGAGGTCCTCCGGTGTCAGCGCCAAGTGGTGTGCGAGTTTGTTCGCGCGCCCGCTCGGATCGGGCGGAGCCGCACGCACCGAAGTGAGCACATGCCAGTTTCGACCACCGACATCCAGGCGCAGATGCGAGAAACACGGTGGCGACAGCGCGCCGTCACTCGTCGGTCGATAGCCACCAAGCGCTTCAAGTCGTTGTTCGAGCAGCGCCGGCATGCCGGTCGTCATCGCCACCGTGCAGAATCCGCTTCCGCGCCCGTGCAATCCCGCCACGGCTGAGGTGTGGATGAGTTCGAGCGCCATCGTCACTGACCTCCGCTGGCGCGGGCTTCGGCAGCCTCACTCTTGTTGCTGCCGATGAGTGTGGTGCCCCATCGAGCGATCGCGTAGGTGAACGGCACCGTCACCCAGCGCGGATGCACATCGCGCGGCTTGATCGCGAGCAATCCCGTGGCGGGATCGAGCGCGGGGCTCGAGCCGAAGGACGACACCGGCACATAGATCACGCGCTCGCACGCATCTTCGGCCGTCGCCACGATCTCGGGTGCGAATCGGCGCAGCATTTCGCGCACCGCAAGCGACACGCGATCGATGCGCTTCACATCGACATAGCCGAGCGTGCGGCCCTCTTCATCACGCGACCAATAGGGGTTGCTCTCGAGATCCTCAGCGACGAGCTTCGACCAGACATCACTCTTGGCGACGAGCACCATGAGCACCTTGCGCAAGCGCTCCGACGCGGAGAGTCCAGCATGGATGCGCACGCGATGCGCCATCTCCGAGATCAGCGTCTCCTGTCGCTCCACACGCGCGTTCGACGCGAGTTGCGGATCGCGGCTCACCGCGCTCAGGATCGGTCGAAAGCGAAGGTCCTGCGTTGGATCGAAGAGGAACTGCAGCACACTCGCGTGCGCCAGGTGCTGCGTGCCAGGCTGCGCCGCCGTGTCGCCACCAGGTCGGAAGTGTTCGCCCGCGTTGTCGTAGAGACACATGAGATGGGCGCAGGCATCGGCGGCGGCGGCGTTCGGGTGCTTGCCCTGCGCTCGCACCGTGAAGAGATAGGGCTTCGGAAGAAGCGTCGTGACGCCTGGTTCGCGTTGCACGCTTCGATAGGGACCTTCCGCAAGTTCAGTCTTCGCGAGCGCCACCGGACGATCAGGATCGCGCGACATGAAGAGCAGATCTTCGTTGTGGGCCAGTCCTGTCGACGCTTTCGGATCGGCGTCGACCAGCGCCAACGAGAATGTCTCGGCGAAGATGCGCCGCAACTCCCACATCGCCGATGCAAGGAAACACGTCTTGCCCGATCCCGGCGCACCGGCGATCGAATAGATCACGAGTGGCCGTTCGATTGCGAGCGGCGGAATGATGAGATGGCAGCGTGGGCACGCGAACTCGGTGCAGGGACTGCCGAGCGGATCGATCGCGTCACCGCTCGGCGCGAAGCGCGTCGGCAGAAATCGCAATCCGTCATCGGCGGTGAGTTTCGGATCGCCGCGCAATTCGGGATGGGTGGCGACCCAAGGCAGCTCATCGGCCCGGCTTTCGTGCCAACAATGCGGACAGGTGAGCTGCGCCAGGATCTTGCGTGCCACCGTGCGTATAAGGTAGCGGACAAGCGACCCGGCTCCCCTCCGCCGATGCTGCAGAACACTCGTTCATCGATGGCTCACTCCGCTCACGACCCCTCGATGCCGCTTGCCGGCGCGGCGCAGGTGACCGGGATTTATCGCGATCGCGCGACCATCGCGGGTTCGTCGTTCATGGTGCTCTTCGTGGCGCTCGTGATCTGGTTGCTGCTGCTCGGTTCGACTTCGACCGGTGGTGGATCGGGCTCGGGCCAGGGCGGTGGATCGGGAACGGGCGCTGGCGGTGGTGCCGGAGATGGAAGCGGTGTCGAAGTCGCCGCCGGTTCCGGTGCGCACGATGGCGATGGCGTCGGCATGGGTGATGCGTCGTCGACGACTGCGAACGAGCGCGACGAGAGTGCTGCCAACCCTGAGCTCGATGACGCGCCCGAGGCGGCGCAACGACCACCGATTCGTGTCGGTTTCACTGCCTCGCGCGAACAGCCGAAACCGCCGGTGCCTCCAACAAGAACTGCGGCGAAGACGCGACCGAGTGCGCCCGCTGGTGGCGCGGCGGGTGGTGCCGCAGGTGGTGGCGGTGGCGATGACACACCGACCTTCATGGGCGTGAAGGGACGCGGCAAGCGTGTCGTCTATGTGATCGATCGAAGCGGAAGCATGGCGTTCGGCGAGCGGTTGCCGCACGCGCGCTATGAACTCAAGCGATCGATCCGCGCACTGCCCGACGATGGCGAGTTCTTCGTGATCTTCTTCGACACCTCGGCATTTCCGATGCCTGCGGATCGCTTGATGCGCGCCACAAAGAGCAACACCGATCGCTATGCCAAGTGGATCGATCAACAGAGTCCCGGCGGTGGCACCGATCCCGGGGATGCGATGGTGAAGGCACTCGAACTCGGCCCCGACACGATCTTCCTCATGAGCGACGGCGGGTTCGATCCGATGACGGCCGCGCGTATTCGCGCTGCGAACTCGCGCAATGTGAGCGTCTGCACGGTGGCGTTTCACGACTCCGGTGGCGAAGAGCTGCTCAAGCGCATCGCGAGCGAGAACGAGGGCAGCTATCGCTTCGTGCCGGCGCCGTCGGGACCCTCGGCGCCGTAGTCGTCGTCACGCGTCGTCGGTGCGATGTCCGGATCGCGCGACCGCCTCATCGACGAGCGATTGCAGATGTTCCTGGCGACCGCTCTCGAGCGTGGGTTCCGGCGCATCGCGCATGAGTCGTTCGCATTCGGCGAGTGAGAGCGTGCCCGACTCAATGGCGCGCGCGTGGTCGTCACTCCAACTGCGATAGCGGTGCGCGACGAACGACGCGAGTTCACCATCGGCACGAAGCGCGGCCGCGGCTCGGACCCCGCGCGCGAAAGCGTCCATGCCCGCGCGATGCGCGTGGAGGAGATCGGCCGGCTCGAAGCTCTCGCGGCGCCGCTTCGCATCGAAGTTGAGTCCCCCCTGCTCCAGGCCCCCCGCCGCAAGCACAATGAGCATCACGCGCGTGCAGAGCGCCGTGTCGATCGGGAACTCATCGGTGTCCCATCCGAGATTGGCGGTGCCCATGTTCGCGTCGATCGAGCCGAGCTTGCCGGCCGCCGCCGCAACAGTGAGCTCATGCTCCATGGTGTGACCGGCGAGCGTCGCGTGATTCGTTTCGATGTTGAGCCAGAGTCGATCGATGAGCCCCTCTGCGCGCAGGAACTCAAGCGTCGTTGCCGCGTCGGTGTCGTACTGGTGTGTCGACGGTTCCTTCGGTTTGGGCTCGATGAAGAAGCGCCCAGTGAATTCGACCGAGTCCGCGTAGTCGATCGCCATGCGAAGGAATCGCGAGCGCTGTCGTTGTTCGCGCGCGTAGTCCGTATTCAAGAGCGTCGAGTACCCCTCGCGCCCGCCCCAGAAGACGAAGCCGAGGCCACCGAGCGCCTGTGTTGCATCGATCGCGTGCTTTACTTGCGCCGCAGCGTGCATGAAGACGCGCGCGTTCGGACTCGTGGCGGCACCCGACGCATATCGCGGATGGGAGAAGAGATTCGCCGTGCCCCAGAGCAGTCGCTTGCCGCTTGAGCGTTGATGCTCGGCACAATGCGCCACGATCGTGTGGAGATGTCGCTCGCTCTCGGCGAGTGTGCGTCCCTCCGGCGCAATGTCGCGATCGTGAAAACACCAGAAGTCGATCCGCATCTTCTCAAGGAACTCGAAGAACGCGTCGACGCGGCGCTTCGCGTTGTCGAGCGACTCGCTTCCGTCGTCCCACGGCATGAGCGCGGTCGGTGCGCCGAACGGATCGCCGAGGCCGTTTCGCATCGTGTGCCAGAAGCACGCGGCGAAACGCAGGTGCTCGCGCAGGGTTCGACCTTCGAACACTTCCTTCGAATCGGGATCGAAGTCGCGGAACGCGAAGGGCGATCGCGAGCGCGGGCCCTCGAAGACGATCCGCGGCACATCGGGAAAGTGGGCCATGCGACGCACGAAGGCTAACGCGCAGAGCACGCGGGCGACGCAGCGAGCGCGGGTGTCGCGTCAGCGGGTCCTTCCAGAGAGCGCGGCGAGCGCGGCTACTGCGGTGGGAACTCGCCGCGTGCGCGGCTACTGCGGAGGGAATTCGCCGCGAGCAATCAACGGACCGAGTGCGGCCGCCGCGTTGCCGAGCGAAACGACCGCCACCGCCGCGACGCGAACGACGGCACGAGCGCCACTTCGCGTGCGCCATGCACGCAACGGAAGCTCTGGCACGAGCGCCGCCAACGGCGCAGCAACGGCGACGGGCCAATGCCAGAATGGAAATGCATCGTGGGCATACGCGGCACCGACCGTCGTGGCGCTGACGAGCACCATTGCGGCCGTCAGCGCCCCCGCCGCGCCAACGCGCAGCGAGCGAACGAAGAACGCGACGCCCCCCGCTGCTGTGAGCACGAGCGACACCGCCGCAACATTCGTCGTGAGCTTTTCGAAACCGCTCGCGATCACGACGCCCGCAAGACCCGCGAACACCACCGCCAGCGCGAAGAACTCGCTCGTGCGCGTCGCGCGATCATCACGGTCGGCGCGGTCGGCGCGGTCATCGCGGCCCGTTCCTTCGCGCCCCCACGCGAACGCGAGTGCGCCACCGAGTACCAACACACACGCGCCGATGCCGATGCGCCACGCCGGTTCCTTGAACCCAGGAAGTGTGAGCGCCCACGCAGCAATGACGGCGGCAGCGAGCACCGCGACCGGCGCGGGCAGGAGCCACGCGGCGGCGGCGGCCGCAACGACCGCCGGCGCGATCCACTCCCACAGTGTCGGCGGAGGCCACGCCACGCCCTGCCGCGCGTGAAAGCTCATCACGAAGACGAGCGCGATCACCGGTGCAAGGACCACTCCACCGCTGACGCGCGAAACGAACCAGTCGGTGACGCCGTGCGATGACACGCTGAAACGGCGCCGCGCTCGTGAGCGCAGCACTGCATCAGCAACGAGCAGAACAAGGAGCAACCCAAGCCCCACCGTGACCGGGACGACGACACCGTGAATCGCGATCGCTTGCGGCATACTCGTTGATCTCTCGCGCGCAGACGCGGTCAGTCGACGGCGATCTCCATCGCACTCTCGAGCGTGACGACCGAGTCTCGGCTCTCACTCACAGCTTCGAGCGTCCAATTGAGTCCCGGCGTTCACTCCCGACCTCGTGCGCAACGACCGACCATCGGCTCCCGCCTTCAACTCCGCGCGCGATGATCAACCTTCACTTCTCGATCACGCCCTCGAGCGCTGCAACGACGCGCACATCGTCACCCAGCGCGCCCTTGTCGACGCCGTAACTCACGCCGAAGTCGCTGCGCTTGACGGTGAAGATCGCCTCGAATCCGATCCGTCGACCCATGCCCATGTCCGCCGTGCCGGTCCACTCGACGCGCGCAGTGATGGGCTTGGTCACGCCGCGCATCGTCAGGTCCCCGGCAACCTCATAGAAGTTGTCGTCGAGCTTCTTGGCCGAAGTGCTCTTGAAGGTCATGGTCGGAAACTCCTTCGCGCTGAAGAAGTCCGGCGCCTTGAGATGATTGTCGCGCTGCGTCGACGCCGTGTTGATGCTGTTGATGTCGATGCTCAGGTCGAAGGCCAGTCCGTTCGCGCTCGCGCTGTCCGATCGGATGGTGCCGGCAATCGAGTCGAAGCGTCCCCAGAAGAACGCGGCGCCCATGTGCTTCACCCGGAAGAGCGTCACGGAGTGACCAGCGTCGACCTGGAACGTCTCGATGGCGGTGCTGGCGGCGGGCTTCGCGGCAGGCGCGCTCGCGGCGGTGCCCTGTGACGAGGCTGAGTTGAATCCACCCGTGACGCCGAGCGCCACTGCGCTCAGTGAGATCGCGATCGCCAGTGCGGCGCCGCGTCGCGTCGTGCATGCGAGCGTCGCTGAGTTGGTCATGTCGACTCGGGTGTTCGGTGTGGATCGTGTGTGGGATGACATCTGTGAGTTACGTGACATGCGTGACATGCGTGACATGCGTGCTCCGGAGCAGAGTGTGGAGGTTCGAGTATGAGGCACCCGCGCGGGCACCGATCGCAAGCGTACCGATCGACGCGCTCGTAGTTCCTTCGTGGAGGATCCGGAGTCGCTCGCAGCCGTGTGCTACGCAACTGCGTCGGTGCGCTGACAGATCATGCCGAGAGCGCCTGGCTCGCGAAGTCTGTCGACCCACGCTTCTCGTTCGCACTGGAGCAACCGCGCCACGCGCCGCGCAGGCTCAGGGGATCGCTCGGTCATCGACTGGACCATGAGTCCGTGCAGATAGACCGTCAGTCCACTCATCGCGAGCGCGAGTTGCGGCATCGAGTCGCCTCGGATCATGAACGCGAGTTCGAGCAGCATGCCGCGACAGAGCGACGCTTGCTCATGCGCCTCCTCGAGTGAGTGGCGCTCGATCGCGGACGCAGTGCTGAGCGCGGCAGCGACCGCGCCATCGAGCAGCGCGATGCGCTGTCGGATCGGCGGCGCGGAGGCAAAGCGTGTCGTCGCGTATGCCGCCGCCGGCGCGTGCGTGTGACGACTCTTGGCTTCGATCACTGGCTGCCCCCGAGGCCGGAGAGAATCGTCTGCATCGTCGATTGCTGCCACTTCAGCCGCTCGATCGCCGCCTCCATCGCGGCGAAGCGCGCCAGCAACACCGTTCGCCGACGCTCGATGCCAAGATCGATGCGATCGATGCGCGAGTAGGCGTTGTCGGCGATGCGCGCCAATCGCGCGTCATCGTTGTCGATGGCGCCCACCGAGGGTTCAACGAGCGAGCTGAGCAGTTGTTCGACGCGCGATGCCACACCGCCCTCGGCGGCGAGCGTGGCGCGCACGGCATCGGGATCGGCCTCGAGCGCGGCGTCGAGTTTGGTCTCGTCGTAGTTGATCGCACCATCGGGTCCGAGCGTGATGCCGAGCGACGACAGACGATTGCCGTCGGGACCGAAGGTGCGGCCGACGAGCGAACGGATCGCATCGCGTGCTCGCGCAGCAACAGAGTTGCCATAGAGACTGCCGCGCGTGCCCGCGTCGACATCGATCGCAGTGGCGGCGCGCAGTTGAGCCACGGCGGCAGTGAGCGCGGCCGCGAAACCGCTCACGGCCTTCTTCAGCGGCGAGAGCGACGGCGCGACCGTCACCGCGACGATCTCGTCGGAGAGGCTCTTCAATTCCAGTGAGACGCCGGGGATGAGAGCGTTGAGTGTGTTCGTTTCCGATGTGACGAGCACGCCGTTGCCGACAGTCGGATCGAGCAGCACGCGCGCATCGCGCGCATCCGTCACTTTGGTGAAGCCGAGTTCGACGCCGTCGATCGCTAGCACGACGCCGTTGCGAAGTCCCGTCTGTGATGCCGTCACCATCAGGAACGTGCCGTCGACTCCGTCGTTCGTGAGCTTCGCGTCAACACCGGTCAATCCGTTGAGCAACGCGGCGAGCTGCTCGGCACTCTCATTGCCGGTGAGAGAGAGTGAGATTGTGCGGGTTCCGTCGATTCGACCCTCCGCGGACGCGCCGGCGATGCGCAGCGCGGACGCGGCACTCCCGTTCTCGTCAGTCACGGTGAGCGTGCCTGCGCCGCCGGAGTGATCGACGACTTCGAGCGCATCGCCGAGCGAGTTGAGCCCAAGCGAAACGGAGAGGCCGGCGGCGTTGACGGCGCGCGCGAGATCGCTGACTGTCATGCCCGCGGTCACCTTGATGATCGAGCTTGTGCCGGCTGAGTTGGTGATGCGAACTGAGCCGTCGGCAATGCCGGGTGCGAAGTGTCCAAGCGGTGTTCCCCATCCGATGTCGGCGCGCCGAAGATCACGCGACTGCAGTGTGTTCGCAGCGCCGTTCGGTGAGGCGAGCGTCGCAAGACCCAATTGCTCCGCCCCAGCGCCGCTCACGCTGATGCTTCCGGAACCCGGCGCCAGATCAGCAACGCGCAGGCGACTGCCGCTCGCGTCCACTCCGACGGAGAGTTGCATGCCCGGCACCAGCGCAGCCGCGTCCTTGATGCGAGCGATCAGCGATTGGATCGAGTCCACTTGATCGAGGTCGTTCACCGTCACGCTGCGTCCCGCGCGATCGACGATCGTGAGCGATCCTGAAAGCGCCAGCCCGGCGCCACCGTCCAGGCGATCGAGTCCGACATCGTTCATGCCGAACACGAGGCGTGCGCCATCAACAGACGTGCCCACACTTGGCTCGCTTGATCCTGGAATGGGCGTTGTTGGCAATCCGAGCGCCGCCAGCGCGCCGCCATTGCCGGACGCAGTCCCCGACGGAAGCGCGAACGCGACCGTGCCCGTACTCGTCGAGGTGATGCGCAGGCGATCACCGTTCGGCGCGATCGAGACCGAGACCTGATCGGCGACACCGGCGGCGCTCAGCGCCGACTCGATGCGCGCGAGCGCGTCGCCCAGTGTCACGGCGCGCGGCGGTGCGCCGGAGGCGCCGGCGCCGAGATCGACGGCAATCTCCTGACCATCGACCACGATGACGAAGTCAGCGGTGCCGTCGGAGATCGGAACGCCGCCGCGCAGTGAGGAGAGTGGTGTGGCGTTCCCAAGCGTTGCGATCGTTGCGCCGGTGATGATGCCGTCGCCATCCGAGTCGCTGCCCAGGATGCCGAGTGAGGCGGCGGTCGCTCCCCCACTCCACTCCTGCACCTTGAGTGTGCCCGAGCCGAGCGATGTGTCGGCGATTTCAATTCCGCGTCCGTCCGCACGAAGACGCGCCTCAACATCAACGCCTGTGTGTTCGTTGATCGCGCGCACAACATCGTTGATCGAGAGCGCCGCGCGGAGATCGATGGTCGCCTGCTGTCCGCTGCGATCGGTGATGCGAATGCGGCCGCGTGCAACGCCAGCGCCGCCATTCAGCAGCGAAAGAGAACGATCATCTTCCAGTCGCCCACTTCCAAATCGAAGCGTCAACGCGCTTGCGCCGAGGCTCGCGCCGGGCGCACTGAGCGATGCCGAAGCGAATCGGGACGCGCTCGCCAGTGATCGGATCAGCAGAGATGTCGTGCCAGGAACAGCGCCGCCAGCGGCTGTCGCAGTGGCGAGCAGTGCGCTCGGGAACGATGACGTCACAGAGATCGCGGACAGCGTCGATGGAAGTGCCAGCGATGTCGCGCTTGTTCGCAAGGCGAGGAGCAGCGATCGAGTCTGCTGCAGCGCTGCGCGCGTCTGGTCGATCTGCGAGATGCGCGCCTGAAGCGGAACACGGCGCTGCGCCTCCGCTGCGAGCAACTGTTGAATCAAGCTCGAGATGTCAAGGCCGCTTGCGATTCCGATGCCGGAGAAGATGCTGCTCAATGTCGAGGGTCTCCAGCCGGAACGAACCGTGATTGGCGCTGTGCGAACTCAGTCGCCTGATCGGAGAGAGTCGTCTGTCCAGTGAACACGGCAGCGATCTTGCGCCGCGAGCATCAAGACATCGACGGCCCATGCAGCCAGCACCCGACGAAACCGTCGACGAGCGTTGACGACGGTTTCGTCGAGTGCAGCGGCATGCAACGCCGTCATCGACTTCGAAGCCGCCCGAGCATTGAGGATCGCAACGACGTTCGTGGATGTGGACGCCAAGGTGCAATGGCGATCGACCGGCGGAGAGAGCAGGTTGAGCGGGCTCACAGATTTGTGAGAGTCCGGGAACGAAAATAACGATGTGGTCAAGCCAAACGGTATGCTCGATCATCACTCCACGCGGCATTTGATATCATTCAAATCGGTTGTAGGACCCTCCGCTCATCGCTGTTTCACGTGGAACATGGACATCTCAAGGAGAAATCGAATGGACTCGAAGAGTGTGCACGCGGGCTCGCGCGACCTCAGCGGATCTCCGCAGCAGACGCAGAGGAAGCTCGGCCGAGGCCTTGGATCGCTGATTCCTGCATCGAGCGGCTCTAGGCCTCTGAGTGGGCCAACTGCAAGTGGCGTGACCGAACCAGACTTGGCGGTTCCACGTGGAACAGTCGCGCCAGTGGTGATAGTCGAGGCATCGAGCGGCGGCACCACTTCAGCAGGTGACATTCGGCGGCTTCCTGTTGCCGCGATCTCGCCCAACCCTCGTCAGCCACGCGATGCGTTCAACGAGTCGTCAATCTCCGAACTCGCCGACTCCATTCGATCCGCTGGTTTGCTACAGCCGATCATCGTTCGACCGATGCCGTCGGCTGATGGAGCAGCGCGATTCGAGCTCATCGCCGGCGAGCGGCGTTGGCGCGCGGTGAAGAGCCTGGGCGCTCCAACCATCGACGCGATTGTCCGCGATGCGACCGAGCGTGAGTCTGCGCAGTTCGCTCTCATTGAGAACATACAGAGGGACGATCTGAACGCTGCGGAGCGCGCGTTCGCGTTGCGATCACTCTCTGAGGAGTTCGGACTCACGCATCAACAGGTAGCTGAGGCAGTGGGCCTTGATCGCGTGACGATTTCGAATCTGATTAGACTCACGGAGCTCGACGGGCGGTCTCTCGACCTGGTGCGGCTCGGCAAGCTCAGCGCAGGACACGCTCGCGCGCTACTTGGGATCCGCGATGTCTCCAGCCGTTCGCTTCTTGCGGACACGGCGATCATGGAAGAGTGGTCTGTCCGCACCCTTGAGCGTGAGGTTCAGCGGTCGTCCGATCGAGCGAACTTAGGCAAGGCTCCACGTGGAACATCAACATCGCCGGTCCGATCCGCGCACCTCTCCAGTCTTGAGGACAGGCTTTCCAAGTCGCTTGGCACTCGAGTTCACCTCCAGCTCGGGCGACAGAAGGGAGCCGGTCGCATGACGATCGAGTTCTTCAGCTTCGAGCAGTTCGACGGGCTGCTCACAAAACTTGGTGTGCCAGGCTCGATCTCGCAGTGAGAGATTCGGCTGATCAGCATCCCGACTTGGCAAGGCCGAGTCTGGCGAGGTCTCGTCGCGGGCATGGATTGAATATTAGATATAGGACGTAGATTCATCCAATCTGTATGTGCTCCTGCGACCCAGCTATAGCATCGCGGAGTGGCCCTTCCGGGATCGACCATGGTGCTCTCCATTCGGTGCATCAGCCACGCCCAGATACAAGTTCGTTCTCGGGGTATCGGGACCCCGGAGCGGTTCGGAGTCAGACCGGCAAAGGGGCGGCCAGTCGCGGCGAAAGAACCTCCGCGCCGCACTGCTCGCGCACAAGCGGAGTGAGCGCAGCGCGAGACTTTTCCGAGCCGTGATTCAACACCACGAGTCCCGGCACGGGCGACATCGAGCTCAACCACTCGAGCAACTCCGCCTGATCCGCGTGGCCAGAGAGGCCTTCCAGTCGGGTGCGCTTCGCGCGGACATGCAACTGCTCGTCGTTGATGAGCACGCGCCTCGCCTCGCCACTCAATCCATGACCGAGCGTTCCGTCGATCTGATGTCCGGTGAGCACGATCTCGGTCGTGGGATCCTCGATGGCACCGGCGAGATGATGCAGGATCGGTCCGGCATCGCAGAATCCGCTGCCTGCCAGGATGATCGCGGAGCGCACGCCGCGCTGGATCTTCAGTGATTGCCTGCGCGAATACAGGTAGTGCAATTCAGCGAAGTGCAGGGGAGCGCCGCCGTTCTCCGCCTCCTGGCGCAGCGGCTCCGCAAGAAGCGCCGGAAACTTCTGGTGCAGTTCCGACGCGAACACCGCCATCGGGGAATCGACATAGACCGGCAGACCGTGCAGGCGCCCTCGCGCACGCAGGCGCGCCAGCCGGTGCAGCAACTGCTGCGCTCGACCGACGCTGAACGTCGGCATCAGCACGCGCGCGCCGGAGTTCGCCGCGCGATCGAGCACCGCGCCGAGCAGCTCCTCGATCTCCGCAACGGGGCCGAACTTCTTTGAACCGTTCGTCGACTCCATCACCACGACATCGACGGCAGGCGGAGTGGTGCGCGGTCGGAGTACCGATTGCGAGCGAGGGCCCAAGTCGCCTGTGCAGAGCACGCGCCGAACAGGCGCACCATGCCCGCCTGGCATTTCGATTTCGACGGAGGCGGAGCCGAGTACATGACTCGCGTCATGCAGCCGCACACGCAGACCCGGACGCAGATCGCGCCAGACGTCGTATTCGAGCGGGGAAATCAGCGATGAGGCACCCTCGGCATCAGCGTGGTCGTAGATCACCGGCGGCTCGATCGTGCGCGTCAACCGCTGTTGCACCTCGGGGTCCGGCGGCGGATCGATGACGCGAGCGACGGGTGCGGTGCCGTTGCGGAACTCGATCAAGCGCGCCGCTTGCAGTGATGCAGAGCCGCGCAGCACGCGCGGGAGCAGGCGCGAGGTCGGCTCCGTGCAGATGATGGGGCCGCGGAATCCGAGACGCGGCAGCATGCCCAATCGACCGCAGTGGTCGACATGCGCATGCGTCACGATCACCGCATCGATGTGCTCGAAGTCGAGTGCCGGTGGATCCGCGTTGCGCCACTCCTCCGCAATGTTCCCTTGGAAGAGTCCGAAGTCAACAAGCACGCGTCCCGCCGAGCACTCGATGAGCGTGCATGAACCGGTGACTTCGCCTGCGGCACCGAAGAGTGTGATAGCGGGAGTGGATGCCACGAGAGCGCGAACCGGCGAAGCGGATCGCAAGAATAGCGAGAGAATGGAAAAGGGCCGCCCACCTGGAGTGAGCGGCCCTTCGAATTCTCAAGTAGGTCGATTGATGGACTTGCTTCGAGTCCGGCGCCGTGCCGGGTCGCGCGACGCGCCGAACTCACCGACGATTCATCAGCCAGCGCTGCGAATCACGACACTGTCAAGCGCCTTGTTCACGCGCGTCAGCAGATCCTGCACATGCGCCGAGGTGTAGTCATCGAGCTCACCCTTCGACGACGCGTCGGCAATGGGAGTGAGCTTCTTGGACAACTGACGCAGGTGCATCGACGCAAGCGTCTGCACCGAGCGGGGCATCGAGTTCGCAGGGTTGATCGCGAGATCGATGAGTCGAGTCGCGATGCCGTCCTGGAGGTTCCGCCGCAGACTGGTCGTCAACGGCTTGCGGTTCGTGAACGGACCGGCCGTGGCGCCGTTGAACTCCGAGAAGCCCTCGTCCACCACAGCGCGGAAGATCTCGGGCAGCGTCAGCGCATCCGTCTCGCCGGCGAGACGCAGTTCGTTGTCGTACACCTGCGAGAGCGTGCGCGGGTTCATCAGATAGAGCAGCGCGAATGACTGCACCTGCGCTACGCGGTTGTGCAGACTGAATGCTTCATCGAAGTCACCCAGCGCGCCCCAGTGGCGGTGCTTGTCAGTCGAGAGCTTGCGAACGACATCCGGTCGCAGATCGAACGCGTCATCGCGGAACGAATTCGCAATGATGAACGCAAGCGCCTGCCGCTGCTTCTCGGCTGCGACGGGAACGAGTGGATCGCGACCCTCGCCTCCCTTGCGATCGCGGTTGACGTACACGCCACCGATGTAGCGCGATGCCGTGCGCAGCGCACCCAACTGTTGACCAAGAAGCGTCTCATAGGCGCGACGGAGCAAGTGCCAACTCTCGCCGTCCTTCACGGCCTTGTCGAGAATCTTCGCCCGCGCGGCCTTGATGACCTCGATCCGCTCTTCCGCCCAGGTCAGTGGTTCGGAGGAGAGATCAAATCGCGCCACCAACGGATCCGGCCCGAGCGTGTCTTCATCGGTTGCGAACTGATACTCGATCTTCATCGAGTCGTTCGCCATCTCCTTGACACGCTTGTCATCAAAGCTGTAGCCGTACTCGATTGCCCAGTAGTCATAGGGCCCGATGGTGACCGGCACCCAGTCGCCGCGCGGCTTGCCGTCGACGGTCACGCGAATGGGGTTGTAATCCATCACACTTCCGACCGAGGCCTCGCCAGCGGCAGCGGTGTACTCGTCGAGCGACTTCCAGGCCGAAGCTTTGAAGTTGTGGCGCAGGCCGAGTGTGTGCCCGACTTCGTGCATCACGATCTCTCGAAGAATGGGACCGAGGTAATCCTCGGGCACGCCGTCGAGCGTCGGTCCGTCGCCAGCGATCTCAGGCATGAGTGACATGGCGAGCAACGCCATTTCCATCTGCATCGCCTTGCCGGCGGCATACGAGCAATAGCGATTCTGCTGCACCACGCTCGAGTAGAGGCCATCGTTCGCGCGCATCGCAGGATCACCGACGAGATCAGCCTTCTGGTCGGCGCTGAGATTGGCGTCGCTCAACACCGCCTCGCGCATGGGGTTCAGCTGCTTGGCCATGGTCAGCGGATTCCAGAGCGGACGCGACTCCATGAACTCGATTGCCTGCGGCGCCACGCCGTCGAGCCCATAGGCGGAGATCGCCCGCTCGTACTCCTGGCGATACTGCTTGAGCATCGAGTCGTCGAAGATGATGTCGGCGTCGAGGATCTCCCCGGTTTCGGGGTTGACGCGGCTCGGCCCCATGGCGAACGGCGTCTCGCTCGTGATCCAACGGAAGAAGTTGTAACGCACATCCTCGGGATCGAGATCCATGAACGCCTTTGTCTGCGCATCCTGTTGACGCACCTCTATGGCGTTGAGGATCCCGACCTTCTCGAAGGCGTCGTTCCACTCGAGAATACCGTCGCGCACCCAGCGTCGATAGCGGACCGGCACGGTGTGCTCGACATAGAAGACGATCGGCTCGGTCGGCGGGCTCATCGCCAACGATGCATCGCGCTTCTGCAGGTTCCAGCGGTTGATGAAGCGTGTGAACTGCGCGCCGTCGGGATCGCTCTTCGTGAAGTCCTTGAAGACCGTCAGGAAGTAGCCGATGCGCTCATCCGCTTCGCGCGGCTTGTAGTCCGTCTTCGGAATGACGCTGATCGAATAGTGCAGCTTGGTGAGTTGGCCGTCGCCGGTCGGAATCGTGACAGGGAGTTCCAGATTCTGCGGGAAGGCCTTGACGACGCCGAATTCGGCAAGCTCGCTCTTGCCGCGGATGTTCGTGAAGAGCGGCATCTGCCCCACGATGAGATCGCCGAGATTGATGACCGGTCCTCGCCCCGGACCCATGCAGAGGATCGGCACGCTCGTAACCACGCGATCCGTGTAGGTCCGCTGCACGGCCGCGCGCAGTTCCTTCTCTTGATCACCGCCGCGAGCCTGACGGAGCAGGTTCGGTTCCATCAACAGCAGCTTGTTGTCCTGCTGCTTCCAATAGCTGTAGAGATCGTTCCACTGATGCCCGGTCTGGCGCGAGCCACCGGAGATGCTCGTGGCGATGAAGATGCGCTGCGTTGCGAACGCCGGCGGCAGCTCCGCGAGCAGTTTGTTCTTCTTCTTATCGAAGTAGAGCGTGTAGAGACTCGCGGAGCCGTCGGTGGTGGGACTCACCACCTTGTCGCAACCCTTCACCACTTGATCGAAGGGGGGATACTCGGGCTTCTCCTTGTCGGCGCCGGGGGCGGCTCCTGGTGCGCCGGGTGGCACAGCGGGTGTGCCGGGCGCTGGTGGAGCGCTTTGAGCACTCGCCCCGGCATCCTGTGCCGAGCTGGCAACACTGAGTGCGCCAAAGAGCACCACGAGCGCAGTGATCGAAGTCAGACGATTTGACGGCATGTGTCGATTCTCCTTCACCCGGCCGCGCATCGGGTCCGGGGGGCCGAATGGCCCGTGGGCACACTGTAGCCGCAGGCACGGTGAAAGTTGCGATCACGACGCCGGACATGCCTCGGCCAATGGCGGCGAGCGAGTCGAGGCGAGGGGGGGCTCAGACGCTGCAGGTCTTGAACGCGGCCTCGAGCGAAGCGACGGCATCCCCGCGCGGCATGAATTCGTGAGCCACGACGCCGGTGAATGCCGTGTCGGCGATGGCGCGGGCGATCGCTTCGTACTGCAACTCCTGCGTCGAGTCGATTTCGTTTCGACCGGGCACGCCGGCGGTGTGATAGTGGCCGATGGCACTCGCATGATCTCGGAGCGTGCGGATCACATCGCCCTCCATGATCTGCATGTGATAGATGTCGTAGAGCAGCTTGAATCGACCGTTGCCGACGGCTTGCACAAGGTCGGCGCCCCACGGCGTGCGATCGCACATGTAATCACCGTGATCGATCTTCGAGTTCAGCAACTCCATGACGATCGTGACGCCGAGTGATTCGGCGAGCGGCATGATCTGCCGCAGTCCCTTGGCGCAGTGGCGAAGTCCCTCGGAGTCGCTCATGCCCGCGCGATTGCCGCTGAAGACGATCATGCGATCGATGCCTGCTGCCTTCACCAGTGGAAGCAGTCGTTCGCACTCGCGCACGAGTCGATCGTGGTGTTCCGGACGATTGAATCCGTGCGAGATCGTCGACGGGCCGTTCGCGAGCGTGCAGACGAGTCCATGTTGCGGCGGCGTGCTCCACTCGTTTTCGGAGAGAAGGTCGATGCCCATCAAGCCGCATGTCTTCGCGTGCGTGCAGAGCGTGTCGAGATCCCAGCGGCCGAAGCACCAGCGCGCGACCGATTGATTGAGTCGGCCGGGTGCAGTCGTCGCGGTCTGCGATGCGAGCGCCGTGCGATCGATCGTGGACGCAAGGCTCACGGCCAAACCAGCGCCGATTCCAGCGCCGAGAAAGGCGCGACGGTCAACGGAATGATCCATGGATGCTCAGTATGCGCGCCGCCTCGTGGAAGCGCGCAACGAATGCCGTCAGAGCGCGCTTCGTAGACTGCATCGAATGCCGCTCAGAGTGCTCATGTCGGTCTTCCTGGGCATGCCGGTCTTCCTGGGCATGCTGGGCATGTTGGTCATGGCACCGGGGTGCGCAGCGGGAAAGCATGGACCGATCGGGCTCTCGGAGACGCCCACCGCTGCGCCGGCGCCATCGGCCACGCCTCGGGTGTCGACCGCTCGCAGCGCCGCGGAGGTGATCGCCGAAGTCGTCGCGCGCGGGCAGCGCATCGAGCGCGTGGATGCCGCGCTGACCATGGATCTCAAGCGCGCCGATGGCGCTGCTGCACGACTGAGCGCCACACTTCGAATGGCGCGATCGGATCACTTCCGTGTGCGGAGCACGAAGTGGGGCTTCCTCGTCTGCGATGTCATCGTGCGCGGCGACGACGCCTCGGCGTTGCTCAGCCCGGTCGTGCGCGACCAGGCGTTGTCGTCGGCGGAGGCAACGGTGGCGCTCGCGCGCGTGTTGGGTGCACTCGTCGGTTGGCTCGATGGAGCAGCGGGGGAGACGACTCACTTCGATCTCGTAGAGGTGTTCGAAGTGATCGAAGAGCGCGACGACGCGATCGTGGTGCGCATCGGGCGCATCGGGCGCGCCGCGAACGCCGACATCGCCGCGAGCACCCCACACACCGGTCGCGCCGCGAGCACCACCAGCGCGCCGGCGATCTCGCTCGAGTGGACGCTGGCGCGCAGTGATGGCCGTCCCCTGCGCGTGCGCCGGATGGAAGGTGAAGTCGTAACCGGCGTATTGACTTGCAGCGACCACATTGACATCGATGGCGTGCCGATGCCAACGCACCTGCGCTTCGAGAGCACGACCGGCACGATCGATGTGAAAGTGCGCCAGCCGCGCGTGAATCCACCCGCCGACGATCGAGCGTTCGATCTGCCCGACGGTGCGGAACCCCTCATGGTCCGCACCGCCGAAGCAGATCGAAGTCGCCGTGATTGAGCCGAAGCGTTAGGGACTCCAGTTACCCAGTACGACTGCAAGATCAGCACCGTCGACGACGCCGTCGGGGAAAACATCGGCCGGGCAGCCTTCGCATGGACCCCATGAACCGAGCACGATCGCAAGATCGGCGCCGTTGACCACGCAGTCGCCATTGATATCGCCCGCGATCGGAACGATCAACGCCGCGTTCGGCGTGAATGACGAACCGCACGCATCCGTGACCTGAACGCGGTAGAGACCGGCATTGCCCAGACAGGTCACGTTGCTGATCGTCAACATCTCGGTCGTGGCGCCGGAAACATCGAGACCGTCTTCGAGAAGCTCGTCATCGAAGAACCACTGGTACGCCAGCCCGCCGTCACCGGCGGCGCTGACCGAGAAGACGGCGCTCTCCCCGCGTTCGACGATCACCGCCTCAGGCAGCGAAGCGAAAGTGATCGAGTCGGAGAAGTACGCGACCGTTCCGTCTCCGCCGGATTGCCAGCCGACTCCACCGTTCGAAGTGATGCTCCCTGCAGGAAGTTCGACGGCGCAGCAATAGATGGCGATGCGGCCGCCACCGCCCGCGCCCGCGAAACTGGGGCTGGCGCTGCCGCCGTTGGCGCGAATGATGCCCGAGCCGAAGATCCCGGCGCACTCGATCCAAATGCTGCCACCAGCGCCGCCGCCAGCTTGACCGCCGGGGGAGATGCCGTCCCCGTCGACGACACCGTCGACCGTCAGCGTGCCGTTGATCGTGAGTCGCATCACACCACCACCAGCACCGCCCAGCGGTCCTCCACAGGTGTCTGTTCCACCGCCGGAACCCATCGTGTTGGGCTGCGCGAAGTCGCCATAGGTGCCGCCGCCGGGCAGACCGTGGCTCCCGTTTCCACCCGCACCGCCATGGCCTGCGCCGCTGGCGCGATCGCAACTGGTGAGGCCCGCGCCTGGACCAGTCGTGGAAGCGTGGCCGCGCCCGACTGCGAAGAACGAGGCACCTGCATCCACCGTCACATCTCCCTCGATGGTGAGATGAAGCGTTGGGTCTTCATGGTCCGGGCCAAGTCGGGCTGCGCCGGTGACGACGACATCGCCTGGGACATTGACGGATCCGCCCATCTCCGTAATTGCCGCTGCCGCGAGCCCGCCGTTGTCGACGCGCAACACCGGGCGCAGCGCTGTCGCATCATCGATCCAGATCGTGCCGGCACCCGCCGATTGCCACCCCGTGCCGCCGCGCGACTCGATCGCATCGAACGACATCGAATTCTGACCTGTGGTGATCGCAATGCGGCCACCACCTCCCGCGCCTGACCAGCCGGTGTTGCCATTGCCACCGTTGGCTCGAACGACACCAAGGCCGTTGAGTTCGGCACATTCGATCCAAACACTGCCGCCCGCGCCGCCACCTGCTTCGCCGCCCGGCGAGGCGCCGTCAGCAGAGATGGTGCCTTCGACAGCGAGGACTCCGCCGATGGTGAGGCGCAGCACGCCGCCTCCCGCTCCGCCCATCGGACCTCCACATGTATCGGTGCCGCCGCCTGAGCCCATAGTGATGGGCTGGGCAAAGTCGCCGTAGGTGTTGCCGCCCGCCGCACCAGTGTTGCCAGTGCCACCCGCGCCTCCATGACCGGCGCCTCCCGCGCGATCGCAGATGGTGATGCCTGCGCCGGGGCCGGTCGCAGCGGAGTGACCGCGACCGTTGGCGAAGAAGGACGCGCCGGACTCGACCGTCACATCGCCGTCGATAGTGAGATGCAGAGTCGGATCCTCATGGTCCGGACCAACGCGCGCAGCGCCGGTGACGATGACATCGCCTGGGATACTGATGGATCCGCCCATCTCCGTAATCGCCGCCGCCACGAGCCCGCCGTTGTCGACGCGCAACACCGGGCGCGGTGCTATGGCATCATCGATCCAGATCGTGCCCGCGCCCGCCGATTGCCAACCGGTTCCGCCCTGCGACAGGAACGATCCCTCCGGCATGGTGACCTCGCTCGCCGCGATGGAGATGCGACCACCACCACCGCCGCCGGAGAACCCGAGGTTGCCACTTCCGCCGTTGGCGCGGAAGACGCCGAGTCCGCTGAGCTCAGCGCACTCGATCCAGATGCTGCCGCCGGATCCGCCGCCTGCCTGGTTGAGCGCCGAGATTCCGTCAGCCGAGATGCTGCCGTCGACCGTGAGCGAGCCAGCAATGGAGAGTCGCATCACACCGCCTCCAGCGCCACCGAGCGCCGTACTGCCACAGGTGTCGGCACCGCCTCCCGAACCCATCTCGATCGGCTGCGCGAAGTCGCCGTAGGGATTGCCACCCGCGGCGCCGCTGAGTCCCGTGCCGCCCGCGCCGCCATGTCCCGCGCCACCTGCTCGATCGCAGAATGGCTGGCCAGCGCCGGGGCCGATGTCGCTCGGATGGCCTCGTCCGTCCGCAAAGAAGGAACCACCGTCCTGCACGCTCACATCGCCGTCGATGGTGAGATGCAGCGATGGGTCCTCATGATCGGGTCCGACGCGAGCGGCGCCGGTGACAACGACATCGCCTGGGATATGGACGGATCCGCCCATCTCCGTAATGGCAGCCGCCGTGAGTCCGCCGTTGTCGACGCGCAGCACCGGGCGCGGCGCCGTCGCATCATCGATCCAGATCGTGCCCGCTCCCGCCGATTGCCACCCCATGCCGCCGCGCGAGTGGAGTGAGGTCACGGGCATCGTGATCGAGTCCGCCATGATGGCAATGCGACCGCCGCCTCCGCCGCCGGAAAAGCCGGTGTTGCCGCTGCCACCGTTGGCGCGAATGTTGCCCGGGCCGCTGAGTTCGCCGCATTCGATCCGGATGCTGCCGCCGGAACCGCCGCCCGCTTGGTTGGCCGCCGAGATTCCGTCCGCGGAGATCTCTCCGTCCACAGTGAGTGACCCGGCGACGGAAATGCGCAACACGCCACCGCCCGCGCCGCCGATCGCCGTGCTTCCGCAAGGATCGGATCCTCCGCCTGAGCCCATCTCGATTGGCTGCGCGAAGTCACCGTATGGATTGCCACCCGCGGCGCCGCTGAATCCAGTCCCGCCCGCACCGCCATGCCCCGCGCCACCGGCACGATCGCAGAACGTTTGCCCCGCGCCTGGACCGGTCTCGCTCGGATGACCGCGTCCGTCGGCGTAGAACGACGCCCCCGTCAGCACCCTCGCATCGCCGTCGATGATCAGGTGCATGGAGGCGTCGGCGTTCTCAGCGCCAACGCGAGCGCCGCCTGAGACGAGCACATCTCCCGGCACTACGAGTGTGCCGACGATTTCATTGACCGCGCCGCTCAACCCGCCGTTGCCGAACTTCAGTAGAGGCAGCTTGGCAACGCCATCGTCCAGCCACACAGTGCCTGCAGCGCCGGGTTCCCAGCCGTTGCCGCCGAACGCTCGGACATTCGCAGCGTCGAAGGAGGACGAGTCGCAGTCGACGGCGATGCGTCCGCCGCTTCCGCCGCCCGACCAGCCGATGCTTCCACTACCGCCGTTGGCTCGAATGACTCCACCGCCACTGAGATTCGCGCACTCGATCCAGATGCTGCCGCCCGCACCGCCGCCTGCTTGTCCACCCGGAGAGGCGCCGTCCGATGAGATGGTGCCGTCAACGACGACCATGCCGGCAACGCTGAGCCGCATCACGCCGCCACCCGCACCACCGGCAGTGAAACTGCACGTGTCCGTTCCGCCACCGGATCCCATGGCGGTCGGTGCCATGAAGTCGCCGTAGGGATTGCCTCCAAGCGCACCGGTGTTGCCGATCCCACCCGCGCCGCCATGGCCGGCACCACTCGTGCGATCGCAATTCGAAACGCCCGCACCGGGACCGCCATCGGCAGGATGACCCCGGCCTCCCAGGTCGATGCGACTGGCCACCAGGCTCTTGCTCGCACCCTGCACGAAGACATCACCGGCGATCGTCAACCACATGCCGGCGATGGTGCGATTGCTGAAGTTCGCGGAGTGAGTGACGACCCAGCCTGATTGCCGCCGTTGCGTTCGACCGTGAGCGAACTGAACGCGTGCGCGCCGTTGATCGTGAGCGTGGCGCCTTGCACGATCACGTCGAAGCCTTCGAAGGCGAGGTCGCCATCAGCGATCGTCATGTTCGTCGTGACGGTGAGTGTGCCGCCGCCGGGCTCTGCCATCGCGTGCGACGCCGGGAGCGCGGGCAACAAACAGAGCGCCACCAGCGTGGCGCGAACTCGGAACGGGAAATCGACGAGACAGCTTCGATGGAACATCAAGACACCCTCCTTCTCAAGGATTGAGTTTCTGCATGCCACACCTGCGCACGAACGGATCGCTGCACGCAAGCGAGCACGAAAAGTTTCTGCGAGTGGCAGAACCACCCACTCCGAGCCTAACCCGGCGAAGAGCGATCCACGCCCGGAAAACAGTACATCGGGCATTTCGCAAGACGAGGAGCACTGCTCCGCGTCATGCGAGATCGCGGCTCTTCGAGCGCAAGAGCAGATTGAGCGCCATTGTGCGCAGCGCCACGAGAGATCCGTCGAGAACGCTCGCACTCACGCGCATGAGCGCGGCGTCGACCGCGCGCACGATCGCGGTGATGTCGTCGTCATCGATGACGAGCGGCGGCGTGAACTTCACCGTGGCTGATCGTTGGTTGACGACTTGCGCCAGCACGCCGCCTTCGTCGTGCAGATGCATGAGGAGTGCTTGCGGCCAGAGCATCGACTCCAGTCGGCCGCGCAGCGGGCGCGGTGGCATGAGATCGAAGGCGACCATGAGGCCACGGCCGCGCACTTCGCCGAGTACCGCGTGGCGCTGGCGCAGCGCCGCGATCTCGAGGCGCAGTCGATCGCCGAGTCGGATGCTGCGCGCGTCGAGTTGCTCCGCGTCCATGATCTCGAGCACGGCACGAGCGACGCTCATGGCGAGCGGCGCCTGATGGAAGGTGGAACTGTGAATCAGCGCGCGATCGAGCGATGAGAAGGTTGCGTTCCAGACGCGATCACGCACGAGCACGGCGCCGACGGGGATCATGCCGCCAGAGAGAGGCTTCGAGATGACGACGATGTCGGGGTCGTCGGCACCGTCGGCGGCTGACGCGAGAAACGAACCGCAGCGACCGACGCCAGTCTGCACTTCGTCCACAACGAGCAGTGTTCCGTTGCGATGACAGAGTCGTTGAGCCTCAGCGAGATAGCCGGTGGGCGCGGAGTACACACCCTTGCCTTGCACGGGTTCGACGACGAAGGCAGCAATGTCGCGTGATGCGAGCGCTCGCTCGAGCGCCGCAAGATCACCGAAGGGAACGCAGCGCGATTCGAGCAGTGGACCGAATCCCTTGCGATAGGGCTCATGTCCGACGAGTGAGAGCGCGCCCATCGTGAAGCCGTGGAAGCCGCGCTCGCAGCTCAGGAACGCGGCGCGGCCCGTCGCTGCGCGCGAGAGTTTCAGCGCCGCTTCGATGCCTTCGGTGCCGGAGTTCGTGAAGAGCGCTTTCCCGAGTGACGCGGGCGCGCGTCGAAGCAGGTCGCGCGCCAACTCGCCGACGAGCGGCGGCGTCTCGAAGTGCACCATGCCAGGCAGACCGCGATCGAGTGCGCGATGCAGTGCGCTCACGACCTCAGGATGATTGTGTCCGACGCTGACCGCACCGTAGCCGCCGAGTGCATCGATCACGCGGCGACCGGTGCGATCAAAGAGATGGGCGCCCGCTCCGCGTACGAAAGTGCGATCGAAGCCGAGCAACCGCAGCACGCGAGCGAAGCGCGGGTTTACGAAGCGGCGGTAGTTGGCGAAGTCGTCGCCGGCTGCAGAGAGCGGTGCCGCCGCCGCCGCCGGGCTCGCACTCGCGATCGCACCAGTGCTTGCACTCGTGGCACTCATGACTGTCGGCGAGTCGTGCATGACGGTCGCATCGTACGACTCCTCCGCGCGGCGACCGCTCGGGTCTGGCACGATCATGCACGATGATGCATGCGATGGCCACCGCCGTGCCGAGACTCTGCGCGATCGTGCCGACGCTCGACGCGATCGACTCGCTGCCCGAGGTGCTCGCGGGAGTCGAGCGCTGGCGCGTGCCGATCATCGTGGTCGACGATGGATCGACAGATGGCACGCGCGCGTGGCTTGAGCAATGGCGCGACCACTCCAACTGGAACTCAGACGGGAGCCCCCACAGGAGGACCGGCGAGCCTGAGGAGCGTCAGCACAACGACAGCGATCCAGGCGCCGCGGATCGGCGGGCGGGAGCGCGGATCGTGTTGGCACGGTCATTGAACGGAGGCAAGGCCATGGCGCTCCGCGATGGCTTCGCGCGCGCGCGCGAGCTTGGTTTCGACGCGGCCGTCACGATCGATGCCGATGGTCAGCACGATCCCGCCGATGGTGCGCGACTGATCGAACGCTTTCTCGCGCAGGGTGGCACGGCAATTGTCTGTGGTGTGCGCGATGCGTCCACTCCCGGCTATCCGATTCGCAGTCTCATCGGACGGCGGCTCAACGATCTCGCGATCCGCGCGCAGACCGGCGTGTGCGTGAGCGATTGCCCCTGCGGCTTGCGCGTCTACCCGTTGCGCACGGTCGATCGTGTGCGCTGTGTGAGCGGCCGCTTCGCGTGGGAAGAGGAGTTCCTCACGCGTGCGCTGTGGACAGGCGTGGCGTACGAGAGCGTGCCGATCCGTTGCATCTACGCGCCGCACGGAGCGCGACGAAGTCACTACCGCTTTCGGCGCGACTGGCCGGAGGGCATCGCCGTCAATCTTTGGTTGCTCGTGATGGCGCTGTGTCCACCGGCACCGACGCGGCGTGCGCTGGCCACACTCGTGGATCAGATGAGCGGTGCGATCTCGCTCGCTCGCGCGCGCGATCAGATGGTGGGTGACTCACCGGCGCGACTTCACGGCGCCGCATCGATGGCGATCGGCGCGCTGGGTTTCGGCTGGTGGTTGACGATTGGCCACGCGCCGCCGCCGAGTCCGTCCGTCGTCGTGCTCGCGTCGATCTCGTTCGTTGCGGCGTGGGCGGTGATCCGTCTGCACGGATCGCTGCTGCTCGCGCTCGGCGCTGGTGCGATCGCCTGCGCAGCGGCATCAACGACAAGTGGATGGATGTCGGGCGCGGCCATCACAGCCGTTGCCGCGCTCGTGTTGGCCGTGCCTTCGATCATGGCGCTGCGTCGTCGCGCTCCATGAGCACACCGCGCAGAAGCTTGCCGGACGCCGTGCGCGGGAGCTCGTCGACAATCTCGAATCTGCGCGGCACCTCGTGTGGTGCGAGATGCTCGCGCGCGAACTCTGCGAGCGCGGTGCCGTCGACGACAGCGCCCGGTTGCGGCTCGATCACAGCGCGAAGTCGCTGAAGCGTCTCGGTGATCGCCATCGGAATCACGATCGCATGCGCCACGCCGGGCGCCGACTGAAGCACGCGCTCGACCTCTTCGGCGTTGACCTTGAGGCCGCCGACGTCGTACTGCAGCTTGAGTCGACCGACGACGCGCGGGCCCTCGGGTGTCATGACGCCCAGATCGCCGGTGCGGAAGAAGCCATCGATCGTGTGTTCGCGCTGCGGCGGCGCATTCCGCGCATCGACATAGCCATCGAACATCGCGTCGCTGCGAACGGCGAATTCGCCAGGCTCGCCCGTGGGCCGGTCGATCAGCGCGTGTGCGACATCGGGATCGACGACGCGCAGCGCGACACCGCGCACAGCGTGCGGACCGTTCGCATCCGAGATCGTGATCGTGCCGAGTTCCGAGGCACCGTAGAGATCATCGACTCGCACACCCCACCGCACGCGCATGCGATCGGCAATGCGCGCAGGCAGCGTGGTTCCGGCGCTGTACACGCGACGCAGCGAGTGTCCGCCAATGCGCGAAGAGCGTGATCCACCACTTGCGTCCGGCGCGTCGATTGCGCCGCTCGCACCCGAGGCGCCCGCGAGCGCGTCGAGCAGGATCGGCGTTGCGGGAAGGATCGTGATCGCGCGATCGATGATCAGCGACGCGACATCAGCGCTGCTCGTCGTGCGCTGTTCCACCGTTGCGCCGCCGAGGATCGGTGCGAGCAGCGCGTGTTCGAGTCCGTAAGCGTGGTGCATCGGCAGGAACGAGAGCACCCGTTCGCGCAGACCGAAGTCGATCTCGGCATGAAGCGTGCTCGCGACACGATCAAGTGCCGCAGCACTTCGCAGAATCGCTCGCGGTCGGCCGGTCGTGCCAGAGGAGAAGAGCAACAGACCCGCGCGCTCGCCGGAAACTGGTTCGCACGCCGGATCCGGTGCGGCGAGCGCATGCTCCGAGGTCGCCGCGGGCGCTCTGCGCGAGTATGTGAGGTCAGGCCGAAAGGCGGCGGTGATCGAAGCCCGCAAGCGATCAGGCAATCGCGGCGGCAGCAGCATCACGCGTCGCTGCGAGCGCAGCGCTGCGATGACACCGATCCAGGCGTCCGCCGCGCTGGCGCCCATGCCTGAGATGACGGCGACGATCGCGTCGGGCGCAAGGGTGCGCGAGAATGTCTCGCTCGCGCGACGCGCCTCTGCGTGCAGATCGCCCCAGGTGTGCACCTCGTCATCGACAATGAGCGCGGCGTGGCGCGGTCGCTCACGCGCATGCCGATCGAAGCAATCGAGTAGCTGCGTGCTCATCGACTCTCAATGCGCCATCGTGGTGTCTGGCGCGCCGGGTGACGGCACGACGCCACCGGTCAGCAGCAGCGAGTGAGCGCGGCGCCGTTCGGCGAGACCCACGCGACGATGGACGGCCACCAGCGCGCGCAGCAACCACCATCGCCACGCGGCGCCGAAGGGCATGCGCGGAAAGACCGCTCCCGCAAGCAGCGTGATGAGTCCTCGCTCGACCTGAAGTGGACCATGCCCGCGCAACATCACCTCTCGGAAGGAGTGGTCGTAGAAGTCGTGGATGAGCCGCGAAAAGATGCGCGCGCGTCCCGAGAACCACGCGATGTACGCGCGGCGCGCGCGCTCCGGCGCGGCGCGATGCGCCAGCATGCGCGACGCCGCACGACTCGCCTCGATCGCCGACGCGAGTCCGAGCGTCACACCAGTGCTCCACACCGGATCGATGAAGAACCCCGCGTCGCCAACGAGGAAGTAGCCGGGACCCGCGGTCGGATCGCAGCGATAGGTGAAGTCGGCAGTGGTGCGGTTGTGCTCGGGACCCACGGCATGGCGCATGCGATCAGCAACCAGCGGGCAACGCTCGATGCACCAGCGCAAGCGCAACTCGGGTGTCGTTGGAATCGCGCGCCACGACTGTTCATTGAGCACCACACCCACGCTGGTGCGCTCGTGATCGAGCGGGATCATCCAGAACCAACCCTCGCGCGTCATGACGACACTGACCCATGGGTCGACTGCATCAGGTGCATCAGGTGCATCAGGTGCATCAGGTGGATCATGTGCATCAGCCGCATCAGGCGCATCGGCCGCGCCGGCCGCAACACCAGCGGATGGTGCCACATGGGTGAAGTGTTCGAACGCCGCCACATTTCGAAGTTGTGCGTGCATGCGCCGCGTGCAGAGATGGCGCCCGATGACAGTGGCATTTCCGGAACAGTCGAGCAACACGCGCGCACGAACTTCGCCGCTATCAAGCCGCACGCGCACATCGTGGTCCTTGAGCGTGAGAATCTCACGCACGGATGTCTCGAAACGAATCTCAGCGCCAGCCTCGCGTGCAGCATCGGCGAGCATCGCGTCGAACGGTGCGCGCTCCACATTGAACGCTTCGCGATCCCCGCTTCCGAGCACCTGATCAAAGCGGATGCGCAGTGGTGCGCGTCGACCATCGCCGAAGCCGATGTCGATGCCGAGCTTGCGTGCGTGCGGAACTCGCTCAAGGCGATCGAGCAAACCTTCGCTTCGCAGGATCTCTCGTGTTCGCGGCAGCAGCGACTCGCCGATGCGGAACCGGGGGAACGCGTGTCGCTCCAGCACGAGCACGCGCCAGCCGTCTCGCGCCAGGCGCCGCGCTGCGAGCGAGCCCGCAGGTCCTGCGCCGATCACAATCGCGTCAAACTCTCTCCCTGTCTCATCTCGTTCATCGCGAGCGTCGCGTCCACGGGGGTCATTACGCGCATCGCCTTTCTCGCGCTCATGAGACTCGCGGCATTCGTCGCGAGCGTTCATGCGCGCGGGTCCCATGCGCAACCCTCGATCTCGATGGCGAGCTCGGGCCGGCAGAGTGGCGCGATGACGAACTCCGACTCGGCGCTGGGCAGCCACGCGCTCATCGTGGTGCTGGCTGCATGCACCCGTGTCGCGTCCTGCGGCCGAAGATGCACGCGAAGCGAGCGCAGCGCGTCGCGCGGCACGAGCGCCGCTTCGACACAGAGTGCGTCGAGGTTGCGCAGAGTCTCCTGAAGTTGGCCGTCGAAGTCGTCGCCGTGCGTCGAGCGCTCGCCGAGCACGCTGGCAGTGCCGCTCGCAAAGAACGCGATCGAGTCGGCGCTGCGCATGTGGCAGGCACGCGCGAACATCGGCGGTCGATCGCCAAAGACCCGCGAGTATCGCCACGACGGAATCTGACGAGGATTCTCGACAGTGCGAGCATCTCCCTGCACGGCCATCGCGTGAACCACGAGTGATTCACCAGCATGTCCGAGTCCACTGGCTGCAGGCAGAAACGGCAGCGTCGGCGCGAGCGCGGCGAACGCCTGCGCACGACCCGCGTTGAAGGTGCGATAGCGATCGCCATCGACACTGACGGTGGCGATGTTGGGAACGAAGTTCCACATGCGGACGATCGGATGCGCCGCGGCGCCGCGAAGCGCCGTGATGGTCGCTTCGATCATCATTGCTGCCGCCGCGCGGAAGCGATGATCATCGAGTGCGGCAGCGCGAGTGGTGGTGGTCACCGCATGCACCCATCGCCCGTTCGCGGCGGTGCGAAGATGAACGGGCACGGCCGCAACATCAACTGTGGTGTGGTGCGGATCGCGGCGATCGAGGTGACGGAAGGGGGGCGGCAGATCTTCGAGTGCCCCTGTTGCGCAGAGCGTGCGAGTCAGTTGTGCAGCGCTCACGGTCGATGAAGGCGCAGCGCGAGTCATGCGTCGCTCCCGACCGGGTTGAGCTCGAAGCCACCTGCGGCGCCGAACGGATCGAGCGCGAGCACCGTCGCGCGCTCGCCCTTGGCGGCGCGATGCAACGCGAGCAGCGCGGGTCCGACCGCATGCACTTCGGCGCCAAGCGTGGATCCGCATCGACCAGCGACGGCGCGTCGCTCCAGTCGGCCGAGCAACCCGGGGCGACCAGGCACATCGATCGTTCCCGGCAGTTGATCGACGATGCATCGGGCGGCCGCGACCAACTCGCGCGGTCGGCGCTTCGCGGGCGGCTGCCACAGAATCTGACCGATGCGAGCGCGCTCGGTGGCGCCACGCTGCGCCGCATCACCGGCTCGCTCGATCACGATGGCGGCGGCACCGGCCGCGGTCTCGGCGCGACCATGGTCTTCTTGTTTCCAAGAGAGCAGCACGGCATCGAGATCAGCGTGTGTCTCCTCGGCAGCGACAAGGATCACGCGATCGGCTCGACCAGCACGAAGTCGGGCTCGCGCGATCAGCAGCGCCTCGATGAAGCCGACGCGCGAGCCGATCACGGTGATGGCAGCGCCGCGCACACCGAACGCCAGTGAACACTGTGCGCCGGGAACGTTCGGCACGCTCTCCGCAAAGAGCAGCGGATTCCCGGCGCCGAGTCCGCCTTCGATGATCTCGCGATACGCACCGAGGCTGTAGTCGATCGCACCGTGATGCGATGCGCAGATGGCCGTCGACTGCTCGACGAGCGCAGGCTCCATTCCAGCGTCATCGATCGCAAGGCGCACGGCCGCGCGAACCAAACGGGAGATCGGCGCGATGCGTCGTGAAGTGCGCGCGTCGAGCAAGGGTGCCAACAGCGCGTCGTCGATCGAGCCGGGTCGCACCTGGCCGAGTGATGCGAGTGAAGCTCCGGCGAGCGCTGCGCCGGGCACGATGGCGCTCCAGCCGGTGATGACGAGTGTGTCGCGCGCGGAGCGGTCGTGGGCGTCTGCATCGGCGCGGGCGCCAGCTTCGACACGCACACGACCGTCGGCGGGATCGCGCTCGTGATCGAGCACGAGCGCAGCGTTCGATCCACCGAACCCGAGCGCGACATTCATGGTGCGCCGAATGCTCAGCGACTGGGGTTCGACAACGAGCGCGAGCGCAGGAAACGACTCGCGATCGATCGAGCCGGGGTCGGTGCCGGTCGGCATGATCGAACTCGACTGCGCCATCGCGATGCACAGTGCGGCATCGACAGCGCCCGCAGCGCCGAGCGTGTGACCGATGGCCGCTTTCGGCGCGGTGATCGGGAGCGCCGCGAGCGCGGGACCGAAGGCGCGTTCATACGCGCGGTACTCGGCGGCATCGTTGGCGTCGGTGCCGGTCGCGTGCGCCACGAGCAGATCGGGCATTCCTCCGAGTGCAAGCGCCTCGAGCACGGCGGTCGCGGCGCCATCGCCTTGCGGATGCGGTTGCGTGAGATGAAACGCGTCCGAACTCTCGGCAACCGCCGCCACACGCGCCAGCGTCCGTGCTCCGCGCTGGGCCGCGTCATCGGCGCGCTCGAGCACGAGCAGCGCGTACCCCTCGGCCGTTCGCATGCCGTCACGATCATTCGCAAAGGGTCGCGGTGCGCCGTCCGCAAGCAGGCGAAGCGAGCCGAATCCTGCGTGTGAGAACTCGGAGACGGGGTCGTAACCGCCGGCGATGACGATGTCGGCGTCGCCACTTCGCAATAGATCACACGCGATGCCGATCGTGGTGATGCCCGAAGCGCACGCCGTGGAGATGGTGATGCCAGCCGCCGGCAGTTCGCATCGCTCGCACGCGGATGACGCGACCGACGACGCGGTGAGAAACGCCGCTTCCTGAGCTCGCTCCGTGCGCAGAAAGACGCCGATGTGGCGCATGCCGCTGAGTGTGGTGCCGAGCAGCACGCGAACGCGCCGACCGTCGCGCCGCTCCGGCGAGTCGAGCTGCGACTCGCGCAGCGCGTCGGCAAGTGTGGCCGCGAGCAGCACCTCGGCACGATCCGCACCAATCGGTCCACCGGCGCAGGTGAATGTGCGATCGTCGCATATAGCGCGATCCGCGTCGCGCTCGAGCGCCGGAGACGCAATCAGTACTTGCGCTGGCGCCGAAGCGCGCGACAGGATCTCGTCGCGCGTGTCACCCAGCGCGGTGCGCACGGCCGCGCCAGTCACGACGATCGTCGTCTCCCGGAGCGGCGCCGCGTTCACACGGCCTCCGGTTGCGTCGCGAGTCGCAGTGTGAGGCGGCCTTCAGCCACGCGACGCCCGCCGAGTTCGGCCTCGACATCAAACTCGAGCAGCGTGCCCACAGTACGGTCCAACTTCGCGTGCAGTGTGATGGTGGCGGGTGGTCGCACGATTGCGCGGAACCGCATCTCGCTGCGCACAAGCAGCGCGGTCACTGCTCCCGGAGCTGCCCCCGGAACCCTGTCCGCGCATGCCTCCGATCCTTCGATCGCCGTTCCTTCGCTGCCTGGTATCGCCATCATCGTCGCACGCGGGCACAGCCCGCAGAGCTGTGCGAGCGCCTCGGTGATGAGTACGCCCGGCACGATCGGGTCAGTCGGGAAGTGACCGGCGAAGAACGCCTCACGACCGTCGATCGTCCATGTGCCGTCGACGGACGACTCGTCCGCGCCTCGCGTTGCGCTCGTCACGAAACGAAATGGCGCGCACTGCGGCAGTGCATCGAGCGGGAGCGTGCGATCCGGCGCTGCGTCGTTCCGTTCGGAGTGCGCAGCGCGACTGCGCATCACGCTCTCCGCGCCGTGGTCGTCAATTCCGACGCGACGAAGTCAACGAACGATCCCACTGTGTGCATGACCGACGCGTCGATCCGTTTCGTCGGAAGCTTCACGCCGAGTGCCTTCTCGGTGCCGGTGACCACCATCAGCAGATCGAGCGAATCAAGGTGAAGATCGCCTTGCACCAACTGCGTCTCTTCCGAGATCACCGCTTGTCCAAACTTGAGGTCATGTCGAAGGACGCGTTCGACCGCGGTGACGACATCGGCTCTGTTGAACATCGCGCGCCCATCATAACGGTCGCGCGTCGTCGACCCATGGCCCGGTCACCATGAGCCAGTGCTCCGGCGCGGCGCGGATCGCACGCTCGATCGCTTGCGTCAGCAGCCGCTGTGCAGGGTGATCGGCGTCGATGGCTCGATCATCGCACGCAATCGTGATCGCGGCATCGAATCGCAGCGTGGCGCCACTCACATCGTTCGGGATCGCGAAGGTCGGCACGATCGGCGCGCCCGTGAGCGCGGCGAGGCGCAGCGGTCCGGCCGGAAGCATGGCAGGCTCATCGAAGAGCGGCACCGTGATGCCGCGCTGACCGGGCAGTAGTCGATCAGCGAGGATTGCAACGACTTCGCCGCGAGCGAGCGCCTCGCGCAGAGCAAGCCAGGTCTCGACGCCGCGCTCGACAGGCTGCTCCACGATGCCGAGGTGTTCGCGTGCGCGCGACCGCACGCGGTCGAACGCGCGCAGCGCATCGCGCGAGAAGACGACATGGACGGGCACAGCGCTGATCGCGCGCAACGCCGCGATCGACGACTCGAAGCTGCCGAGATGCGCACCCGCGAGGATCACGGCACGACGAGCCTGAATCAGCGGCAACAGGTTCTCGAGTCCTTCCATGCGATCGATCGACGCCGCGAGCTCGATGACGCTTCGCCGATCGATGGTTGCAACATCGGCGACGAAGGCCTGGATGTTGGCCAGCACGCGGCGACCATGCCGATCGAGCACGCGACTTGTCGCGCTGGGCCCAAGCACGATGCGCGCCGTTCGTCGCAGGCCGCGCCGCCGCGCCGGCAGCGCCAACCAGGTGATCCACACGAACAACGGTCGTAGTCCGCGAGACAACGCGGGCGCATGCCGCGCCAGCGGAATCAGCAGCAGCGCGAAGAGTGCGCCTTCGATGAGCGATCCGACGCGTGTCGAGCGCCCGGCCCAAGCCTTGACGCGCACTGCTGGACCCGATCGAGCCTCGGCTCGCGTCACGCCGCCCGCTCTCTCGTGCGCGCGATCGCGAGCGGCGCCGCACGCTCCATCGATTCAGCGCCATCGGAGAGTTCAGCGATCGCCGCTCGAATGCGGCGCATGTACGCCTCGGCATGTTCGCCTGCGTTCGCCTGCATCGGTGTTCCGACGCGAATGGAAATGCGACCGCTGCGCGGCCACGGCACGCCTGCCGGCAGCACGCGTTCGGTCCCTGCGATGAAGAGCGGTACGACGCGCGCACCGGTGCGCAGCGAGAGCAGTGCGGCGCCGGGTTGCATCGGCCCCAGTCGACCGGTGCGCGATCGGCGTCCTTCGGGATAGAGCAGCAGCGACCAACCTGCGCCGATGAGTGCGGCGAGTGGCGGCAGATGCGCGGCGCCATCGAGCCTGCGATCGATCATCCACACGCGGTATCCGTGCACGGTGTATCGCAGCGCCGCGGCCGCGATCGATCGCTGCATCCAGGTGCCGCGCGGTTCGAAGAAGTCGTAGCCGCCGACCGTCACCAACCGTCGACGAACGACGCGCGGCATCGACCAGCAGAGGAACGGTGTGTCGAGCAGACTGCGATGGTTGGCAACGAAGATCACGGCTCCGTCACGCACGATCGCGGGCGACACACGCTGCACCGGGAGCACCACGCGATGCAGCACGGTCAGCGCGAACTCGACGGAGCGCGCCAGGAGCGCGATCAACCGCGCACGGGCAGTCGCCGCGCCGAGCACGGGCCGCACGATTGTCGCGCGGGGCGCGGCGTCGGGCGTCGTGATGTCGGACTTGGTGTCGTGCGTCGCGTGTGTCTCGTGTGTCTCGTGTGTCTCTTGTGTCTCTTGTGTCTCTTGTGTCTCTTGTGTCATGGCGGCATTCACGGAAGTGGTTCACCATCGAGCAGCTCGGAGAGCGTCGTCGGTTCGAGCCCGCGCTCGCGCAATCCGCGCACGATGCGCCGCACGGCGCCGGGCACGGCGGCAGGACCCGCGCCTAGCCGATCGGAGCCGTCGTGAAAGAGCACGATGTCGCCCGCCCGCGCGCGGTCGAGCACGCGCGCCACGATGCGATCCTCGTCGGGATCGGCGAGATCGTGCGCATGCACCGACCAATTGACGGAGCGCAACGGTGTCTCCGCAAGAGCATCGGCGAGCGCGGGCGTCGCATAGCCCATCGGAGGGCGATACCAACGCGGTTCCGGCGCACCCGCCGCACGCAGCGTCGCCACGCAGTCGCGAATCTCTTCGCGCTGACGCGGCTTCGACCGAAAGGGAAGCGTGCGCTCGTGCGATTGGCTGTGGCCGCCGATCTCGTGACCCGCCGCCACCGCGCGCTGCACAAGCGCCGGAGACTCGGCCGCGCGTCGACCGATCATGAAGAAGGTCGCACGCGCATCGTTCTCTGCGAGAGCGTCGAGGACTTGCGGCGTACGCACCGGATCAGGCCCGTCGTCGAATGTCAGAGCCACGCGGCCGACCGTGGCGGAGCCGCGTCGCAACGAGCGCAGATAGAAGTCGCTGCCCGGTCGCATCGCGCTGCCGATGAGGAACGCCAGCGCGGAGCCCGCGATGAGTGCGCCGACCACCGGCGCCACGAGTGAACCGGCGACCGTGGCCGCGATCGCACCTGCGATCCAAACGAATCTCCGCGTGGCAGTGCGAGCGTGCACGCTTAGGGATCTCCGACGCGCATGGCGGCGGCAGCGTATCCGCGCACCTACGTAGACTCGCGCCATGACTGCGCGACCGTCGCGAGCGGAGATCATGGACGACCATCGGACCGATCCGCGCGAGATCCACCGCGCGTTCCGGTTCATCCGGTGGACGAATCGCAACCTGCGTGGCGCCGAGGGCTTGCTCCATCATCTGAAGGAGAATCGCGTTCGTATCGGCTCAACCGTGCGCTTGCTCGATGTCGGCACCGGCTGCGGCGACATCCCACTCGCGGCACTCGCCTGGGCGGACGCCAACGAAGTTGATCTCCGCATCGTCGGCGTCGATTCACTGCCCGCGAGTCTCGAGGATGCGCGGCGTGCCATCGCTCGCGCCGCCGAGAAGAACGCGCGCGGGCGAGACGCGATCGAGTCGCGCATCGAACTCGTCAAGGCGGATGCATTCGAACTCGCCGCGAGATTCGAGCCAGCCAGCTTCGATGTCGTGCACGCGGGCATGTTCCTGCATCACTTCACCGACGATCAGATCGTGACGCTGCTGAAGATGATGGGCGCGCTCGCGTCGAAGCTCGTGATCTGGAACGACCTGCTTCGCGATCGCGCCAGTCGAATGGCCATTCGAGTGCTGACGCTGCCGATGTCGCGCGTGATTCGCCACGACGCCGTTCTGTCCGTCGACAAGGGGTTTCTCGACGACGACGCGCGCACGCTCATGGCACGAGCGGGACTGCCGCAGCCGGTGATCAAACGCTGGGGATGGGCCGGCCGCTTCAGCGCGTCGTGCTCGATCGGCGATAACAGAGCGGTTCGGACTTTGCATTGATCTCGCCGCAACATCACGAAGCGCGCGGCGTATGTGGATTCACTTCTTGCGCGTGGCACCGCGGGGCGGCGGTCCGGCAGCAGGAGCATGGAGAGCTGATCCGCATGACTCGAGTTGACTCCACCACCGAGGATATCTCTGCGCGCTGCCTGGTCCCGTGGTCATCATCGATCTCAACCATCACGCTCACCACGCTGATGTCGGCGACGCTGGCGCTGACGATCGCATCCACCGCGCTCGGTCATGGCTCGATGGCGAAACCGATCAGCCGGATCTACAGCGGCTTCCTCGAAGGACCAGAGCATCCGCAGTCGGCGGCCGTAGCGGCTGCGATCGCCGTCGGCGGCACGCAACCGTTCTACGACTGGAACGAGGTCGTGAACTTCTATCCGGCATTGCCCGCGCAGCAGTTGAATGTTCCCTACGACTCATTCATTCCTGATGGCCAGATCGCCAGCGGCGGCAATCCGAAGTACGCCGGACTCGATCTCGTACGCGACGATTGGCCAGCGACCGAGATCGCGGCGGGTCCCTTCGAGTTCATCTTCTATACGACGACGCCACATGATCCGAGCGTCTTCCACGCATGGATCACGAGCGCCGACTGGAATCCGCTTCAACCACTCACCTGGGGCAAGCTCGAATCGTTGCCACTCGGGCCGGTGATGAAAGTCGGCACCGAGTACCGCTTCAACACGATCATTCCCGCGCGCAAAGGCAAGCACTGCATCTTTGTGGTTTGGCAGCGTCTCGATCCGGTGGGCGAAGGCTTCTACAGCCTCTCCGATGTTGACTTCGGCTCTACGCCCGAGGAACCGTGCCCGGCCGATCTCACCGGCGATTCCACGGTGAACGGCGCCGATCTCGCGGTGGTGCTCGGCGCGTGGAACACCGCCGATGCCGATCTCACGAACGATGGCAACACCGATGGCGCCGACATCGCCGTCGTGCTCGGCTCTTGGGGCGCCTGCGGCGCCGATTGCGATGGCAACGGCACTTCCGATTCGGTCGAGATCGCCAACGGCGCACCCGATTGCAATGTCAACGGCGTTCCCGACTCGTGCGAACCGCTGGCAGACTGCGATGGCGACGGCATCGTCGATGTCTGCGCCATCCTTGAGGGCCAGGTCGAGGATTGCAATCAGAACCTGATTCCCGACTCGTGCGAAATCGCCGAGGGCGGCGACGCGAACGGCGATGGCTACCTTGATGACTGTCAGATCACCGGCCTCACCTATGCATGGAGTGTGAGCTCGCAGTGGAGCGGCGGCTTCGTGGGTGCGCTGACCATTCACAATGGCTCGGATCAGATGATCCATGGTTGGACGCTCAAGTTCGATACGCCCAGCTACACCATTGGCAACCTCTGGGATGGTGTGCTCATCGGGCAGGCGAACGGCATCGTGACGGTCGCCAACGAAACATGGAATGGTCATGTGCACGAAGGTGACTCCGTGACCATCGGCTTCGTTGGCACCGGCGCGCCCGGCGCGCCCACTTCCGTGATCCTCAACCAAAGTCCCGTTCTGCCCGCGCCGTAACGCCGCTTGGCACCGCTCAGTGGTAGGCCGACATCGGCTCGCAGGTGCAGACCAGGTTGCGGTCGCCGAAGGGGTTGTCGACGCGACCGACGGCGGGCCAGAACTTGCGCTCGCGCGTCCACGGCGCGGGGTACGCCGCCTGTTCGCGCGAATACGCGTGCGTCCATGTGTCCGCGGTCACGGCCGTCGCCGTGTGCGGCGCATGCTTGAGCGGATTGTCGGCGCGGTCCGACTTGCCTTCTTCGATCGCGCGAATCTCCGCGCGGATCGCAATGAGCGCATCGCAGAAGCGATCAAGCTCCTCCTTCGACTCGCTCTCGGTCGGCTCGATCATGAGCGTGCCCGGCACCGGCCAACTCATCGTCGGTGCATGGAAACCGTAATCCATCAGTCGCTTGGCAATGTCCTCGATGCGCACATCGGCGCTCTTCTCGAACGCGCGACAGTCGGCGATGAACTCATGCGCGCAACGACCATTGTGATTCGTGTAGAGGATCTTGAAGTGCCCCTCAAGTCGCTTGGCCATGTAGTTGGCGTTGAGGATCGCGATCTCACTGGCGCGGCGCAGCCCATCAGCGCCCATCAGCGCGATGTACATCCACGAGATCGGAAGGATCGACGCGCTGCCGTACGGCGCCGCCGAGATCGGCCCGATCGCGCGACGCCCCGCACTGTCCGGTCGCACCACGGGATGTCCCGGAAGAAACTCCGCCAGCTCCGCGCTCACACCGATCGGCCCCATGCCCGGGCCGCCGCCGCCGTGCGGAATGCAGAAGGTCTTGTGCAGATTCAAGTGGCAGACATCGGCGCCGATGTCGCCTGGCCGCGTCAATCCCACTTGCGCGTTCATGTTCGCGCCATCCATGTAGACGAGGCCGCCGTTGCGATGCACGAGCTCGCATACTTCGCGCACCGTCTCTTCAAAGACGCCTGCGGTGGACGGATAGGTGATCATGCAGCAGGCGAGTTCCTTCGCGTGCAGCTCGGCCTTGCGCCGCATGTCGGCGACATCGATCATGCCGCTCGAATCGAGCGCGACCGGCACCACCTTCATGCCGGCAACCACGGCGCTCGCGGGATTCGTGCCGTGCGCACTCTCGGGAATGAGACAGATCGTCCGTTGCGACTCGCCGCGCTGTTGATGCCGTGCGCGAATGACCATGAGGCCCGCGTACTCGCCTTGGCTTCCGGCGTTCGGCTGCAAACTCACGGCCGCAAAGCCCGTGATCTCGCAGAGCCACGATTCAAGCTGGCGGAAGAGTTCCGCGTAGCCCTGCCACTGATCGGCGGGCGCGAAGGGATGGATGCGTCCGAACTCGGGCCAGGTCACCGGGATCATTTCGCTCGTCGCGTTGAGCTTCATGGTGCAACTGCCGAGCGTGATCATCGAGTGAACGAGCGAGAGATCCTTCGACTCGAGATGACGGATGTAACGAAGCAACTCATGCTCGCCGTGGAAGCGGCTGAAGACCTCTTGCTTCATGAACGAACCGGACCGCCGTTGCGACGCTGGAATCGGTGAGCGCGAAGCGGCGCCATCCTTGACGAGCGCATTCACTTGCGGCGCCGGCTTGCCCGTCGGCGCTGCGAGCGCATCGAGCAGCTCCTGAAGATCCGCGGGCAACACCGTTTCATCGAGCGCAATGCCGATCGATCCATCCGCGTACGAGCGGAGATTGATGCCGCGCGACAGCCCCGCTTCGATGATCTTGGCCGTCGCGCCAACTCCGCCAGGCTTGATCCGCAGTGTGTCGAACCACGGCCCGGCGCCGGGATCGTGACCGAGCAACTTTGCACCGGCCGCAATCACATTCGCCGCCGCGTGTGTGCGTTCGGCTATCGCACGCAGTCCTTCGGGTCCATGCCAGAGGCCATAGAAACCCGAGATCACCGCGAGCAGCACCTGCGCCGTGCAGATGTTGCTGGTCGCGCGATCGCGCTTGATGTGTTGTTCGCGCGTCTGGATTGCCATGCGCAGCGCGGGATGCCCATGCACATCGCGGCTCACGCCGATCAATCGCCCCGGCATCTTGCGGACGAACGCATTGCGTGTCGCGAAGTACGCCGCGTGTGGACCGCCGAGACCCATCGGAACACCGAAGCGTTGCGCACTGCCGACGACGATGTCCGCGCCCCACTCGCCCGGCGGCGTCAGAAGACAAAGCGCAAGCAGATCAGCAGCAACCACTGCCAACGCACCCGCGCTGTGCGCGCGGTCGACCACACTCTTCCAATCGACCACATGACCATCGGTCGTCGGGTACTGCACGAGCACACCGCAGCAACCGAGCGCCTTGAAGTCCGCCGTCGCCGGATTGCCGACGATGAGCTTCACGCCGAGACCGCTCGCGCGCGTCTCGACCACGGCAATCGTCTGCGGATGACATTGCTCCGAGATGAAGAACGAGCGCGACGCACCGGCGGCACCAGTCGCGCCGAGCGCACCGGCGGCACCCGCACTTGCCGCAGTCGTCCGCCCGCCACCCGCGTGTGCTCCCGCCGTCTGCGCGCCACCCGCGTGTGCGACACAGAGATGCATGGCCTCCGCAGCGGCGGTCGCCTCATCGAGCAGACTCGCGCCTGCGACATCCATCGCGGTGAGCTCGGTGATCATCGTCTGGAAGTTGAGCAGCGCCTCCAGTCGGCCCTGCGAGATCTCCGCCTGGTACGGCGTGTACGCCGTGTACCACGCGGGATTCTCGAGCACGTTGCGAAGCACCACTGGCGGCGTGATGCAATCGTGATAGCCCATGCCAAGGTAACTGCGCAGCGGACGATTCTTCGCCGCCAGTCGTCGCAACGAAGCAAGTGCTTCGCGCTCACCGCGCGCGACGAACGCGCCGCCGTTCGTCGGGTCATCAATCTGCAGCGCGCGGCGCAGACGAATCGACTTGGGGATGGTCGCGTCGATCAGTGCTTCCATCGACGGGAAGCCGAGCGTCGCAAGCATCTCGCTCGCCTCCGCTTCGGTCGGTCCCAGGTGGCGCCGTGCGAATGTGTCCAGCGGGTCGAGCGGACTCTGCATGGCGGGATGATCGGCGATGGAACGGACGGCAGGCTGGCCGAGCGTGGACATGTGGGGATGTGCTGGAAAAAAAGGGCGGGAGAAGCGAGAACGGCGAGTATAGGAGCCGCGTCGTTCGCAACCCGCCGGGATGCAACCTCTATAGTGCCGGCCCTTTCGAGAGAACTTCCATGAGCCTCAACTCCACCCTTCGTTGCCTCGGCGCTTCCACCACTCGGGCCGTCCGAGCGTTCGGGTCGATCGCCGCTGCGCTCGTGCTCCTTCCGTTCGCGACTGCGCTGGCGCAGGACTCGGCACCGCCCGCCGACGCCGCTCCGGCGAGCGCGCAGGACTCGGCGCCCGCGTCAAAGGACGCATCGACCGAGAGTGCATCGCAAGATGCGCCGCGCGGCCAGGTCATCGAGGGCACGGTCAATCCGTACACCTACGTTCCGGTCGAGTCGGGCGCTGGCATCGACCTGCGCGCGTACTTCGAGTCGCTGGGCCGTGATGCGATCGAGTGGAACCAACACGTGCTGACACTCTCGAATCCGTTCTTCGAGGGTCGTGCGCCAGGCTCGCGCGGCAGCGATCTCACGCACGAGTACGTCGAGTTCTGGATGAAGAAGGCGGGGCTTGAGCCGGCGTTTCCCGCCGAACCCGGATCGGAGAGTTGGACGAGTCACCGTCAGCCGTGGACCCTCCCCGGTGGGACCGTCGAAGTGCGCTCCGCGCGCGCGTCGATCGACGAGCGCGAACTCGTGCGCGGCGAGGACTACCAGGTGCTCGGCAATTCCGGCTCGGGCACCATCACGGCGCCGCTTGCGTTCGCGGGCTACGGCATCGAAGAAGGTCCCGACGGATACACGAGCTTCACCGAGGGCGCGGACTTCGATGGCCGCATCGTCATCCTGTTCCGCTACGAACCGATCAACGCCGAAGGCAAGAGCCGTTGGGCGCCTCGTCGCTTCAGCGAGCACTCCGCAATTGCGCGGAAGATGACATCGATTGCCGAGCGCAACGCCGCGGCCATTGTGCTCGTCAATCCGCCGGGCGCCATCGATGGTCGCAAGGCGCTCGAAGCGACCGAGTCGAGTCCTTTCGGCGCGAAGCGGGCGATTCCGGTGATTCAACTCTCACAGGAGGCAGCCGATGCGCTGCTTCAATCGGCGGATGCGAAGGGACGCGGACTCGAAGCGCTGCGCCAGGCCGCTGACGAAGGCGTTGTGCTGAGTTTCGACATGCAGCCCGAGCGGACGCTGGCGCTCGATATCGAAGTGGGCGTCTCCGGCACGCCGGCCTCGAATGTCGGCGGAGTCCTTCGCGGCAAGGGTTCACTCGCGAACGAGTGGGTCGTGATCGGCGCCCACCTCGACCATGTCGGCTTCGGCGGACCGGGCTCAGGATCACGGACCAGCGGTCGCGTCCATCCGGGTGCTGACGACAACGCAAGCGGCACCGCAGCGCTGCTCGTCACAGCTCGTCGATTGCAACAGTGGATGGCGTCCGATGAGTCGCCTGCCGATGCACGATCGATTCTCTTCCTTGGTTTCGACGCTGAGGAAATCGGACTGCTCGGCAGCAAGGAGTTCACGCGCTCGCCAACGCTCAAGCTCGACTCGATCCAGGCCATGATCAATCTCGACATGGTTGGTCGACTTCGCAACAACGAACTCAGCGTGGCGGGCGTCGGCACGGCCGATGGCTTCCTCGATCTCATTCGACCCACATTCGAGGCAAGCGGGCTCACCGTGCGCGCGGATCCATCGGGGCGCGGGCCAAGCGATCACGCAAGTTTCTACGCGGTCGGCGTGCCCGTGCTCTTCGTCTTCACCGGCAGTCACAAGGACTACCACCAGCCGAGCGACGAGGGGCACACCGTCAACACCGAAGGCGCAGTCAAGGTGATCAACCTCACGGAAGCGCTCGCCAAGCAACTCACGACTGAACCGCAGAAGCTCGTCTTCGCCAGCACGAATCGAGCCGCGACGCGCGATCGCGGCTACGCCAGCGTGCGCCTTGGCATTCAACCTGGCCTCGTTGAAGCGGGAGACGCTGGCATCAGGGTGGAGTCCGTCTCGCCTGGAACGAGCGCCGCAGAGGCAGGGATCGAACCCGGCGATGTGTTGCTCGCGTGGGATGGCACGCTGCTCGAGAGCGTGTCGGACATGATGGAACAACTGCGCGGACACAAGCCCGACGATGTCGTCACGATGCGCGTTCTGCGCGGAGAAGAGACGATCGAACTCAAGGTGACGATGAAGGCATCGACGCCGCAGCCGCGCGAATGAGCCCAATGGCACTTGATCATTTCGTCACGCTCGGCCGCAGCGGACTGCGGGTTTCGCCGCTGTGCCTGGGCGCGATGACCTTCGGCAACGAGTGGGGCATGGGTTGCTCGCCCGAAGAGAGTGCCGAAGTTCTCGCCGCGTATCTCGAGGCGGGCGGCAACTTCATCGACACCGCGAACATCTACACGAAGGGCCACAGCGAGAAGATCATCGGTGACTACTTCGCCGTTGGTCCGGGCAAGGGGCGGCGCGATCGCGTGGTGATCGCCACGAAGTTCGGCGGCAGCCTTCATCCCGGCGATGCGAACGGCGGCGGCTCCGGGCGCAAGAGCATGATGTCCGCGTGCGAACAGTCGTTGCGCCGACTGCGCACCGATCACATCGATCTCTACTGGGCCCACTTCTGGGATGCGCACACACCGATCGAAGAGACGCTCGAAGCGATGGATGCGCTTGTGCGCGCGGGCAAGGTGCGCTACTTCGGACTCAGCGATCACCCCGCGTGGGTCTGCGCGAATGCAGCGACGCTGGCCGAGCAGCGCGGACTGCCGCGCATCGTCGCGATTCAGATCGAGTACAGCCTGCTGCAGCGCACAGTCGAAGCGGAACTCATTTCGATGGCGCGCCACTTCGGCATGGGCGTGACGCCGTGGGGTTCGTTGCGCGGCGGCGTACTCAGCGGCAAGTATTCGCGCGAGAATCCACCGAAGGACGACGGCTCGACGCGCGTGAAGTCAGACAGCAAGCATCTGAACGAGCGCACCTTCGCGCTGCTCGACGCGCTCGCAGCGATCGCTGCCGAGACTCGCGCCACCGTCTCGCAAGTGGCGCTGCGCTGGGTGCTCGATCAACCCGGAGTCACGAGCATCATCATCGGTGCGCGACGGCTCTCGCAGCTGCAAGACAACCTCGGTGCGTGCAGCGTGATCCTGACCGCGGCGCATCGCGCGCGACTGGACGAACTCACGCGAGTCGAACGGCCGTTCCCGTGGGAGTTCCTCGAGACGCTGATCCGGCACACGATCCAGAACGGCACGACCATCAATCGCGTGCCGAGCGATCGCTGGGCGCTCTCACCCGAAGGCGATCACGATCGTCATTGAGCGCCGGCGCGAGAGCCGAGTCGAAAGCGCGGTCTTGCCGTTTCGAACGGACCAGGCGAGTCCATCGAGCCACGGTCAATCCCAGCGGAAGACGCCCTTGCGCCATGCATAGATGTAGGCGATGATCGATGTGCCCACGAAGAACGCGATGCGCGCGAGGAACAGGGCGCCCTCCGGACTTCGCGGTTCGAGCTGCGTGAAACTCACGGCCCACGGGTAGAGAAAGATGATCTCGACATCGAAGACCAGGAAGGTCATCGCCAGCACATAGAAGCGGACATTGAAGCGTTTTCGAGCGCTTCCGATCGGGTCCATGCCCGACTCGTAGGCAACGGCCTTGACGGCACCGGCACGGCGGGGTCCGAGCAGGGAACTCGCCACCAGATTGATGATGACGAAGAGCGTCGCCATGACGAAAACGACGCCGACGGGGATGTAGGCTTCGAGATCGACCGCCGCCAGCAGGTGTGGTGTGGAGTGAGGCACGGGGCGGCAAATCATCGCGGATCACATTGGAGCCCGCAAGCGAAGCGGGCTGGCACCGAATGAGGGCCTCTGCGTCCCCCAGCGATCGTGATCGAGGGGTGCGCCTGCGCCTGTTCGCAGTCGGTCTAGAAGGAGAGTCTCTGCATGGGCTGCTTGCTTGCCATCTTCGCACTGTTTGCACCGCGCGTGGTGCTCCTCCTGGTGTGGCTGCTCGGCGGCAGCTACATGTCGTCGCCGTTCTCGACCTGGCTCTGGCCGCTGCTTGGCTTCTTCTTCCTTCCGTTGACCACGCTCGTGTACGCGTTCTGCTGGCACCAGAGTGGTGGTGCGATCAGCGGGGGATGGATCGTTCTGATCGTCGTGGCGGTGCTCGTCGATCTCGGCATGTTCGGGGGCGGCGCGAAGGCTTCGCGCCGTTCCGAGTGAATGCCGACGCCGAAGCGGCAGCCGTCGCGTAGACTCCGCCCGTCGAACGATGGCCGTGGTCGGCTCATCGGGGCGTAGCTCAGCTTGGTAGAGCGTCTGGTTTGGGACCAGAAGGCCGCAGGTTCAAATCCTGTCGCCCCGACTCCTCAGCTCGGAACGCGGAAGGCGAAACACCTCCCGCTTCCTTGCGTCCATGTTTCATCGTCGTCGTTGCGGGCATCCGCGCGGCGAACGCGCCCAGCTCACTGCAATGTTGTGGCCCGAGACGGGACGGCGAGTCACACACGACGTCGGCGAGCGACCAAGCAGCTGGCGACGGAGAGCAGCAACGCCGCACCGGGTGCGGGAACATGATGCAGACTGTCGGGAGCGGTGCCGAGACCGAACGCGGAGTTGCCACCAATGTGCGACTCCGAGTAACCGGTGAGACCCGAGAAGACGAAGGTGATGCAGTTCTTCACCAACAGTCGGTTGTCCAGGTTCGAGGTTGTTACATCTCCCGCATAGATCGAGTAGTCCATCCCACCCGTGATGTTGCCGTTGAAGCCGTTGGGATTGAGGCCGCTGTTCCCGACGGTCCCGACGCCAAACCCATTGAAGGGGTTCGAGCCGGGGTTGAATGACTTCAATTGCCAGGTGTTGTCACCCGCGTTGAAGGCCATGAGGTTGGCGCCGACGGTCTGAAGCGAGTCGGCACTGGGCTTGCCCATCTCCGGTGGACAGGAGCATTCTCCTCTCGATCGCCCCTGTCCACCGGAAGTGGGCAAGCTCACAGCGTCGCGACCATGGCGAGCAGAGAGAGGCCCCGAGGGATCGAGTGCGGGTCTCGTGTTGGCTTCCAACGCAGCGCGCCGGGAGAGCGACGGCGCCTCCAGCCCATCAGGGCGAAGACGATCACCAGCGCGCCGAGCCACTGTAGAAACAGTCCGCTGTCCACCTTTCCGGCCTGGCTCACCGCAGAAAGGACGGTGAGGACGACGGCACCTGCGAGCGACCAGATCAGAAAGTGATGCGTGTCGGCGGCATCGATCACCGCAGGCCTCGGGTGATATCGCGCCGCCGCCTCGGCGGGCCGACCGAAGCCCTTGATCAACTCCATTGCCATTACCTTGTCGGGCACGCGACCTTGAGCGTGCGCCTTCGCCGCCAGTTCGTCGCCCAGCAGCGCGCGGAGTTCGAGCGCGACATCGTTGCGCATCTTTCGAGGCAGGCAGCGCGCCACATCGCGAACATAGGACTCAATCACTTCATTGCCGTTCATCGTCGTCTCCTATTCCAGAAGCGCGTCCATGACGCGCACTTGATCGCGCCAAGCGTCTCTCAGCGAGGCCAGCGAGCGCTTGCCCTCGGCGTTCAGCCGGTAGTAGCGGCGTGGCGGTGAGTATTCGGTATCCCATTCGCTGGCCAGAAGTCCCTGCGCCTCCAGTCGGCGCAGCAGCGGATAGAGCGTGCCCTCCTCGATCGGCATGCCGCCGTCAACCAGCGCTTGCCGCAGCGAGTAGCCGTACTTTCGGGTCCGCAGGCGCGAGAGCACGGCCAGCACCAGCACGCCGCGCCGCAGTTCCGTCAGGTCGGTGTTGGCTCGATCTACCATGTGTCGCCCATCACTGTAGCGCACACAGTAGTCACTCCATGACCTCCAGTCAAGTTCGCTGCCTGAGCACACTGGCGGGCCGGCGATGGGTCGCCTCCGTTCTGCAGTCCGTGCCGCGGGGACCTCTTGCGCGCCCAGGTCTGAATTCAGCGGTTGCAGCCAGCCGTTCCTGCGGTGTGTTGGGCAGGCTCTGCGCGCCACTGCCCGTGCGTCACCGCCACGCCGTCGTTGCCTGTTATCGGTGATGACGACTCAACCCCTCTACGGACCCACTCGGCTTTACCCATGCACACAGTTCTTGCAAACGCTGTCATTCCTGCCTTCATCACGACACTGCTCGTGACATCGGCCGGCGCCGCCACCCGCTATGTCAACGCGGACCTTGCCACCGGTGCGAACGACGGCACGAGTTGGACCGATGCCTATCGCGGTCCGCAAGCACTCAAGACCGCGATGGATGCTGCGGTCGCAGGAGACGCCATCTGGGTTGCGGCAGGGACGTACAAGGCCTCACCGGCCACCCGCTCCGTTTCACATGTGCTGAAGAACAATGTGAAGGTCTACGGTGGATTCGTCGGAGGAGAAGCGTCGCTCGGAGATCGCGATCCGGCGGCGAATCTGACGCGCATTTCAGGAGACCTGAGTGGAAACGATGTCGTGACGACGGCATCGACATACAACGACAATTCATATCACCTCGTGACCGCGGCGAGCGGCACACTTGGAGTGCTGGACGGCTTCGAGCTTCGAGGCGGCAATGCCAATGGTGCGAGCGCCAGCAACTTCGACAAGGGCGGCGCCATCATCTGCCTGTCGAGCCAGAGTCCAACCTTCCAGAGCTGCCAATTCATCGACAACCGCTGCACATTCGGCGGCGGCGCGGGCTATCTCAATACGTCGAGTCCCAAATTCTTTGACTGTCTGTTTGAGATCAACCAGGGCGGGAGTTTCGGTGGTGCCTTCGACAGCGCGAACTCCACACAGCCGGTCTTCGAGCGCTGCGTCTTCCGCGGCAACAAGGCGCTCCGCGCGGGAGCGCTCGAGTTCTTCGGTGGCTCGCAGCCGAAGGTGACGAACTGCCTCTTTCACGGCAATCAAGCGACCGGCTCAGGCGGTGGTGGCGCGATCTGGCTCGGCTCGAGCTCCAACGGCACGTTTCGCAACATCACCGTGACCGGAAACAGCGCCACGCAGTTGGCGGGCGGCGTGCTCAACACGAGCGGCACCTCCACCTTCATCAACTGCATCGTGTTCGGCAACACCGGTCCGGGCACCGTTGCCGACAACGGCATCAGGAGTCAGGGCGGGACCTCTTCGATCACCTACTCCGATGTGCAGGGCATTGTCTCCGGCACGGGCAACATCAATGTCGATCCGCAGTTCGAGAACAGCGCCGGTGGTGACTATCGCCTGCAATCGACGAGCCCGTGCATCGATGTCGGCAGCAATCCCGCAGTGCCCGTCGGCACCACGACCGATCTCGACAAGCTTGAACGCTTTGTTGACATCGCATCAGCGCCGGATGGCGGCTCCGGTACCGCACCGATCGTCGACATGGGCGCGTTCGAAGAGCAAGTTGTGATCGTGAAGTGCCCCGCCGACCTCGATGACAGCACCATCGTGGATGGTGCCGATCTCGCGATCGTGCTCGGCAACTGGTTGGGCCTCGGCGGCGACATCGACGGCGATGGAACGACCGACGGCGCCGATCTGGCGATGGTGCTCGGCACTTGGGGTGCCTGTCCCTGATCGTCGCGCTCGGCGGTTCGTCCCCGACACGACGTTCATTGACGGATCAAGTCGTCCAGCGCTGGGGGCAATTCGGGAAAGCGGAACTCGAAGCCGTGCTCGCGCAGTCGGCGCGAGACGACGAAACGCCCGTAGAGCGCCAGCTCGGGATCCGTTCGCATCACCAGCGGTGCACCGAGTCTCACCATCCAAGTGAAGGCCGGCAGTCCGATCGGCATGCGCATCGATCGGCGCAAGGCGCGCATGAATGCGCGCTGCGGAACGGGATTCGGCGCGCTCGCGATGTACATGCCGCGCATCGCCGTGTCCGTGATCGCCTGCTCGAACAGCCGGTTCATGTCGACTTCATGGATCCAACTCATGCCCTGGGTCCCCGAGCCGACCGTACCACCGAGCCCGAGACGAACCAGCGTTCGAAGACGCGAGAGCGCTCCGCCACCTGCACCGCGATCGCGACCGATCACGAAGCTCGTGCGCAGGATCACACCACGCTGCGATGGCAACACGCTCGCGTGAAACGCCTCTTCCCACGCTCGGCCGACGAACGGTGCCAAGCCCTCACCGGTCGGCGCGTGCTCGTCGCAGACGACCTGCGGCGGATCGCCGTAGATGTGGGCCGTACTCATCTGCACCCACACGGGCGGTGGTGTCTCGGACGCACGCAGCGCCTCTCCGAGCATGCGCGTGGCTTCGACGCGTGAGCGCAGGATCTCATCGCGATGATCGGGCGTCTTCACGCAATCGACTGATCGCCCGGTGAGATTGACGACGGCCGCAGCGCCATCGAGTTCGCGCTGCCATGGTCCGAGCGATCGCGCATCCCAAGTCGCATGGCGCCAGCTTCCGCTCACGCGCGGCGCGGAACGAGAGAGGATGACAACCTGCATGCCGAGCGTGGTGAGATGTGCGGCGAGCGAGACGCCGAGAAACCCGCTTCCGCCAGCGATCACGACTGTGCCGCGTCTTGCGTCCGTCATGGCCCCAGCGTATGCAACGGGCGCATGAGCAGTCGCCGCATCACCGCGAAGAAGAGTCGCTCAAAGGCCGCGACACGCACGGTCGACGCGGCGGCACGAAGGAAGTCCGTTGGACGACCGAAGTCGGCGGCGCAGTCGAAGTCTGCCGCGCGAGCCGGAGTCCCGGCGATCATCGCGGAACTGAAGCGAGCGGGCTCCGCGCGCGTACGCAACGAGATGGGACCTCGCTTCGGCATTCACACGGAGCACGCGTTCGGCGTGCGCATGGCGTTCATGCACGCGCTCGCGAAGCGACTTGGTCGAGGTCACGAACTCGCAGCGTCGCTCTGGGCGACTGGCATCTACGAGGCGCGACTCGTGGCGGCGTTCGTGGAAGAGCCCGAGCGCGTGACGCCGACGCAGATGGATCGGTGGTGCCGCGACTTCGACAACTGGGCCGTGTGCGACACCGTCTGCTTTCATCTCTTCGATCGCACGCCGCATGCGTTCGGTCGCGTGACTGCGTGGGCGCGCCGCAAAGGCGAGTTCGAGAAGCGCGCGGCGTTCGCACTCCTGGCATCCGTGGCGCTGCATGACAAATCGATCGATGACGAAATGTTCGTGCGCTTCCTTCCGCTGATCGAACGAGCGTCGGACGATGGACGCAACTTCGTGAAGAAGGGCGTGAGCTGGGCGCTGCGCGCCATCGGCGGCAAGCGACGCGGTGTTCGCGCGAAGGCGATCGGGCTCGCCAAGCGTCTTGCGAAGTCGGAGATTCCCTCCGCGCGGTGGATCGGCAAGGACGCGGTCCGCGAGTTCACGCGCCAGCGTTGAGAGTTCGCCGGCGAGCCGCTACGGGTCCTGGGGCTGCATCGCTTCGATCGCCGCGAGGAATGGACTGGCGGCGATTGCCTCGCGAAACGCGCGGAGGTCCTTGTCGCGGTCCGGGATGCCCACGGGCCAGGCATCGTCGAGGAACGCGAAGGCGAGCCGCGCGTGACCGGTGTAGATGAGCTTCAGCATTTCGCTCCAGATGCGATCGCGAACTCGGGCCGGCATGACGACCGGAGTCGGATGGGTGCCGCGCGGTGCAAGCAGGACTTCTTGGATGTCCGCTCGAATGGATGCAGCAGTCGCCGCTCGCTCTGAGTCGGTCGGCGCCGGTCGACGCATGAGTTCGGCGCACACGCGGTATTCACCCGTCTCGAACCTGAGCACGATTCGGGGGTAATCGAGACACGCGAAGCAAGTCAGCTCATACGCCAGCGACCAGTCGTGCGTTTCGAATTCATCGATGCCGTCGCCATCAAGATCAATGAACGAGCCACCGTCGCGCGCATCAATCGTGGTGATCAAGTGTGCCGAGCCGTCGGGAGTCAACGCGTAGATGAAGTAGGTCTCGCAGCAGTGCGCGCCGCCCGAGTATTCCATGATCACGAGATTCGGCTGACCATCACCGGTCACATCGCGCGCGGTCACTCCCGCGATGATTTGGAAGCGGTGACCGTCGACGAGCTCGTTCGAGCCGTCTCTCGCCGTCATACGACACGCGCGACCCTCCTCCCGGTGATGCCGGCGTTCGACAATCTCGACCCGCGCACCGTTCACCAATCGATGCGACTCGACGACTTTCCACTCGGAGAGCGGGGGCGTCCAACCGCGATCGTGCGACCAGAGCACCGTGCGATACGCCGGATAGGCAACGGCAATGAGCATTCCCGCAAGCATTGCCGTGCGACGCTGCCACGGTCGAAGGCGAAGCAGCGCGCGCTCACTCGAGGCAACGCGCCCGCACTCGCCGCATCGCAGCGAAGGCGTTGAGCGCATGTCGAAGCCGCACTTCGGACACCGCCGCGCAGTTGCATCGCGCCTTCGAGCAACGATCGCCCACACGATGAGTGCGAAACCGAGCACGCCCGCGCCGATGATCAGCAGCCACCAGCGTCGTGCTTCGATCCACGGCATCGCCTCATCGACGGCCGCCATGCTTGCGGCGAACAGTGGAGCCACGGAGGGCACGGTCATTGCTGTCGTCACGGTCATCGCTGCCATCGGCGTCATCGCTGTCATCGCTGTCATCATCGCTCACGCGCCGCGCATGGCCTGAAGCGTCGAGAACGCGATGAACGCACCGTAGCTAGCGAGCAGCACCGCACCTTCCACGCGCGTGATCGTCTTTCCGCCGGTGCGACTGATGAGAATCATCACGACCGCCAACACACCCATGTACACGAGCGCCACAGTGAGCGAACCATCCACCGACAACGGTGTCACGATGCCCGTCACACCGAACACCATGCCGCTGTTGAAGATGCACGAGCCGATGGCGTTGCCAATGGCCAGGTCCGTCGCGCCGCGCCGAACGGCCACGACACTCGTCGTGAGTTCGGGAAGTGTCGTACCGAACGAGACGACGGTGACGCCGACGATCGCAGCGGGCACGCCGAGTGCGAGCGCGATGCTGGTCGCGCCATCGCTCGCCAGCGAGCCACCGACCGTGAGCAGCGCCAACCCGCCGGCGAACGCGAACATGATGAGCGTCCAACTCATCGCCGGGCGCTCATGCGTGGGAATCGCATCGGGATCCATCTCATGCAGCGGAATCGGATCAGGGTCAGTTCTCCGCAGCGGGAGTGCATTCCGCGATTCACGCCGCGCACCGGCGATCGTGCCGACGCTGTATCCGAGGAATCCGGCGAGCATCACCGCCGCGCCCCATTGATCGACGCCGATGAAGAGCGCCAGCGCGACGATCGCCAGCAGCATGGCCGCGTTGAACCAGATCTCCACCTTGATGAGTCGCTCTTCAACGATCAACGGCCGCATGAGCGCACACACGCCAAGCACCGCTGCCATGTTGCAGATGTTGGCGCCAACGACATTGCCGACCGCCAGATCGCTTCGTCCCTTCAGCGCCGCAATGAGGTTGAGCGCCAGCTCCGGCGCCGAAGTGCCCCACGCCACGAGCGTCAATCCGATGAGCAGCGGCGACACACGCAGCTTGCGCGCGGTGTCCACTGCGCCCGACACCAGGAAGCGTCCGCCGACGAGCAGCAGCACCATGCCGCCGGCAAGTTGAAGCAGCGAGTTGAGCATCGAGGCGGTGAGCGTAGGCGCTCCGTGCGGCTTATTTCGACGGGGCACGCCACCGCGGTCACCAGCGTGTTCCCCACCACCATCAGCGCCACGCCGCCGCGCATCGCCGGCGCTCTCAGATTCTGACGATCGGCTTGAACCCGCCCCAGCACATGCGCTTGACATCGAACGGCATGGCACCAGGCACCATCAGCGGCGCCATGCGTGGGTCCTTGATCGACTTTAGGTTGACGCGATCACGACTGGCGCGTGACTTGAAGGTGATCCACGAGAAGACCGCCGTCTCGCTCTTCTTCAGCTTGAGCAGTTTGCCGAACGGAAGGCCGAGCTTCGTCTGCAGATCGTCGCCTGCACACTCGCAGTACTCGAGCGCGCCGTTGTCGCGCCAGATCTTGCCCGCCTTCGTGGCAATGCGCTTGTATGCCGCGAGCTTCTTCTTCGGCACAACGATGAGATAACCGTCGACATAGGCCATGTTGAACTCCTGGTTGCGGACTCAGCGACCAACGACTTCGAAATCGACCTGCACATTGCCGCGCGTGGCGTGCGAGTAAGGGCAGATCTTCTCGTGTGCTTCGGTGACCAAGGCGGCCAACTCCGCTTGCGCAAAGCTCGTGTCCTCGATCTTCATCTTCACGGCGATGCCGAAGCCGCCCTTGTCGCGCGGACCGACCGACGCGGAGCATGTGACCTTGGCCTTGCTCGCATCCTTCTGATGCTGCTTGCCGACGAAGTCGAGCGCGCCGCCGAAGCACGCGGCGTAGCCCGCGGCGAAGAGATGCTCGGGCGTGGTCGTTCCCGGTTTCCCGGGTCCACCCATCTCCTTGGCGACGGAGAGATCGAGATTGAGAACGCCATCGTTGCTGGTGGCATGTCCGTTGCGGCCGCCGCTGACGGTCGCCTGCGCTGTCGCGAGTGGTTTGATCGTGTCCATGCTGCGAGCGTAACCGACTCGCTGCGCGCGAATCGGGGTGAGCGAGACACAGGTTCGTAGGCCCGGCGCAGCAGCTCCGGCGGACATGGCAACGGCACGGCGCGTCACCGTGTGGTCACGGTCTGGGCCTCGGTTGTTGTCGTATCGTCATTGAGCGACGATGCTCTCATCATGAGAATCACCCACTTCTTGCGGTCCATCGTTCAATGCAGAGCGCCGCGGACTCACGGTGCGCGCGCGTCTCTCGCCTGCGCTGCGGTCGTCGCCGCGCCGCTCATCGCGCCGCTCAGCGGCTGCGCCAGCGCGCCCGAGGCTGCCGGCGCCGACGCCCAGGCGAGTTCGCGTGCGCAGACCGTTTCCTCCGCGCCCAGTACGTACGACCCGCTCGGCGGCGACTATCCGCACATCATGTGGATGGCGAATCTGATGGAAGTCGATCGGCCGATCGCGATCGATGCGAATGGACTGGTCGTGACCGTCAACGAGGCGTCCGCCGCGCCGCCCTTCGCACGCGTGCTGACGCAGGAACAGGAACGAGGCTTTTTCGACAGCGTGCAGCGCGTCTCCGGATACGAGCTGCTCTCCGCGCCGCTCGTCATGAGTCGACCCGGCGCGCAGACGGAGATTTCCGTCGGCGCGCGCGACAAGCCGGGCGCGTCGACGCAACAGATGGCCACGCGTCTCAAGGGTCGCATCGCCGGCGAGCATGTCGTGGCCGATGTCGCGTGCCTTCGCAATGAGCGCGGCGCACTCGCAGCATGGCAGTCGATCGAGGGCGTGTCCGTGGCAGCAGGAGGTGGCGTGGTGCTTGCGGCGCCGGTCGGCGACGCGGCTCCCGACGGTCGCGCTCAGCGATGGGCCGTCGCGTTCGTGCGCCCGACTATTCTGCGCTCACTCGATGACTACCCATTCCAGCGATCGTCGATGCCTTCAACAACTCGGTAGCGCGGTCGACCTTCGCCCGGAGCGTCCACGCCGTCGCGAGCTCAGCTCGTTTGCTCGCGCCAGCATCCTGATCGCGGGCGCGGCCATGGCCCTTCTCGCGACCGCCGCAGCCGCTGCGTTCGGCGCGTGGGCGCAGGACAACGAATCATCGCCCCGTCGTGACGAATCGGTCGGAGATCTGACCTTGATCGCGAAGGAGGCGTGCGCGGCGCACAAGCTCCCGGCGGTGGCGCTGGCCATCGTCACACCGGATGGCGTCGACGCGTTCGGCTGCGCGGGTGTCCGCGCCAAGGGCGACGAGGCTGTGATCGAGCCCTCGGATCAATTCCACCTCGGCTCTTGCACGAAGGCGATGACCGCAACGCTCGCCGCGCTGCTCGTAAAGGACGGCTCGTTGCGATGGGAGACGACCGTCGGCGAAGTGCTCGGTCCATCGATGCCCTCAATGGACGAGTCATGGCGCGCGGTGACAGTGGAAGAGTTGCTGCGCCACTCGGGCGGCGCGCCGGGGCCACCGCCGTTTGGTGCGTGGGCACGGGCGTTCGGATGCACGGACCCCTCGCGAGAGTGTCGTCGTGCCTTCGTGGAGTCGATCGTGTCGACGCCCGTGGCGCAGCCGCGCGGAACGGTCGTCTACTCGAATCAGGGTTACGCGATCGTCGGTGCCATGATGGAGCAGATCACTGGCACGGAGTACGAAGCACTCATCACTGAAAGGCTCTTCAAGCCACTTGGCATCACAAGCGCCGGCTTCGGTCCGCCGCCTGATGCGAAGGGGCATCGCGAAAACGGAACGGCGGTCGTCATCGACAATCCCGCAGCCATTTCGCCCGCGGGGCGCGCGCATATGACGCTTCAGGACTGGGCCAAGTTCATCGCGCTGCATCTGCGTCGCGATGGCGGGACCGCATTGCCGCTGGTGCGCGCCGACTTCGATCACTTGCACAGCCTGGTCGGTGCCGGCGAGGCGCCGAAAGAAGGCATGGCGCTCGGGTGGATCGTGGCCCAACGAGGTTGGGGCGGACGCGTGCTCACGCACGCCGGCTCGAACACGGTGTGGTTCTGTGTTGCATGGCTCGCGCCTGATCGAGGTTTCGCGATGATCGCGGCCACGAATCAGGGCGGCGCGGCGGGAACCCAGGCGTGTGATGAGGCGATTGCGAAGGCGATGGCCTGGCGAGCCGCGCGGGCTGTCAGTCGGGGGAACGATGCGCCGCAGGAACCACATCGAGTTCCACGCGCAGACCCTTGATGAGCGGCACGAACGACTGCGCCGTGCCATAGGCGCGAATGTCCAGCGGTACGCGTACATGAAGACGACGCGCATCGCCGTCGCGCTCGATCAGCGTCTGCACTTCGCGCACTGGAATGTCCTTGCCATCGCTCGTTGTGGAGACGACGCGCAGTTCAGGCTGCACCGGCAGCGGTTCCGGCCAGTCGATGACCTGCACCACTTCCAGCTTGAGCTCCTGAATCACATTGGCGGAACGCGGACTGTGGTAGTCGAGCAGGCGCGCTTGCGCCAGCATGAAGTCATCGCCGGGCTGGCCAAGCATGAGTGGTGCGCATTCGATCGTGACGCGCGTCGCCGTGCCCTCGGCGCCGGGCTGAACTGAGGCGCGGAGTGCTCGCGTCGCGCGCTTCGCGAACGGCGCCCACGCGGGATCACCGTAGACGATCATGCCGGCTGCGTTGCGTCGTCGATGATCGCGCCCTTCGCCTGTCATCGCGCGCTCCGACACCTTGCCGAATCGAATCGGCTCCGGTGCAAAGTCGAGTGCCAGGCGATCGATCATCGCCTTGGCCGCGTCGCCGAGAGAGAGTCCGCCGTCAACAAGATGCATCGTGACTTGATTGGCGAGCGGTCCATGCCATGGATCGACGCCCGCGACATATGCGGCAATGCCGGTATCCAACATCGCAAGCGCCACGGAATCATCGAGCGCAGGTGCCGGCTGCTCAGTGAATCCCTGCGGTCCTGGCATCCACCATCGACCGGGACATCCGTTCCAACATGCGCAGTTGACGACGACGGTGGGCGGCAGCGTGATGGTCCACTCGCGCAGATCGCGGCCGGAGAAGCACATCTCCATGCGATCGGGATAGCCATGCGAAAAGAGCAGCAGCAGATCGAGATCGCTGCATGTCTGAAGCACCTCGCGCGTTCGCGCGCTGCGCCGTTCTGCGGAATCCGAGACGAGCACGAAGTCGGCGCGGGCGTCGAGTCCCTGTGCGGCCAGCACCGAGAGTGGCGACTTGGGTGGAAGGATTGCACCCTCCCATGAACCGAAGAGCGCGGCCTTGTTCGATGGTGGACGCTGTCGCGCTGCCTCGATCGCTGCCACGAAACGCTCGGCCGCTGCGCCATCGCGACCAGTGATGAACGCGTACCGCACATCCAGGAATGGATCGTCGTCGAGCGCGACGAGGCGCTCCATCAGATCCTGCGCGAACTGCACGTCGATCGTCTGCGGAGACATGACGATCGCGGCATGCAGCGGAGCAAGCGAACGAAGTCGCTGCTGCAGTGCGTCGAGATCGCCTCTGTCGAACACCTCGACCGGCGCACCGTGCAGACGGGCGAGCCGCTCCGCCGCTGGACGAAACTCTGGATCCGCACCACGCTCGAGAAGGACCACATACGGTGTCGCGGTGTGAGCGGGGGCCGTCGCAGGTGGAGCGGGTGTCACGCGTGGCTGCGCGGGTGCCACACCTTGCTGCGCGGTGGCGGGAGCGTGATCCGTCTGCGGAGTTGCAGTGATCGCGATCAATGATGTTGCGGCGAGTGCGGAGAGAACAAGCAGTCGTGTGATCATGAGTCATTCTCCTTGTGTCGTTCGAGCGGTCAGGCCCTTTCGGTGGACCGCAATGGAGCCGTGGTAGCCGTGGTAGCCGAGCTCCTGATGCACCTGATGCAACGGATCAACCGGCGCGGAATGTCTCCGCCTCGACGCGTCGCAATTCCGCTTGACGGTAGCGCGCGAGTACGACGGGGAGCAAGCCCACGCCGAGGAAGAACGAGAGTCCCCCCGGCAACAGGAAGCTGTAGCTCACCATCCACGGCGCATCAGACATCATCGAGGCGATGCCGAGCGCCATGAGCGCGAGTCCGACAATGATCTGCACCCCAAAAAGCGAAAGCACGAACCCCTTCGCTTTGCCGCGCGGGGCGCAGAGTCCGCCCACGCAACCGATCAATCCGCCCAGCACACCGATGCCCGCACCGGCGAGTCCACCGACGAGGCCCGGATTCAACCGCGCGAAGAGATCCGCGCTGTTAGTTGTGCGTGCAGTCGCTGGAGCGGGCGTCGTCGAAGTTGCGGGCGTCGTCGCAACAGCGGACGTGTTTGCATCGGCTGCACCGCTTTCACTCTGCGTGGCGCGCGCGTACGACCCAAGCAGCGCCGCCGCCGTGATTGCGACCAACACGAGCATGGCCGACATCGATCGCGCACGCCACGGACCTCGCGCACTTCGCCCACCTTGCGCAGCAATCGCAATCGCACCGGTCAGTGTGGTGCGGGCACACTTGAGGTTTCCGATGTTCGAGGTGATCGTCGTTCTCGTCGTGCCCGGTGTTGTGATCGTGATCATCGTGACTCCTATCCCGTCTTTGACGGGCGTCCTGTGCGTGACTGTTCAAGAGAGGCGCGGTGCAGTTCGCGCACTCGCTTCGCATGCGCTGTGGTGATGGCACCGCGAGAAATGAGATCGGCGAGATAGGAATCGACCGGATCGGGCGTCGCTCCGCGCGCCGCGGCTCGAACTCGTTCGAGCACTGCATCGAGCCGCTGGCGCATCGTCGGGTAACTCACCCCGATCGCGGCGGCGAGGTCCTTGATCGAGCCGTCCGCAAGAACGAAGCGAAGCAACAGCTCGAGATCGTCGTCGTCCAGTGACGCGAGGGTTGAACGAGCGCCCGCCATGCTTTCATAATATGAAAGCACACTTGCGGAAAGTCAAGGCTCGTCGTACGATCCTTCGTAGTTGGCGGGCCGTGATTTCCGGTATTTGATTAGCGGGTCAAGCGAGGCGTAGCCGCGGCCGCTCGCCGCGCAGGAGCCGACTGATGAACGTCAGGGAATCGCGATGCTGCTGAGCGCACGTCCGGAGCACCGTCGTGAGCACCGACTGCGCCTGCGCCCCCGCGTCCGTGCGGCTCCCGCCCCACACCTTCCGATTCACCACCAGGGGCCGGATCGCCTGCTCCGCGCGGTAGTTCGTCGCGTCCAGGCCCACGTGCGCCGGT
>Ga0163153_10000247_pt1 | contig 97852 bp, 83 predicted proteins | sample OliLakLV19MP6IB1_FD_148629 | JGI IMG/M metagenome (GOLD analysis project Ga0163153, IMG submission 148629) | Freshwater microbial mat bacterial communities from Lake Vanda, McMurdo Dry Valleys, Antarctica - Oligotrophic Lake LV.19.MP6.IB-1 | ecosystem: Environmental > Aquatic > Freshwater >...
GGGGTGGCGTCTCGGTCGGCCGCGCGTGGTGGGGCGGCTGGGGCGGCCCGCGCGTCTACAACAACACGGTGATCAACAAGAACATCACCAACATCAACATCAACAACTATAATTTTGGCAACCGGAGCGCTCCGGGCGGCTTCTCGAGCGTTCCGGTCGGCGACTTCCAGAACGGCCGCGGTCGGGTCACGCCGGTCGGTGGCGGACGGCAGGCGGACTTCCGCGCGATCGGCGGCCGCGTACCCGTGGTGCCGACGCGCGACAGCCTGCCGGCGACCAATCCGTCGCGCAGCTTCGGCGGCCGAACGATGCAGCCGCCGAGCGACGTCGAAGGGCGTCGCGTGGTCAGCGCGCGCACCCCGACCACGAGCGGGCAGCCGAGCTTCGATCGCAAGCTGCCGGTGTTGCAGCGCAACCAGGGTGAGCCGCTCACGCCCACGACCCTGCGCGAGATGGGCCGTGACGGCGGTCGTGCGCCGCTGGTGCAGAACGCGGTGAACCCGAACACATCGGGCCGCCAGGTGCGGACCTTGCCGGGTGCGTCGACGCGCGCCGACACGCCGGGCCTGCAGGCGGGCGAGGGCGCCGGTGCGCGCGGCGCACCGGTCGGGAATGGCAACGGTACTACCGTCACGCGCCGCGGTGATCTCGATGGATCCGGGGGTGGCACCTTCGACCGCGCCGGCGCGGACCGCGCCGGCTCCGGTCGTCAGACGCGCACGCTGCCGAGCGGGCGCACGATGCCGTCCGACGCTGACGGCTCGCCTCGTGTCGGGGCGGTCGATGGCGGCGCGGGCCGCTCCATCGCGCGTCCCACCACGGCGCTGGAGCGTGGTGGCGGCGGCATGCCGGTCGCGCCACGCGAGCGGGCCGGCGCCCGCCAGCCGTACGTCGCGCGCCGTCCCGACTTCAACGGCGCGCCGGGTGCGAGCGTGGTGTCCAATGGCGGCAGCGCCCCGGGTGGCGCCGTGCCGCGCAGCGACTCCGGGCGCAGCGGCGGAGGATCGCGCAGCACCGCACGCGAAGGCTCCGCAGCGCGCACGTACGACTCGACCGGTGACTCGAACCCGGTGTCGCGCTCGGTGAATCCGGGCGCGCGCGTACCGCAGACGCGCGCCGTACCGGGCGCGAGCTCCGGCCGCGAGGTGCAGAGCGCGCCGCGTGCGCAGTCGGCGCCGCGCGCGTATCCGCCGGCGGTCCAGTCCGCGCCTGCCCCTGATCGTGGCGGCAGCTCGCGCAGCCACTTCTCGCAGCCGCGCACCGCTGCGCCGCAGACCTCGCGGAGCAATCCTGCGCCGCGTTCGTATGCGAATCCCGGTACGCGCACCGCGCCGGCCTACCGCTCGTCCGGGCCGCAGGGCAACGCCGGCCGCGCGCCGCAGGCGGGCGGCCGCCCGCAGGTCAGGTCCGCACCCCAGGTGCGCGCACCGAGCGTGTCGGCGGCCCCCACGCAGCCGAGCTACGCGCCCGCGGTGCGGAGCATGCCCGCGGCGCCGTCCGGGGGCGGCTCGTTCGGTCAGCGCAGCGCTCCTTCGGGTATGAGCCGCGGCGTCTCCTCGGGTGGGTCCGGTGGCGCCATGTCCCGTTCGGGGGGCGGTGGGATGAGCGGCGGACGCTCGTTTGGCGGCAGCGCAGGGGGCCGTTCGGGCGGCTGAACGCGAACGCCGTCGGGCGGGCGCGCAGATCGCGATTGCCCCGACCTGCACGGGGTTGATAGCAGAGAGGACCCTGGGTCCGGTTCGGCCCGGGCACCCGGAGGTCCTCATGCTTCGCTTGCGCGCCCTGCTCGCTGCTACCCTCCTTTCGTTGGTCGCTCTTCCGGCAGCGGCCGTCGAGCAGGTCTTCGATCCGCTCGGTGCATCGTTCTTCGATATGCCGTTTCCGATGGAGCTGCGGCGTGACGCTGACGGTAGCGTCAAGCTGGCCGGCTTCCCGTTCCCGCCCGGCAACGCGCTCGTGGAGAGCTACCGTGTCGCGCTCGAGCGCACGACCGGCTTCGGCATCAACTCCGGCGTGTTCCTCAAGTTCGACGGCGCAATCGACCCGGTGAGCCTGCCCGCGGACCCGGCCGCGAGCGCACAGCCCGGGGCGAGCGTCTTCCTGATCAACATCGACCACCGCTCGCCGAAGCAGGGCACGCGGACCCCGCTGTGGATCGAGTTCCGTGCGGCCGGCGACGCATGGCGCGACAACGATCTGCTGGTAATCATGCCCGTGCCGGGGCTACCGCTCGAGCCGGACACGCTCTACGCCGCCGTGATCACCGACGAGCTGCTCGGCGCCAACGCCTTGCCGGTCACGCCGTCGCCGTTCCTGCTGCAGATGCGCGCCGAAAATGCGGCGAGCGTGTTCGAGGCGGACGCCCTGCCCCTCTACGCGAAGCTTTGGCGCCAGCTCGAGAACGACGAGGGTCTGTCGCGTGAGAACGTCGTCGGCGCGACGGTCTTCCGCACCGGCGACGCGACCGCCCCGCTCGAGGCGGTCGAGCGCTTCCTGCGCACCAAGGCGCACCCCAAGGCGAACAACCTCGTGCTCGACGCCGCGCGCTCGACCAGCCACTACTGGGTGTTCACCGGCGATTTCTATGCGCCGCAGTTCCAGGTCGGTGCGCCGCCGTTCTCGGCTGCCGGCAGCGGGGCTTTCCAGTTCGACGGCAAGGGCCGCCCGGTCAGCCAGCGCGTGGACCTGCTCAGCTTCGTCCTGACGGTGCCGAAGGAGCGCGACGACGGGACGTTCTCGATGCCGAAGAGCGGCTGGCCGATCGCACCGTACATGCACGGCACCGGCGGCAGCCGGAACAGTTTCGTCAACGACGGCACCGCGGGTCGGCTCGCTACCCAGGGCATCGCGTCGTTCGGCATCGACCAGCCGCTGCACGGGCTGCGTCCCGGAGCGACCGCCGACGGCTCGAACTTCTACAACCCGCTCAACCCCGACGCGCTGCGCGACAACCCGCTCCAGGCCGCGTCCGACTCGCTGGTGGTGCACAAGCTCGTGCAGCGCTTGACGGTCCATCCCGATCTGCTGAACGTCGCGCCGGGCGCGGGCTTCGCGCTCACGACGCGGCCGATCCGCTTCGACAAGAAGCACGTCATGTACGTCGGACACTCGCAGGGCGCGACCACCGGTCCGCTCTTCCTCGGCGTCGCGCGCAACGTCCAGGGTGGTGTCATCTCCGCCGGTGGCGGGCACTTGCTGGTGAACATCCTGACCCGCGAGCAGGAATTCTTCGCCGGTCTCAAGCTACGCGATCTGGTCGAAATCCTGCTCGGCGGCCCCGTCGACCTCTTCCACCCGGCGTTGCACCTGCTGCAGATGGGCAGCGAGGTGTCGGATCCGGTGTCGTTCGCGCCGCAGTTCGCGAAGCGCCGCAAGGGACGTGCGTTGAGCATCCTGTTCACGCACGGCACCGCCGACGGCTACGTGACCACGCCCATGACCGCGTCGATGGTGGTGGCGGCGGGCTATCCGCTGATCGCGCCGACGTTCGCGCCGATCGTGTTCCCGGAGCTGCCCGGCTACCAGTACCAGGAGGCGTTCGACCTCGCCGGCCTGCCGACGCTGACCACGCCCGTGAGCGGCAACATCGGCAGCGGCAAGCGTCTCGCGACCGGCGGGCTCGCGCTCTACGAAGGAGAAGGACACTTCCCCTTCTTCAACCACGAGCCCGCGCGCGTGCAGTGGACGGGGTTCATGCGCACACTCGCCTACGAAGCGGTGGCGACGATCCCGCCGCGGCCTTGACGCGGGCCGTGCTGGTCGAGCGCCGGGACGCGAGGGAGCTCTGATCCTGGTGGTCAAGAGCTCGCGCGCGATGGTCCGTCGCGGGCTGCCCGCGCTGGTCACCCTCGCGTGCTTGACGCTAGCGTCGTGCGGCACGCGGCAGTCGAAGCAGCTCAGCGTCGCACAGTTCACCGCGATCCAGCAGCGGCTCGCGGCGAAGTCGGCGGCTGACGCGACCGGTCCTGCGGCGACTCCCGCGCCCGGAGCGGGGCCGGCGGCGTCGCCGGGCGCAGCCCCCGTTCCGCCGCGCGACGATGGCGAGCGTCGCGCGCGCGCCGCGGCGGCCCTTCCCGCGGGCGTGAAGCTCGGCGCCGTCGCCTCGATCGGCAACGGTACGCGCTATGTGCTGGCGCTCGCGACGGTAGAGCGCAACGGCACGACCGTCGGCCCGAACCTCGTCGTGGTCGACGTGTCGCCGCCGCAGGGGGTGGTGCTCGGTGAGCACGACTTCGGCCTCGAGCAGCCAGGCGCAGTGGCGCCCACCAGGCTCGGCCGCACCTTTCTGCTCGACGAGTCGCCCGAGGATCCGGTGGTGCTGGCCGAGCTCTTCCTGCCCGACGGCGAGCGCGACCCCTACTTCGGGGCCTGCGGGTGGTGGCTGCGGCGCCGCAAGCCCGCCTTCCTGTGCGCGCCGCGGCTGACGCCCGACTCCCGCTTCGACGTCCACCGTGGCGAGCTCGTCGAGTCGTGGTCCGTCGACTCGGTCGGCGCCCGGGTGCCGAGCAAGGCCGGCAGCCACACCGGTCGCAAGCTGCGCTTCGTCGAAGGGCGCTGGCAGGAGACCGACAGCTTCCGCTGCGTCGGGCGCCCGCTCGCCGAGGCGTTTCAGGAGGCGGGCAGCGCCACCTTGTCGGAGTGGCAACAGGACACTGTCAGGCGCCTCACCAAGGCCGCCACGCGCGCGGGTGACGAGCTCGAGACCGACGTGGCGATCGCACGGCTCCAGGACGCGCTGGCTGCCGATGGCTGCTCGCCGGAGACGTGGCGCTTGCTCGGTCGCCTCGAGTTCGAGGCCGGGCGCCCGCAAGCTGCCGCGACTCTCGCCGTGGCGCTGGCGCTGGCGCCGCATGCCGAAGCGGCACTGGTGGACCTCGCCGATGCGCTCGCGGTGCTCGACGTCGCGAAGCCGCCGCAGCGTGAGAGCTGGCACTCGGCGTTGGCGGTGCTCGGCAGCCGTCCGAGCACACGGGTGTACACCGACGGAGCGGCGAACAAGAGCCCGCGCGCGCTCGCCGCCGTGCTCTGTCGGGCGTTTCTGGCGCGGACGTCGGCCGATGACGAGTGGCAGCTGTCGCGGCGCCAGAAGGTAGAGCACAAGCTCGAGCTGCTGGAGACGCCGCGTGCTCGTGGTCGCGCGCCCTGATGAGCACGCCCCTCGCGGCAGCGGCCCCCGACCCGAGGGGCCGTCAGCGCGTGCGCCGCACCCGCAGGGGATCCACCGGCGGCACGCCCGCCGCGGCAGCGACCTCGACGTAGGCGTCGTGCAAGGCACGGACGACGTCCCCGATCTGCGGCACCAGCGCCGCGTCGGCGGTCACGCCAACGAGTAGCTCGTCGTCGTGCCACTCGAGCACGGCGAGCGCGAGTCCGACGTGCCAGGGCAGCGCCGCGAGCGGCACGATCGACTGTGCGGTTCGGCCGGCGAGTAGCAACGGCTCGCGCGGGGCCCGGTCGTCGACCAGGACGGTGTTCGCCGCCTGGTAGCAGAGCGATCCGAGCATCGTCTGCAGCGGCGCCGGCAGCCGCTGCGACACGCGCGCGAGCTGCTCGAGCCCGGAGCCACGCGCCGCCGCCAGGGGGTCGAGCCGGCTCTTCAGCACGGCCGCGTGCCTTGCTGCGGGCGACATCTCGTCGACCGCCAGGCCGATCAGGCGCGCCGTCGCGTGCACGGCCGCCGACGACAGCACGGCCGCGCCGTAACCGTGCTCCTCGCCGGGAACGTAGGCGAGCAGGGTCAGCCCGACCGTCGAACGGCCGCGGCGGCGCAGATGGCGGCCGAGCCCGTCGGCCACGATCGTCAGCCAGGCGTCCTCCCAGCTGCCGCCGAACAGATCCTGGATGCCGCGCAGGACGTCGCGCGACAGGGCTAGCCACGCCACGCGGCGCTCGGCACCGAGCGCTCCATTCCAGGGTGTCTCGGGCGCGGGCGAGGACAGCAAGGTGCCCGCCGATTCGAGAATCCGGCCGACCTCGCGCGTCCGAGCGAGCGCCACCCCGGGACGAAGCATCTCGCGCACCTCGCTCGCGAACGCGCGCGAGCGCCGCGCCCCGTGATCCGCCAGCGTGCTCGCGGCCTGCAGCAGCGCGGGCACCATCCCTGCGCGCTGCTTGCGCACGGGCAGCAGGCGCGGCGGCGTCGCGTCGGGCGGGGTGCCGAGCAGGATCGTGGCGAGGCACGCGGCGCTGGTGGCCTCGACCATGGTGTGGTGCACCTTGACGAGTACGGTCGTGCGTACGCCGTGCGGGTCGGAGAACAAGGTCAGCTCCCACGGCGGCCGATCGGCGGGCAGCGGGCGCGACCAGATCTGTGCCACCGCACGCGCCAGCGCAGGCTCGTCGTCGGCGGAGTCGATCTCGACCACGTGCACCTGTTTGCTCGGGCGGAAGGCGGCATCGGGCGACCACGCGAGCACGTCGGCCGCGAGTGGCAGGCGGGTGGGCTTGTCGCGCAGCTCGTGATGGACGAGGACGGCGCGCGCGGCCGCGCGCACGACGTCGAGGCGCTCGAGTGCGCCATCGAAGAACACCAGCGCACCTGCGTGGAGCAGGGAGCGATCCTCCACCGTCGTGTACGACGTGGCGCGCTCCTCTAGCTCCGGCGTCGGCAAGTCGCTCAATCGAAAAGCTCGAGCACGCGCTCGGAGGGACGCGCGATGACGGCGCGGCCGTCGTGGATCACCACCGGCCGCTCCATCAGCTCCGGGTGCTTCAGGAGAACGCCGATCACCTGCTCGCGCGTCACGTAGTCGGCCTCGTTCAGGCCGAGCTCCTTGAACCGCTTGTCCTTGCGCACGAGCTCGGCGGGCGCGCCCGGAAGCAGGTCGAGGAAGCGCTCGAAGGTGGCGCGGTCGAGCGGTGCCTTCAGGTACTCGATGACCTCGCTCTGAACGCCGCGCTCGCCGAGGATCTCGAGCGCACCGCGCGACTTCCCGCAGCCGGGGTTGTGGTAGACCGTCGCCGTGTTCACCGTCGTCATGCCCGGCTGGCTAGCGTTGGCCGCGGCTTGACGCAACGGAGCCGGCGCCTGGTCAGGGCTTCAGACGCCAGATCCGGATGCGCGGCCCGGGGCGCGCCATGCTCGAGGCGTGCTGCAAGGGGGCGTAGAACGCGTCGGCCATGTCGAAGACGGGCGGCGGCGCGCCGGCCTCGATCGGGTCGACGTCGAGCTCGAGCGTGGCGTGCTGCTCGAGCGCGGCGAGCTCCGCTTCCGTCGGCCCTCGTGAGTAGAACGACAGCGGCGAGCTGTCGGAGAGCACGTAGCGCACGCCCTTCGCGCGCATGACGTCGACATCCTCGATGGGCACCCAGGTGTAGCTCAGCGGAAGCTGCGGCTTGCCGTACGGCGTACCGGGATCGCTCGCCGCGATCGGCTCGGGCGTCGGCACGTTCTGCAGGATCCACTCCCGCGCCAGCGTGCGGGTGTCGCGCCGGGCGAGGATGCGGTTCAGCTTCCAGTCGCGGATCATCGAGGGCACCAGCAAGAGGAACAGCCCCAAGAGCACCGCGAACGCGGCGCGGGCCGGACGTATCCGCCGGGCGAGGAGATCTGCGACGTCGCCGAGCAGGCGCCCGGCCAGCAGCACGAGCCCCGGCAGGGGCACCAGCACGTAGCGGTAGAAGGCGTACCGGCTGCCGGCCATGCCGGCGCAGGCGAGGAGCACGAAGCCGACCAGGGACAAGGTGCCGGGCCGCGGCCGCACGACGCCCCAGAGGACGCCGGCCGCGAGCAGCAGGGCCAGCGCGAGACCGAAGCTGTCGGGCATCACCTTCAGCGTGAGCCACGACCAGCCCCATCCGGCCAGCGTGTTGCCGACGCCGTTCTGGACGAAGCCGCGCTGGTAGGCGAAGTCCTTGACGGTCTGGTCCCAGTCTAGGACGAAGTACGGTGTCGCGCACAGGAAGGTGAGCACGGCTGCGTAGACGGCGACGTAGGGGCGCAGATCGCAGAACGTCCGCCAGAGCGTCCGTCCCTCGCGCCGCCGGGCCCCGAAGTGGGCGAGGCCGACACCGAACAGGATCGCACCGGCGGGATACTTGCTTGCGATCGCGAAGCCGGAGACCAGACCCGCGAGCAGCGAATCGCGCACCTTGCCGCGCAGCACCACGCGCAGCAGCAGCCAGCACGCGATCGTGAGCCAGAAGCTCGTCGCCGCGTCGGTGGTGGCGTACTTCGACTCGCGCACGTGGATGGTCGAGAAGGTGACGATCGTCGCCGCGGCGAGCGCCGCGGTCGGACCGAACGCACGTGCGCCGGCGAGATACATCGCGGGGATGGTCGCGGTGCCGAAGGCCGCCGAGGTGCGCCGCGCGATCAGGTAGGCGAGCGCCTGCTTGTCCTTCGCGTACACCTCGCGAAAGCTCGATTTGTAGCCGACCAGGCGCGCGTAGGCGCGCAGCACGCCGTGCTGCACGTACATCTGCGCCGCCGGGTAGACCGTGAAATTCGGATTCCAGTCGCGCTCGAAGCCGAGCGCGCGCGACAGCATGTACTCCTCGTCGGGGCGGTACTTCTCGGGCAGGCCGAAGCTCGTCGACGAGAAGCGAAGCCAGCCGCCGACCAGCGTCAAGACCACGAGGGCGACGGCGTGCGCCCGCTTCACGGCGGAATGCGCGCCGACGGCGGCGCAACGTAACGCCAGACCAGGAGCAGGATGCCGACGACGACCAGGACGGCGACGCCTTTCGCGATCGGCAAGCCGCTCGCAGGCTCGCTACCGGCCGGCTCGCCGCCGAAGACGAACGCATCGACTGCGCGCGGCATGCCGGCCGCCACGACGGACACGCCGGTGCATTGCGCGATCCCGGTATTGAGCGAGCTGTAGCCGCCGAGCCGGCAGGTGATCGGCAGCGAGGTCTCGAGCGATCCGGTCTTGACCCAGAAGCCGACCGGCTGCCAGTCGGCGTTGCCGCGCAGATCGCGCGAGTTGTTGAACGTGTCCATCACCGACACGTAGACGCCCATCGCCTGCGCGCCGACGTCCTGCGTGCGTACCCAGGCCGAGACCTGGTACCAGGTGCCGGGCGAGACCGGGACGTTCTGCACCCAGCGCGCGTCGTTCGGCTTGGTGCTCGTGATCGTGAGGACACCGAGCCCGTCCTCGCCCACGGCCCAGCCGAACTCCGTCGCGTCGGCCGCGTAGCCTTCGTTGCGCCAGTGGTCGGGCTTGCCGTCGCGGCCCGCGGTCAGCAGCCCGTTCTTGACGAGCTCCGTCGACGCGGACGCGGATGGTGCGGGCGCCAGCGCCGCGAGCAGGACGCCGAGCAGCAGGGGCCGGCGAAGGGATCCGAAGTCGTGCGGTCTCATATCCAGTTCATGAACTTCGAGCCCGAGATCCACATGCGTGCCTCCCAGGCGCGCTTGCTGACCGGGATGCCGAGCCAGATCGGCAGGAAGTAGATGGCGACCGCGAGGATCGCGACGCAGTAGATTCCGACGGCGAGGCGGCCTAGGCGCACCTGGTCGCGCTGGCCGGAGAACAGCAGCCCCTCGTAGGCGAGCAGCAGGGCGAGGAACACCAGCGGCCCCCAGCTCCCCATGGTCGCCATGGCGACCGGCAGCAGGCTGGTGAGCAGGACGGCACCGATGATACCGCGCTCCACCGTGCTGCCCTCGCCGTGCCAGATGCGATCGAGCGTCCACGACAGCCCGAGGAACGCGAACAGCAGCGACGCGAGGTAGTGATAGAGGAAGAGCGTCCGGCCGATTCCGACCCACGGTGCCAGGTGGATGACCCAGCCGGCGACCACGAAGACCAGCGCGAGGCGCCGTTCGCGGATCGCGTACCACGTGCAGAGCAGCAGTGCGGGCAGCGCTGCCCACCAGACCGGCGGATTGCCCGAGCCCCAGATGCCGACCACCATGCCCGGCGAAGGGCCCGGGTCCTTCCAGTAGTACCAGACCGGGCGCAGCAGCAGCGGCCACGTCCACCACTTCGAGCTGTACGGATGCGTCGCCTCGGCGACCGCCGCCTGGTATTCGGGCACCTTGATCACGATGTACTTGACGAGATCGAGCGGCGAGTGCCACCAGCCCCAGAGGAAGTGCGGCAGGTACGACAGCACGTACACGAGGCTCGCGGTGGCACCGACGACGAACACGGGGAAGACCGTGTAGCGAAGCGGTGCCATGCCGCGCCGCTTCGCGAAGTTGAACGCCGTCACGCCGACGGTGCCGAGCACCAGGACGAAGCTGAAGAACGGGATGTACAGCTTGGCCGCGACCGACAGGCCCATCAGCGCCCCAGTCAAGATCAGCATCCAGACGTTCTCGAACTGCTGGCGGCGAACCAGGTAGATGGTGGCGATGTAGCCCGCGACCCCCCACGTGACGTAGTGGATGTCGATCACGGCGATGCGCGAGTCGACGATGCACAGCCCGTCGAAGGCGACGAAGAACGCGGCGAAGCCGGCCGCCACGCGGCGCCGGAACAGGACGCGTCCGAGCAGGTACATCAACGGGATCAGCGCGGTGCCGACGAAGGAGTTCATCAGCCGCCAGCCGGTCGGCGTGTCGCCGAACAGCTTCATGCTCAGCGCGATCGTCAGCTTCGCGAGCGGCGGGTGCGGATCCATGAAGTCCTTGCCTTCGAGGTAGTTCCGCCCCTGCTCGACGAAGTAGACCTCGTCGAAGACCAGATCGGTCGGCTTGCCGATGTCCCACAGGCGGACGCCGAGCGAGATCGCCGTCAGCGCGACGAGGAACGCGATCTCCTGCCAGCGCCAGCGCGGCAGACCCTCGCCATCCGGCTCGCCGCCGCGGCGCGCGGACGGCTCCGGGGCGCGCGTCGTCACCGCCGTGCGCGCGACCTCGAGCGACTCGCGCCAGCGCGCATCGTCCTCGTCCAGCGCGACCGCGCCGGGCGGCTCCTCGCGACGATCTGCGAGCCGGCGGTAGAGGACGAAGCAGGCGCCGATCGCCGCCACGCCGCCGACCGCGATCGAGCGCCACAGCCAGACGGGTCCGGCGCTCGCGTCCTGCTGGTAGAGATAGACGAGCAGTTGATTGGCGAAGAACAGCGCGGACAGGGACCAGTACAGGATGCCGACGCGCCCGCTGACGCCGAGGAGACCGGCGAACACGAAGTAGGGGTAGAGGTAGCGCTCGTGCATCCGGGTCAAGCACATGAACGCGACCAGCGTCGCCGCGGCCACGAGTGCTGCGTGCAGAGAGCGCGTGCGGCGCTTCAGATACGGCACCAGGAACGCGAGCCCGATCGCGAGCCCGATCGCGAAGCCCCAGGTCTGCGTCGACAGACCGAGCACGACGTCGGCGTCGTTGCGGCGCATGCCGAACAGCAGCGCCGGCAGGTTCATCGCGTTGACCGAGGTCTCGGCGTAGTAGCCGGTGGTCCCGGTGTAGAGCTCGATCAGCCACGTCCATGGGCGATCGCCGCGGAATGGGTCCGCGACCACGAACACCGTACCGAGGATCGCGAGTGCCGCCGACAGCGGGCGTCCGCTCTTCCACCAGCCCCACGGCCAGAGCACGAACAGCGGCACCACCAGCAGCGCCTGCGGCTTGGTCAGGATGGCGAGCGCGGCCAGGCTCCAGGCGAGCTCGAAGCGGCGATCGCCGAGGGCGAAGAACGCGAGCAGCGCGAGCAGCGCGAGCACGGAATCGGTCTGGCCCCAGATGGTCGAGTTGAGCAGCAGCGCCGGGTTGAGCGCGAAGGCGAGCGCGGTGATCCAGGCGAAGCGCTTCCGCCCCGGCCGCAGGCGGGCGAAGATTAGGCGCGCGACCGCGAGATCGGCGAGCAGCGCGGGCAGCTTGAGCAGGATCAGGAAGGAGTCGGACTGCCAGCCGACGCGCAGCGCGCGGCTCAGCAAGCCGACCGCCCACAGGGCATACATGTAGCCAGGCGGATAGTCGGCGAAGTAGCCGGGCGCGTAGAAGCGCGCCGGGCCTTCGGCCGCGAGCTTGAGGGCCCACGCGGAGTAGGAGCCGACGTCGACCCGGTACTGGAAGTGCGGCGCAACCAGGATCTTGGCCACCAGCAGCACGAGCAGAACGCCGTGCAGCGCGAGCCGCTCGCCGATCGCGACCTCGGCCGGCAGGCGTCCGTAGAGCCAGAGCGCCAGCACCAGCAGCGCGACGATGCCCGCGGCGGCGGGCAGACCGACCGGGGTCGTGGCCTCGTCGATGGGGCCGTAGACGAAATCGGCGTTCAGCGGCGGCGCGCCGATCGCGATCAGCTCGATGCCCGTGCACCGGGCCTCGCCGGCGGCGATCTGGCCGTAGTTGCCGAGCCGGCAGACGATCGTCACGTCCTTCTGGGCGGGCTTGGTCTTGAACCACATCGAGACCTGCTGCCAGCCGCTGTCCTCGCCCTTGAGCTCGCGCGTGTGTTCGAAGCCGCCCATGACGCCGATGCTGACGCCGAACCCGGTGCCGGTGACGCCGATCGCGCGCAGGCTGCCCGACAGCCGGTACCAGGTCTCGGGCGACACCCGGACCGTCTGCGACCAGCGCGCGTCGTTGGCGACCGGATTTCGCACGATCGCAACCCCGAGCCCCGTGCTCTGCCGCTTCCACTCGAAGGTGGTCCCGAGCGTCGCGCTCCACTGGTCGGTCTGCCAGCCGGCCGGCTTGTCGCCCTCGGCCTCGGTGAAGCCGCCGTTGCGCACCTGGACCTGGGCGTGCGCGGCCGGCGGCGCGCTCGCGGCGAGGGCGCACGCGAGGAGCAGCAGAACCAACGTCAGCCAGGTGTGCCGCACGCGTTGAATTGCGCAGGGGTGCTGGCTAGAGTCGCCCGTTGTCATGAGCACGGCGCGTCGCTCCCCGGCAGCCTCTTCGGCGGCGCCCGAAATCGGATTTCTCCCTACCCTCGCGATCATCGTATCTGCCCTGGGCGCCGCGCTGTGCGCGGTGGTGCTGTATATCCATCATCAGCTCTCGGCTGGCCAGGGTGGTTACACGAGTTTTTGCGACGTCTCGGAGCGTCTCTCGTGCGACGCCGTCCTGGCGAGCTCGTACGCGACCCTGCTCGGCATTCCGGTGGCGGGATGGGCTTTCGGTGCCTACCTGGTCACGGCGGCGCTGGCCTTCTCGCTCGGCAAGGCCCGCGGCGAAGCGCGCCTGCGCGTCGCCGCGACGCTCGCTGCCTTCACGGCGGCGATGCTGGTGGTCTCGATCTACTTCTTCGTGATCTCCTCGCTGGTGATCGGCGTCGCCTGCCCGCTCTGTCTTAGCTTGGATGCGGTCAACGTCGCGCTGTTCGGAGTGGCGGTGGCGATCGGGCGGATGTTGCGCGTGGCTGCTCCGCCCGGCTGGTCGCCGCTGCGCTTCTGGCTGCCGACCGCCGGCGTCACCGCCGTCATCGTCGTCGTCCTTGCCGTCCTGCAGATGCCGCGCGACGGCACCGCGGGCGCACTGTCGGTGGAGCAGATCCGCGACAAGGATCCGCGCTTCTACGCCTGGTACATCTCGCAGCCCGTGGTCGACCTGCAGATCGACGACGAGGGCGTGGCCGGCGTGGACCAGATCACGCTGGTCGAGTTTTCCGACTTCGAATGTCCCGCCTGCGGACGCGCCTATGCGGACCTGAGCCGCTTGATGGCGAGCGGAGAGGTCGCGATCCGCCTCGTGCACCGCAACTATCCACTGAGCTCCGCCTGCAATCCGCAGGTGAAGCAGGAGGGGCACGCGCACGCCTGTCAGGCAGCCGTCGCGTACGAGTGCGCGGCGGCGCAGGGCAAGTCGCAGGAGTACTCCCGGACGCTGTTCCAGAACCAGAGCGCGCTCGATACGCCGAGCCTGGTCGGCTACGCCGCGCGAATCGGTCTCGAGCAGGGCGAGTTCGAGCGCTGCCTGAGCTCGCCTGCTGCCGCGGCGAAGGTCGCGGCCGACGTGGCGACGGGCGCTGCCGCGGGCGTCGAGTCGACGCCGACCTTCTTCATCAACGGCAGGCGGGTTCCCGGCAGCCTGCGTCCCGAGCACTTCCAGTATGCGCTGGCGATCGAGCGTGCACGCCGCGACGCCTCGCCCGGCCAGCCGACCGCGACCCCCTGAGACGCAACCGGACGCCGACGGCAAGGACGCCGGCGGGTGCGGCATGAATAACTCGGGTTTCGCCACTGGATTGCTCTCGCGCTGGTTGCCGGCGGTCGCCTGGGCCATCGTGATCTCGTTGCTGTCGAGCGACGCGTTCAGCGGCCACGCGACGGGCGGCTTCCTGCTGCCGCTCCTCGACCGGCTCTTTCCCGGTGCGAGCCCCGACGCCTTGCTCGAGCTGCACGCGCGCATGCGTAAGCTCGCGCACGTCACTGAATACGCCGTGCTCGCCGTGCTGGTGTTTCGCGCTCTCGACCGGCCGGGACGTCCACTCGCGACCATCGCCGGGGTCACCCTGCTCGCGTGCGCCGGCTACGCGGTGCTCGATGAGCTGCACCAGAGCTTCGTGCCGAGCCGCGTCGGCGCGCCGCTCGATGTCGCGCTCGACACCGCCGGCGCGGCGCTCGGTCTAGGCGCCCGCGTCCTCGTGCGCGCCGTGTTCAGCGCTGGTCGACGATCGCCAGCTTGATCGCGCGCAGCTGCTCGAGCTGCTCGGCAACACCGGTGAGCGTGGCGATCAGACGGTCGACCTCGCCCTTCGCCCAGTCGAGCTCGCGCTGGCTCAGGCGATCCAGCGCCTGGCGTAGCTGGATATAGCGCTCGATGACGCCGTTCACGCCACCCAGACCGCTCTCGACCATCCGGTTCTCGACCTCACCGGAAAACCGCAGCAGGGCTTCTGCCTGACGCAGGACATCGTCCATCTGGAAACTCCTCGACCTTGGATCGCGCGCCGCCAGCGGATCATCACCGGCTGGCTCTGGATCGCCTTCTTGGTGTCTTTCGCTCGGGAAATCTTCGGCCGCGAGCACGTACCACAAGCCCACGAGGAGGCGATCGTGTCGCATGCGCTCGTCGCACGCAAATACATTTGACGGGTCGCGCGAGGCCTATGGATCCTGCTGCCGGGGGTGCCCGGCGGCGTCGCTAGGATTCCCTCGGGAGCGGCGGGAAGGGGTCGAAGCTGCTCGAGCGGACGTCGAGACGGGCGAGCTCCGCGTGCAGGCTGCGCAGCCTGCGCCCGGCGCGGATGGCGACGCGCCGGAGATCGCCGCGCTCTTCACGCAGCAGCGCGATGTAGTACAGCCGCAGGAGCTGGTCGCGGCTGAGGTTGGTCGGAACCAGGCCTTCCTCGCCACGCGCAGCCGCGGCTTGAGTCGGGGCCTGGTCGGTCTCGGGCAGGGCGCGCTCGACCGCGTGCGGTGGCACGAAGGTCTCCACGGCGCGCAGAACCGCGCGCTCGTCGCTGCGGTCGAAGGCGAGCGCGATGTGCTCGCGCATCTCGGCGAAGTTGCCGGGGCACGGCTGGCGTTCGACCCGTGTGCACCAGGACTCCTCGAGCGCCGCGCTCGCGAGCTCCTTGCGCTCCCGCCACATGACGAACGACAGCGCCTCCGAGAAGTAGTCGTAGCCTTCCTTGTCGGGGTCGAGGTGCTCGCCACGCCAGCTCTCGGAGAGCTCGCGCGCCTCGGTGCGCAAGGCGGGCAGGCGCTCGGCGGGCACGCGCAGCAGATCGTAGAGGACGTCGCCGATGAAGCTCGGGATGTCCCGCGGCCGCGCCCGCAGCGGCGGCAAGCGGACCTCCGTCTGGCTGACCCGAACGAAGAGATCGCGCCGCACGCCGTGCTTGCTCACCAGCTCGCGTGGCTCGGCTTCGGTGTCGAAGATGAACAGCAGATCACGCCGGCGCGCGTCGCCGTTCAGGAACGAAAGCAGCTCGTCCTGCGCCGTTTCCTGGATCTGCTCGAGCTGGCCGATGAAGACCGTGCCGCGTTCGGGCATGAGCTGACGCGTGGGCGAGCTGTCGGGGCGGCCGAGATCGGCGCTCGCGAGCCGCACCAGCGCGCCCGGTCGTCCGGCCAGAACGTGCAGCAGGATCGCGAGCTGCTCCTTGCCCACCCCTCGTTCGCCCGCGATCAACATCGAGCGCGACACCCGCACCTGGTGCAGGGCTCCGGGTAGGGCAGCGAACACGCTCGACGGAGCGGGCGGAAAGTCGGGGACGACCATGCGCACCACCTGGTGCAGATCCTGCAAAAGCAGCCAGCGCATCTGCGCTCCCAGCCTGGTCGTCTGCTGGCTGGAGAGGCCGTCGATCTCGAACCTGCTCTGCGAGAGACGCAGCTCGGCCTGCCAGAGGTCGAAGAAACCACGCACCTGGCGGCGCTCGAAGAGCTGCTTCAGATACGTCCGACGTTTGCTGACGCAGTACTTGAGGAACCGTTGTTCGCTCGGGAAACGCATCGCGAATCGGCCGGCGCGAAGGGACGCGACGGTACCGGACCGAGGGCAGCTTTAGCCGAGAGGGTCGCGGCGCGTCAATTCCCCCACCATGGGCGAAAGTCATCCACCATTGGGAAGGGTGCGGGTTTTTAGTAATAAGGACGGAATGATCGCTCGAATCTCGCTCTGCGTGGGTCTCATTGCCGGCTTCCTGCTCGGAGGCTGTGATCGGGGGGCCCCGCCGGTCCAGAACGGCGCGCCGAGCCCGCCGCCCGTGCAGGCAGCCGCACCGGCCCCGGACGGCGCGGCGGTGGGTGAGGTCGTCGCCAGCTTCGGCGACGGCAAGCTGACGTCGGACGAGCTCGTGATCGAGCTGCAACGCCTGCCGCAACGCTCGCGCGCGACGATGGACGCCGAGGCGCGCAAGCGCTTCGTCGAGAACTACGTCCTGAACGAGCTGCTGTACTCCGAGGGCATGCGCGAGGGGCTGGGCAGCGATCCCGACATCGAGCGCCAGGTGAACGACCTGCGCCGCCGCCTGGTGGTGCAGCGCGTGGTGCGCAAGCTGCAGGACCTCGCACCGGTGACCGACGAGCAGGTGAAGGGGTTCTACGACGCCAACGCCGACCGCTACTCGACCACGACGATCAAGGCGCGGCACATCCTGGTGAAGGACGAGGCCAAGGCACAGGAGCTGCAGGCGCAGGTCAAGCAAGCGCCCGATCAGTTCTCCGATCTCGCCAAGGCCAACTCGGTCGACACCGCGTCGGCGCGCAAGGGCGGCGACCTCGGCTTCTTCGGCCGTGGCCGGATGGTGCCCGAGTTCGAGACCGCGGCCTTCGCGCTCAAGACGCCCGGTCAGATCAGCGAGATCGTCAAGACGCCGTACGGCTTCCACATCATCCAGCTCGAGGAGCGCCGCGACGGCGACCAGAAGCCCTTCGACCAGGTCAAGGAGCAGATTCGCGCGACGCTGCGCAACGAAGCCATGCAGGCGAAGACCAAGGATTTCTACGACCAGCTCAAGCAGAAGTCCAATCTGCAGATCGACGAGGTGGTGCTCGAGCGCGTCGCGAACTCGATCCCGGAGCCGAGCCCCGGGTCGATGGCACCGGCCGCCGCGCACGGCGGACACTGATCTCTCGGGGCTACTCGCCGGGCGACTCGCGAAGACGGCGGGCGTCGGCGATGCGCACGGTGAGGCCCGCGCGGTCGAAGTGGTCGAGCAGCGCCAGTGCGTATCTTCGGCTCGCCTCGAGCAGGGTGCGGTAGTCGGCGACCGTGATCTCGGGGTGGCTGCGCAGGAAGTCGACGAGCAGCGCCTGCGCACGCTCGAACGCGCCGCGGTCGTAGGCGAGGTCGGCGCCGACGCGCACCACGGTGCCCTCGCGCTCGAGTGTTTCCAGGATCTGCGCCAGCCGTGCGGACGGAATCTGCAGCTTGCCCTCCAGGTTGCGGAGGTCGGGCGGCGTGAAGCCGCCGTCCGCGAGGGCTTCGCGAACGCTGCTGGCGACGTCGCTCGGCGCTGCCGGCTTCGGCGCCGGGACGGCGCCACGCGGCTGCGCGGACGGCCCGGCCGACGGCCCGGATTGCCCGGCGCGATGCTTGGGCAGGCGGACCAGGGCGTCCTCGCGCGCGATCACCTTCTCGGCCACGAGGCGCTCGACCACGGCGGCGAGCAGGCGTGGCGGAATCGGCACGCGCAGCCGCGAGCGCAGGGCCTCGGGGTCCATTCCAGGCTCGAGTGGATGCGTACGGTGGAAGCGGGTCAGCGCCTCGACCACGGCCGCGACGAGCTGCACCCACTTGTCGCGCACCGTGTAGGCCTCGGGATCGCCCGTAGCGGGCAGCGCGACCAGATCTGGGATGCCGCCGGCCGCGCGGCGTACCTCGTCGACGGTGCGACCGAGCCCCTGCGCAAGATAACCCAGAGGTACTGCGAACTCGGGTAGGAGCTCGAGAAAGGCGAGCACCCTGGGCGCCAGCGCTTGCTCGCGAAGCCGCGCCAGCCGCTCGGTGAGCCGATCCTCGCCGCTGCGGTGGCGGACGGCGAACGGGTGCAGGACCACGCCGCCGCCGCTGGTTCGCGTGCCGCCTTCGGGGCGCAGCACGAAGCGGTCGCCGTTGGTCACGACCACGTCGCGCTCGAGCGCGATCTGACAGAAGCCGCTCGAGCGCGGCGCGAGCTCGTCGCCGTCGCCCAGAACGACGACGGTGCCGGCGGTCTCGACCGTGCCGATGTCGATCTCGAGGCGATCGAACGAGCGCAGTGGCGCACGCGCGCTCGGGCGCACCTCGAGCCAGCAGTCGAACCGATCGGTGGCGAACTCGATACGTGGATCCGCGAGCACCACGCCGCGCCGCACCTGCTTGGGCTCGAACTTGGCGAGCTGCACCGCGATGCGCTGGCCGGCCACCGCCGTCGTGACGGTTTCTCCGTGCACCTGGATCGTGCGCGCCTCGGCCGTCCGCACGCCCGGGCGCAGCGCGAGCGCATCGCCCGCTCGCAGCGTGCCCGCGAGTGCCGTCCCGGTCACCGTCAAGCCCCGACCAGGTACGAAGAAGCTACGGTCGACGAACATCCGGAACCAGCCGTCCCCACCCCGTGCCGGCAGGTTTCCCATCCTGCGCACGATCTCGGCCCGCAACGCGGCGACGCCGTCGCCGCGCGTGCTCGAGACGGTGTGCACCGGAGCCGAGGCGAAGCTGGTGCCCTGCACGAGCGCGACGATCTCGTCGCGCACCGTGGCGACGCGGGCGGCATCGACCAGGTCGATCTTGGTGACGACCAGCAGCACCCACTTCGCGCCGAGCAGGTGCAGGAGGTCGACGCATTCCTCGGTCTGCGGCTTCACGCCGTCGTCGGCCGCGACCACCAGCAGCACCAGATCGATGCCATGCACGTCACCGAGCAGACCGCGCACCAGGCGCTCGTTCCCTGGTAGATCGACCACGCCGACGCGGTGACCCACGATGTCGTGGAAGCCGAAGCCGAGCTCGAGCGCCGCGCCGAGCTCGGGATCCCGCTCCGCGTCCGGAGCGGCGCCCGGAGTTTCGGCGAGCGCGCGCACCAGCGCCGTCTTGCCGTGGCCGGCGGGGCCCGCGGTGCCGATGATGGCCGGCTGCATCAGCGGCGGCGTAACAGAGTCGGCGGTCCTTCGCCGCGCGGCGCTGCGGCGCCGCGCCCGCTGTGCAATCGCCCTCCGGTCCGCGTACAGTCGGGGCCCGGGGGAGCCGATCGACCGCGCACGCAACAGGACTGGCGGGGCCGCGCAGGCTGCCGCGACGCCACGCGAGCCGGCGGTGCGCGAGGGGCTCGGAACGACCCTGTGGCTGCTGCTGTTCGCGGTGCTGTTCGCAGCACTGCTGGTGCGCAACTACGCCCTCGGCGAGAGTGACCTCGGCGTCCTGCGGATCGGCCCGCTGACCCTCGCCCCGTTCGGACCTCTGGTGTCGCTCGGCGTGCTGTTCGGCATCCACCTCATGCACCGCTGGGCGGTGCGCTTCGGCCTCGACTGGGAGCGCGTGTTCGCGGTCGTGGGCTGGATGCTGGTGGTCGGCTTCGTCGGCTCGCACCTGTTCGACGTCGCGCTCTACCGGCCCGAAGACTTCTTCGACCCCAGCGTGGTGCTCGACTTCCGCAGCGACTACTCGTCTTTCGGCGGCTTCGTCTGTGGCGGGCTGGCGGCGGTGTTCGCCTTCCGGCGCGGCGGCGTGCCGCTACTGCGCGGCATGGAGTGCACAGTCTACGGCTTCACCGGCGGCTGGCTGTTCGGTCGCCTCGCCTGCTTCTCGGTGCACGACCACCCGGGCCTGCGGACGTCGTTCTTCCTCGGCGTCGAGATCGACGGCGCGCTGCGCCACGATCTCGGTCTCTACGAGCTGCTGTACACGATCGTCCTGTTCGCGGTCCTGTACGTGACCACGCGGCGGCGCCGCTACGACGGCTACGTCGCGGCGGTGGTTGCGACGAGCTACGCGCCGGTACGCTTCGCGCTCGACTTCCTGCGCGTGCGCGACGCGACCTACGCCGGGCTCACGCCGGCGCAGTGGGCCTGCATCCCGCTGCTCGTGCTGGGTTTGTACTTCGTGGCGAAGGGTCGGCGCGACGGCGGCTGAGTCGTCACGCGCCCTGCGCGTGGCTCTGCAGCCTGCTCCGCACCGCGCCTAGCTCGCCAGCCTCGATCGGGATGCCGCGGTGAAACGCGATCACCTGGCCGCTGGTGGCGGGAATGCGTGCACCGGGCGTCAGGATGCCGACGAGGTTCAGCGGATCGCCGGACGAGAGCAAGAGGATCTCGCCGTCATCCTGCAGGCGGCGCGTCGCGCGCAACGCCTCGACCGCTTCGGGGAGCGCGAACTGCTCGCCGATCAGGCCCGAGACGAAGCGCCCACCGCGCACCTCGCCGCGCGCCTCCATCTGGCGCAGCGCGGCCAGGAGGTTGCGCCAGGGCGGCGCGAGCGCTTCGCGCGCCGTGATCTCGCGCAGCACGACGCCGTAGCGGCGCAGCAGTACCCGCGCCATCGCCTCGGCGCTGTCGTCGACGCGCTGCTCGCGGCGCGGATCGCGCGCGCCGGCCGCCGCCGGCTGCTCGCCTTCGGCGTCGCGCGGATGCAGCACGGCCCAGCGTCCCACCGGTAGCGAGCGCGTCGCCGCGCGTCCGCCGCGCAGCGCGCGCAGGCGGCGCTCGGGCCGCCGTTTCTCGTCCGGGGTCAGCAAGGTGCGCAGGCCGGCGAAGCCGTCGCCGGTGACCATGCCGCGTGCAACCAGCTCCCAGAGCGCTTCTTCCGCTGCCGTCGGCAGCAGGCCGGTCGCGTGTGCGACGTCGCCCAGGAACGACGCGCCCTCGCGGCGCAGAACTTCGAGCACGTCGCGCGCGGCACGCGACAGGCGCGGTGTCGCCGCGGCGTCCGGCTCGCGCAGCCTGGCCGCGCTGAGCAGGGTGCGGAGCTCGTCGCGCGCCGCCACCGCGAGCGGAGCATTGCGGGTCGGTGCGGTGCGGCGCCGGCGTGCGTGCGTGCCGGCCGCTTCGGGCGCCGGTGGCGAGAACCGTCCCCAGGCGGCGACGCCCGAGAAGCACAGGTCGTCGAGCAGGGCTGGTGCGTAGTCCGCGATCCGCGCCGGGAACACGCTACGCTCCCACGCCGGCGCGGGGATCTCGATCCCGTGCAGCTGCGCGACCACCGTCGCGAGCCCGTCGCGGCCGTGCAGCTGCGTGCCCGGTGCGAGGTGCTGCCAGCGGAACAGGAAGCGCATGAAGTCGGCGATCGACACCGGATCGATCTCGCGCCGGAGCCGTCCGATGGTGAGCCGGTGGATGCGCGCCAGCAGCCGGCGCTCGCACCACTCCTCTTCGCTCACGCCCGGCGTGAAGCTCCCGCGCAGCGCGACACCGTCCATCTCGCAGCGTGCGAGCGCGGCCTCGACCGCGGTGGTGCGGAGTCCGAGGCGCTTCGCCAGCCGCGCGGTGGTGATCGGACCGGTGCAGGCGATCCAGCCGCGTACCGCGCTGCCGATCGCTTCCTCCTCGTCCGCCGCGACCGGCGAGCCCGGCGGCGCTTCGAGAGCGGTGTCGAAGACGATCGTCGGCAGGGCCGCGCGCGCCAGCAGGCTGCGCTCGGCGCTGACCACGGCCGCGTGCGCAGCCCCGTCGCCGGCCGAAGTCCAGCGTCCGATAGCGGCGCGGCAGGTGCTGATCAGCTCGTCGAGCCACGGCCGCCACTCGTCGCGGATCTCGTCCACGGGCAGCCAGACGAAGCCCTCGAGCGCGTCGTGCAGCTCGTCCGCGTCGCGCACGTCGGGCCAGGCCTGCTCGCGCACCTCGTCGATCGCCGCCTGGTCGAGTGCGCCGATGCCCTGCGCCAGGCTCGCATCGGTCCGCCTGAGATTGACGGCGCGGGCGCGGCGCTCTTCGAGTGGTGCATCGTCGAGGAACGCGTACGGGTAGGCGTTCAGGAGCTCGTGCGCCATCGGCGACGGTGCCGCGGTCTCGATCGCGACGGTGCGGATCTCGCCGGTGTCGATGCGCGCCAGCACGTCGCGCAGGCCATCGATGTCCATCGCCTCGTGCAGGCAGTTGAGCAGCGTCTCGTTGACCAGCGGGTGATCGGGTGGCTCGATCGGGCCGGTGCGGTTGTCGCCGCAGCCGAGCTGCGCCGGAAAGACCGCGGCCAGCAGGTCTTCCGAGCGCATGCGCTGGATGTTCATCGGCACCTTCTTGCCGCCTTGAAAGCGCAGCAGGGCGAGCGCGCGGCTCGCGTTCCAGCGCCAGCGCGTGCCGAACATCGGTGCCGCGAGCGCGGCTTGAATCAGGTCGTCCTCGAGCTTGTCGCGCCGCACCATGCCGAATACGCTGTCGAGCGGGAAGCTGTGCTGCTCGCCGAGCGAGATCACGATGCCGTCGTCGGTCGCGGCGGCTTGCAGCTCGAAATCGAAGCCGACGCAGAAGGACTTGCGCAGCGCGAGCCCGAAGGCGCGGTTGATCGTGCCGCCGAACGGCGCGTGCAGGACGAGCTGCATGCCGCCGCTCTCGTCGAAGAAGCGCTCGGCGACGATGCGCTGGCAGGTCGGCACCGTGCCGAGGACGGCGACCGTGCTGGCGACGTAGGCGACGAGCTGCGCCGCACCGCCCTCGTCGAGCCGGCATTCCGTGGTGAGGAACGCGATCGCGTCCGCCGGATCGCCGAGCCGGTCCGCGATCGCCTGGCGGAGATCCGACACCGCCTCCGACAGCTCGCGCGTCCGCGCCGGCGCCTCGCCCATCCAGAACGGGATCGTCGGCGGTGTCTGGCCGGCGTCCTCGACGCGCACCTTGCCGGCCTCCACCCGGCGGATGCGCCACGAGTGGTTGCCGAGCAGGAAGATGTCGCCGCGCATGCTCTCGATCGCGAAGTCCTCGTTGACCTTGCCGACCTTGGCCTCGGTTGGATCCTCGATGACGTCGTAATCCGCGGTCTCGGGGATGGCGCCGCCGCTGGTGATCGCGGCGAGGCGCGCGCCGCGGCGCGCGCGCACGCGACCCTGTACGCGGTCGTGATGGAGATGCGCCGAGCGCCGGCCGCGGCGCGTCGCGACACCTTCGGCGAGCATCGCCAGCACCTCGTCGAACTCCTGCTGCGTCAAGTTCCGGAACGGATAGGCGCGTCGTGCGAGCGCGAACAGATCCTCGGTGCGGATCTCCTCGGCGGCCGCGGTCGCGACCATCTGCTGGGCGAGGATGTCGAGCGGTTTGCCGGGCAGGCGTACCTTGTCGAGTTCGCCCTGACGGATCGCCCGGACCGCAGCCGTGGTCTGCAGGAGCTCGTCGCGGGTGAAGGGAAAGAACACCCCCTTCGGCACGCTGCCGAGCCAGTGTCCGGAGCGGCCGACCCGCTGCAGCAAGGTCGCGAGCGCGCGCGGCGCGCCGAGGTGGCACACCAGGTCGACGTGGCCGACGTCGATGCCGAGCTCGAGCGACGCGGTCGCGACGACGACCGGCACGTCGCCCGACTTGAGCTTCTCCTCCGCCGTCAGACGGATGCGGCGCGACAGGCTGCCGTGGTGCGCGACCACGCGCTCCACACCGAGGCGCTCGCCGAGCGCGTGCGCGACCCGCTCGACCAGACGTCGTGTATTGACGAACACGATCGTCGTGCGGTGCGCGTTGACCAGCTCGACGACGCGGTCGTAGACCGTGGCGCGCAGCTCGTGGCTGGTGATCGCACCGAGCTCCATGTCGGTGGTCTCGATCGCGAGCTCCATCGCGCGCTTGTGACCGGTGTCGACGATCGTGCAGTCGGGCGTGCCGTCGGGCGCGATGTGATCGCTGCCGACCAGCAGGCTCGCGATCTGGTCGATCGGCTTCTGGGTCGCCGACAGCCCGATGCGCTGCAGGCGGCGTCCGGTGAGCAGATCGAGGCGGGCGAGCGTCAAGGCGAGGTGCGCGCCGCGCTTGTCACCGGCGACGGCGTGGATCTCGTCGACGATGACCGTGCGCGCCGAGCGCAGCATCGCGCGGCTCTTGGTCGCCGTGAGCAGGATGTAGAGCGACTCCGGCGTCGTGATCAGGATGTGCGGCGGATGCTTGAGCATCTGTTGCCGCGCCGCTTGCGGGGTGTCGCCGCTGCGCACCGCGACGCGGATGTCGCGCAGGTCGACGCCGGCCGCGTTCGCGCGTTCGCGGATCGCCGCCAGCGGCACCGCGAGGTTCTTCTCGATGTCGTTGCCGAGCGCCTTCAGCGGCGAGACGTAGACCACGGCCGTGGCATCGGCGAGGCGGTCGGCGCGTGCGGCGCGCACCAGCTCGTCGATCGCCCACAGGAAGGCAGCGAGCGTCTTGCCGGATCCGGTCGGCGCGGCGATCAGAGTGTCGCGCCCGGCCGCGATCGCCTTCCAGCCCGCCTCCTGCGGTGGCGTCGGACCCTGGAAGCTGTCCCGGAACCAGGCCTCGACGAGCGGATCGAAGCGGACGCCCGGCGGTATGCTGTCCGTGCGTTCCACCCGATTACCCTAACGCCGGCACGCACCTCGAGCGAGTCGGAAGGTGGCGGAAAATTGCGTCCCCTGTCGGTGCGTGCGACCATCCGCGGGTGGAGCGAGCAGCGTCGCCGACCGAGCGCAGCCCATCCGGTGGCGCCGGGGCCGGACGCACGCGCGAGATCGCCACGCGCGTCGTAGGACGGCTGCGTGCGGCGGGTCATCAGGCGCTCTTCGCCGGTGGTTGCGTGCGCGATCTGGAGCTCGGAATCGATCCCGAGGACTACGACATCGCCACGTCCGCGGCCGCCAGCGCGGTGCAGCGAATCTTCCCACGCACCGTACCCGTCGGCGTGCAGTTCGGGGTGGTGCTGGTGCTGGAGGGTGGCGAGCAGTTCCAGGTCGCGACCTTCCGTCGCGATGGGGTCTACCTCGACCATCGCCACCCGGTCGAGGTCCACTTCGCCGACGCCCGACGCGACGCGGAGCGGCGCGACTTCACCGTAAACGGCATGTTCCTCGATCCCGAAACCGGCGTGGTCCTCGACTACGTCGGCGGACGCGCCGATCTCGCGGCAGGGATCATCCGCGCGATCGGTGATCCCTATGCGCGCTTCGACGAGGACCGGCTGCGCCTGCTGCGCGCGGTGCGCTTCGCGGCGCGCTTCGGCTGGGCGATCGAGGCCGCGACGTGGCAGGCGATCCAGAGTCTCGCGGCCGGCATCGACGGCATCGCCTGGGAGCGCATTGGCGAGGAGGTCGTCAAGATCCTCACCGAGGGGCACGCGCGGCGCGGCTTCGAGCTGCTCTCCGAGGCCGGTCTGCTGCAGGCTGTGCTGCCGGAGATCGAGACCCAGCGCGGCGTCGAGCAATCGCCGGAGCACCACCCCGAAGGCGACGTCTTCACGCACACCATGCTCTGCCTCGACAAGCTCGAGCGCGCCCGGCACGGCGAAGCGCTGGCGCTGGCCGTGCTGCTGCACGACGTCGCCAAGCCGGCCTGCGCCGCCCGGCAACCCGACGGCCGCATCACCTTCTACGAGCACTGCGAGCGCGGTGCCGTCGTCGCGGCCGAGATCTGCCAGCGCCTGCGGCGCAGCCGCGAGACCGGCGACCTGGTGGCCTGGCTGGTCGAGAGCCACCTCCGTCACGTCGATGCGCCGAAGATGCGGGTCGCCAAGCTGAAGCGCTTTCTCGCCCAGCCGGGGATCGACGATCTGCTCGAGCTGACGCGCATCGACAGCTCGTCCGCTTCGGGGAACCTCGAGGCCTATCACTTCTGCCGCGCCAAGCAGGCCGAGCTGCTGGCCGAGGAGCCTTTGCCCGAGCCCCTGCTGCGTGGCCGTGATCTGATCGCGCTCGGCCACCGTCCTGGGCCGCGCTTCCGCGAAATCCTCGACCATGCCTTCGATGCTCAGCTCGAGGGCGAGCTCGCGACACCAGAGGCGGCGCGCGCATGGGTCCAGGGCCGCTATCCGCCGGCCGATCCGGGTGCGCCGGCGTGAGCGGGCCCGCGCTCCTCGAGCTCGACGCTGTTCGCAAGCGGTTCGGCGCCGTGCAGGCGCTCGCCGGTGTCGACTTCCGCTGCGAGAGCGGCACCATCCACGCGCTGCTCGGTGAGAACGGCGCTGGCAAGTCGACGCTCATGCAGGTGGTCGCCGGGCTGTACGTGCCGGACTCGGGCGAGATCCGGCTGGCCGGTGCGCGCGTCGCGTGGCGCTCGCCCGAGCAGGCGCGTGCCGCCGGGATCGCGATGGTGCACCAGCACTTCATGCTGGTGCCGACGATGACCATCGCCGAGAACGTCGCGCTGGCGCGCGGCGATCTGGGGGCATTTCGTGCAGAGCGGCTGGCGGCCGAGGTCACGGCGCTCGCGGAGGAGCGCCGGCTGGCGATCGGCGATCCGCGCAGGATCGTCGAGGAGCTATCGGTGGGCGAGCAGCAGCGGGTCGAGATTCTGAAGGCGCTGGTCGCGCCGACGCGGCTGCTGATCCTCGACGAGCCGACCGCGGTGCTCACCCCCGACGAGGTGCACGAGCTGTTCGGGCTGCTGCGCGAGCTCGCGGCGGCCGGGACCGCGATCGTCATCGTCACCCACAAGCTCACCGAGGCGTTGTCGCTGGCGGACCGGGTGACCGTTCTGCGCGAGGGCCGGGTCGTCGCTAGTGGTGCCGCCAGCGCTCTCGATGAGGCGTCGCTGGCGGCCTTGATGGTCGATGCCCCGGTCGCGACGGGGCGCGCTCCGAGCGCACGGGAAGCGCCCGGCGGTGCGGGCGCGGCTGCGGTGCTGCATGTCGAACGGCTTTTCGCGCGCGACCGGCGCGGCGTCGTCGTGCTCGACGGGGTCTCGCTGCGGGTCGCGGCCGGTGCGACCGTCGTCGTCGCCGGGGTCGAGGGCAACGGACAGACCGAGCTGGTCGAGGCGCTCGCCGGGGTAGCCACGGCGACGATGCACGAGCTACGGGGCAGCGTTTTCGTCGCCGGTCGAGCCGTGCGCTCGGCCGCCGACGCGCGCGACGCCGGACTCGCCGTGGTGCCGCCCGATCGGCGTCGCGACGGAATCGTCGCCGACCTCGAGCTCTGGGAGAACCTGCTGCTCGCGCGCGACGAGCTCGAGGCGACGACACGCTTCGGCGTGCTGTCGCGCGGTGCCCTGATCCAGGCCGCGGCAGCGAGGCTGGGCGCCTTCGGGGTGCGTCCGGCGGAGCCGACGCTCACCGCCGGCGCCCTCTCGGGCGGCAACCAGCAGCGCGTCGTGCTGGCGCGCGAGCTCGGCCGCCGCAACCTGCGCGCGGTCGTCGCCGCCAACCCGACCCGTGGACTCGATCTCGCCGCCACCGCGGCGGTGCACCGCCGGCTGCGCGAGCTCGCCGCCGCCGGTGCCGCCGTCCTGATCCTGTCGACCGATCTCGACGAGGTCGAAGCACTCGCCGGCGAGGTGTTCGTCCTGTACCGCGGACGCCTGCTGGGGCCGCTGCCGCCGGGCACGGGCCGTCTGCAGATCGGCAAGCTGATGGCCGGAATCGGAGTGGCCGCCTGAAGGGCTGGTCCGCGCTGGCGGCGCGCATCCTCGCGCCCGCGCTGGTCGCGCTCGCCGTCACCGTCGTCTTCGCGGCGGGGCTCGCGCAGCTCGGCGGCGCCGATCCGGCGACGGCGATCCGCGCCCTGCTCGTCGGCAGCGTCGGTTCGACGGCGAACCTCACCGCGACCTTGCTCAAGGCGACACCGCTGCTGCTCACCGGTGCTGCGGTGATGCTCGCGTTCAAGAGCGGCGTGTTCAACATCGGTGCGGAGGGGCAATTCCTCGTCGGCGCGCTGGCGGCGACGATCGCCGGTACGGCTGGCGGTCCCGGCACCGGGCGATGGCTGCTGGTGCTTGCGGCCGGAGCGCTCGCGGGTGCGGGTTGGGCCGCGATCGCGGCCGGCTTTCGCATCGGGCGCCAGGTGAACGAGGTCATCACCACCATCCTGCTGAACTTCATCGCCCTCTATCTGGTGTCTTACGCCGTGGACGGGCCGCTGCAGGAGGCGTCCGCGCAGTACCCGCAATCCGATCTGCTCGTTCCGGGCGCGATGCTGTGGCGGCCGTTCGCGGGGTCGCGCCTGCACCTCGGCGTTGCGCTCGCCTTCGTCGCGACGCTCGTCGTCGGCGCTCTGCTGTCGCGGACCGCGCTCGGGCTGCGTCTGCGGGCCGCGGGGGCGAGCGCTCCGGCGGCGCGCCTGGCGGGCTTTCCGGTGGCGCGTGACTTGACGGTGGCGTTCGCGCTCTCGGGTGCGCTTGCCGGCTTGGCCGGAGCGATCGAGGTGGCCGGCGTGACCGGCCGGCTCTACGAGCGCATCTCGCCCGGCTATGGCTACACCGCGATCGCCATCGCGTTGCTCGGTGGCTTGCGCAGCGGCGGCGTGATCGCCGCCGCGCTTTTCTTCGCTGCCCTGTCGGCGGGCGCGAGTGCGATGGAGCGCAGCGCCGGGGTCTCGTCGGTGCTGGTGCTCGCGGTGCAGGGCGCGACGTTGTTGACGATCGCGGTGCTCGACGTCGGGGCGCTCAGGCGCTTCTTCGCCGGTTGGCGCGGGCGCGCGGGGAAGGCGGCTGGCGGCGGTGCTTGAGGATCTTCTCGCCGCCGGACTGGTGCTCGGTACCCCGATCCTGCTCGCGGCCCTCGGCGAGCTGCTGGTCGAGCGGACCGGGGTCATGAACATCGGGGTCGAGGGTGTCATGCTCGGCGGCGCCTTCGCCGCGGCGCTCGGCGCCTACGCGACCGGCAGCGCGCTGGCCGGGGTCGCTGCCGCGGCCGTGACCGGGGTTGCGCTCGCGCTGGCGTTCGCCCTTGCGACGGTGCGCCTGTCCGCCGACCAGATCATCGTCGGCGCGGCGATCAACCTGCTCGCGCTCGGCGCGACCGGTGTGCTCTACCGGGCGCTGCTCGGCGCCACCGGTACGGCGCTCGTCCTGCCGACGTTGCCGGCGATCGAGATCCCCGGCTTGCGCCAGATCCCGATCGTCGGCGCGGCGCTGTTCAGCCAGCACGCGCTGGTCTATCTCGGCTTCTGCTTGACGCCGATACTGGCGTTCGTCCTGGGACACACGGGACTCGGCCTGCGGCTGCGCTCGCTCGGCGACCACCCGCGCGCGGCGGCGAGCCTCGGCCTGCCGGTGCGACGCTATCGCACGGCGACCCTCGCCATCGGTGGCGCGCTCGCCGGACTCGGCGGGGCCTCGCTGACGCTCGCGGCGACCAATACCTTCGTCGAGGGCATCACCGCGGGGCGCGGCTTCATCGCGCTCGCCGTGGTCGTGTTCGGGCGCTGGTCACCGTGGGGCGCACTCGCTGGATCGCTGCTGTTCGGGCTCGCGAGCGCGCTACAGTTCCAGTTCCAGGCGGCCGCGCTCGCGGTTCCCTATCAGGTGTTCCTCATGCTGCCCTACGTGCTCACCCTGGGCGTTTTGCTGCTGTCGTCGGGTGGCGCACGCGCGCCGCGTGCCCTGGGCGCCCGCTACGACCGAGAGTAGGGAATCACTCCTCGGAGCTGCCCGAGCGCCGGCTCCAGAACGTGCCCTTGGCGAGGTACCAGACGACGACCCCCGCCCCGGCGTACATCAGCGCCCCCTCCAGCAGGCCGAGACCGCCACCGAAGATCAGCACGGTCACGACGAGGATCGTCGACACCACGGCGACCACCTGCTCGATGCGGGTCTCGCGCTCACGCTCGTCGCTGACGAATTGCGCGACCTCTGCGCCGCAGTGCGGACAGCGTCCAGCTGGCTTGCGGATCAGCTTCGTGCCGCAGCCCGGACAGGGGGGATAGTTGTGGACTGGCATCGCGACGTATCCGAGCGCAGCCAGTGTAGCGCTTCTCCACGCGCGGGCCACCGGTCCCGCGCATGGAGCGGTCGATCAACCGACCGCGGCGATCGCGACCCGCTCGACCCGGCGCCGGGGGTCGTCGAGGTGGCGTGCCTGCAGGCGGACGGGGTCGTGCTTGCGCTGCTCGAGCCAGCGCAGCAGCCCGGCGCGCAGGCAATCGGGATCGATGTCGAGCACCTCGCAGACGGTGTTGAAGGCGAACAGCGAATGGTCCTTCCTGGCGACGACCCAGCTACGCTCGACGTCGAAGACCTCGCGCCCGAGCGGATCCTTTGCGAACGCGTACTTCTGGAAGTTCTCGATGCCGTCCTGCAGCACGGCTGCCATCAGCCGGCGCTCGCCGTCCTGCCAGGATCGCTGACGGAGCAGTCCGAAGAACTGGTCCGGGGTCATGACGTCCGGTTCGAGGAACTCGGCGCCGCGATCGTCACGCGTGAGGAGGGAGTATTCCATGCCCCCGATAGACGGGGCGCGGCAGGACCTATTCGACGGTTTCACCCGGTGCCGGCGAATCCGTGCCGAGACGCATCCGTGCGGGCGGCGCCGGCTCGAGCACGAGCGGCTGCCCGGCCAGATCGGCGAGCTTGGTCGCGGCGAAGAGCTCGATCAGGCGGCGCTGGCCTTCGGCCCACACGTGCTGCATGCCGCATGTCGGACTCACCGAGCACAGCGTGCGGTCGCCGACGCACACGTTGAGCGCGATCGGACCCTCGACCGCCTCCATCACGTCGCGAAAGGAGATCTCGCCAGGGTCCCGGGCGAGCGTGTAGCCGCCGTGCGCGCCGCGCCGCGAGACCACGAGACCGGCATGGATCAGGTCCTGGATGATCTTCTCGAGGAACTTCTTGGGAATGGCTTCGTGGAGCGAGATCTCGCCCACCGACGACGCCCGTCCCGGGGACTGGCGGGCGAGGTTGATCGCCGCGCGCAATGCATAGTCCACACGCCGGCTCACCTGCATCAGTGCCATGGGCCCAACTCCTTCCCGTGGCGGCAAAAGACGTCGCCTGCTGCTGCGTTCCTCACGTTGCGCTCACACATCGGGGATCTCGACAGTGACGTCGCCCGTGACGACCGACTGGCAGCCGAGCCGCGAGTAGGGCGTCAGGCCGGGTGCCTGATCGAGCTTGTCCTCTTCGTCCTCTTCCATCTCGGACAGGTTCTCGGCGCCGGCGCGAACGATCACGTGGCACGTCGTGCAGGCGCAGTTGCCGCCGCAGTTGTGTTCGAGCGAGATGTTGTTCTTGAGCGCGATGTCGAGGATCGAGCCCGGCTTGCCGTGATCGCCATACGGCAGGTCCGCATCGTCGACCTCGAAGGTGACGTTCTTCGGCAGGAAGGTGACCTTGTGCTTCATCGGGCGATCTCGTAGGCGCTCTTGTTCTCGAGCGCCGTCTTGATCGAAGCGTCCATGATCCGCTGCGCGAACGGACGGCTCGCCTCGTTGAGAACCTCGACGAGATCGCGGATGCGGTTGTGGTCGCTGCCGCCGGACGCGGCGCGCAGCTCGCCCGCCGCGCGCTCGATCGCCGCGCGCTCCTCGGCATTCAGATGCTGCTCGTGCAGGCGCTCGGCCTTCGCGGTTGCGTGCAGGATCGATTCCGCCTCGACGCGGGCCTCGAGAAGCTGGCGCTGCGCGAAGTCCTCCTCGGCGAGATCGAACGACTCCTCGAGCATGTTCTCGATCTGCTCCTCGGTGAGGCCGTAGCTCGGCTTGACCTCGATCGAATGCTCGCGATTGGTGCGCACGTCGCGCGCCGCGACCGACAGGATACCGTTCGCGTCGATCAGGAACGTGACCTCGACGCGTGGCAGGCCGGCGGTCGCGGGCTCGATCGGAATCCGGAAGCGCGCCAGGCTGCGACAGTCCTTGGCGAGCTCGCGCTCGCCCTGCAGAACGTGCAGCTCGACGTGCGTCTGGTCGTCGACCGCGGTGGTGAACTGCTCGCGCGCCGCCGCCGGGATCGTCGTGTTGCGCTCGATGAGCCGCGTGAAGACAGCGCCCATGGTCTCGATGCCGAGCGACAGCGGGACGACGTCGAGCAGCAGCATGTCGGTTGCGCTGCCCGACAGGATGCTCGCCTGGACCGCCGCGCCGAGCGCGACCACCGCTTCGGGATCGATGTCCGCGTGCGGCGCCTTGCCGAAGAACGCCTCCACCTGACGGCGCACGGCGGGGATCCGGGTCGCACCGCCGACCAGGATGACGTGGTCGATGTCCGCGGCGCGCTTGCCCGCGTCCTTCAGGGCTTGCCGGCAGCGTGCGAGCGTACGCTCGACCAGATCCGCGGTCGCGGTTTCGAATGCTTCCCGGCGCACGGTTGCGTATTTCGTGCCCTCGGTGAGCGACAGCTCGACGCGTGCCTCGTCGCTCACCGAGAGCTCGCGCTTCGCGCGCTCGGCCGCGTCGAGCAGGATCGCCATGTCGTCCTGGCTCGAGCCGGTAGGGGGATCGATGCCGAGGTCGGCCTGCAGCAGGGCCACGATGCGGCGGTCGAAGTCGTCGCCACCGAGGCGGGTGTCGCCGCCGGTCGCGAGCACCTCGGAAAGGCCGGCGCGGAGCTGCAGGATGGAGACGTCGAACGTACCGCCGCCGAGATCGAAGACCGCGACCAGCGCCTCTTCCTGCTTGTCGAGGCCGTAGGCGAGGGCGGCGGCCGTGGGCTCGTTGACCAGGCGCAGGACGTCGAGCCCGGCGAGGCGGCCGGCATCGCGTGTCGCCTGGCGCTGGCTGTCGTTGAAGTAGGCCGGAACGGTGACCACCGCGCGACCGATCTCCTCGCCGAGCGCGCGCTCGGCGCGCCGCTTGAGCTCGCGCAGCACGAGCGAGGAGACCTCGGGTGGCGTCAACGTCTGCTCACCTCCGGCGCCGTCTTCAAGCACAACGGCGAGTGCGCCGGCGGCGTCCGCGAAGCGGTACTGCTGGCGGTCACCGGCATCGAGGTGCTCGACCCCGACGCCCATGAAGCGCTTGACGGACAGGATCGAACTCTTCGCGTGCAGTGCTGCGCGGCGCCGTGCCGCCTCGCCGACCAGGAACGTCCCGTCGGGCAGCAGCGAGACCGCCGACGGCAGCAGCGGCGCGCCGCTCTGCGGATCAGGCAGGATCTCGGGACGGTCGCCGCGCATGACGGCGATCAGGCTGTTGGTCGTTCCGAGATCGATTCCGGCGATGCGTGCCACGTCAATCCTCGAGTGCGTTCTGCAGGTCGCGATCGAGCGTGCCGAGGTAGGACAGCTCCGACAGTACGCTCTTCAGCTCGCGCAGCGCCACCGCGCCGCGCTCGTCCGGCAGGTCGTTCGCGCCGTCGCCGGCGGGCCAGCCGCGCAGCAGCTCGTCGAGCGCGCGGCGCTCGTGCGCGCGGCGCTCGGCGAGCTCGCGCTGCGTCTCGGCGAGGCCGCTGCGGAGCTGCGCGGCGGCACCGTTGGCGCCGCGCAGCTCGCTCAGCTTCTCCTGGACGTCGAACACGTAGGCCGCCAGCCGTGCCGGTACGAGGTTGTTGTCGCGTGCGAGGTCCTCCCCGGATCGCGACAGCCAGTAGCGTCCGCGCGACTCGACCTCGCGCAGGGTCTTGTGCGCCGCGTTGAGCAGCGCCGTCGCCTGGACGCTGGCGCGTTGCTCCTCGGCGGAGCCGGTCTGGTAGCGATCGGGGTGCAGCTTGCGGCTCAGCTCGTAGTAGCGACGATCCAACTCCGCGGCATCGATCCCCGGATGCGCGGGCAGACCGAGGACGGTGAAGTAGTCGGCGTCCTGCGGCAGTGGCTGGATCGACTGACACTGGCTGCAGAGGAAAGCCGGCGGCTGGACTTTCCCGCAGCTCCGGCAACGAATGGACCCCACGCTAGACCCCGAACGACGCCCCGCAGCCACAGCTCCGCTTGACGTTCGGGTTGCGCAGGTTGAAGCCTGCGTGCATGAGGTCGTCCGCGTAATCCAGCTCGGTGCCGTTCAGGTACAGATAGCTCTTGCGATCGACGATGATACGCGCGCCGTCGCGCTCGAAGACGCGGTCGCCGTCGCGCTTCTGGTCGAGGTCCATCTTGTACGAGAGACCGGAGCAGCCGCCGCCCACGACCTTGACGCGCAAGCCGCTCTCGTCGCGCGCGTCGCTCTCGACCAGCGCGAGGATCTTCTGCACGGCATTCTCGGTCAACGTGATTCCAGCTGCTGGCACGGTGGTTCGGTTCCTTCTCTCTGCGGTACGCGATCTCGTTCGGTGCGGTGCGGATCAAGCCGCCGCGGTATCGTCCTTCGCCGGCTTATCCGCCTTGGCGGCCTGACGCTCCTGCCAGTCCTTGACGGCGGCCTTGATCGCGTCCTCGGCGAGCACCGAGCAGTGGATCTTGACCGGCGGCAGCGAGAGCTCCTCGACGATCAGCGAGTTCTTGATCTGCGCGACCTCGTTGACCGACTTGCCCTTCACCAGCTCGGTCACGAAGCTCGAGCTCGCGATCGCACTGCCGCAGCCGAAGGTCTTGAACTTCGCGTCCTCGACGATGCCGTCGTCGCTGATCTTGAGCTGCAGCTTCATGACGTCGCCACACTCGGGCGCGCCGACGATTCCCGTGCCGACGTTCTCCTCGTCCTTCGCGAAGGACCCGACGTTGCGCGGATTGCTGTAGTGCTCGATCACCTTGGGACTGTACTCAGCCATGTCTGTCTCCGTCCTGGTCGTCTGGTATCGTTTGCGAGCTCAGTGCTGGATGCCCGCGAAGTACTGCTTAAGGTCGATCCCTTCCTTGGCCATCTCGTAGAGCGGCGATAGCTCGCGCAGTCGCTTCACCTCGGAGATCACTCGCTCCGCGACGTAATCGACTTCTTCCTCGGTGTTGAAGCGGCCGAGCCCGAAGCGGATCGAGGTGTGGGCCAGCTCGTCGCCGACGCCGAGAGCCTTCAGGACATATGACGGCTCGAGCGTCGCCGACGTGCAGGCCGAGCCCGACGAAACCGCGATCGCGGGAAGGTTGCCGTGCGCCGAGCCGTTGAGTCCCATCAGCATCGACTCGCCCTCGATGTAGGCGAAGCTGAGGTTCAGGTTTCCCGGCAGGCGATGCGTCGGGTGCCCGTTCAAATAGACCTCTTCGAGCTCGTCGGTGATGAGCCGGTGTAGCCGATCGCGCAGCGCGATGGTGCACGCCGAATCGACCGCCATGTCGGCCTTGGCGATCTGCGCCGCATGACCGAAGCCGACCATGCCGGGGATGTTGAGCGTCCCCGAGCGCATGCCGCGCTCGTGACCGCCGCCGTCCATCTGCGCCGTCAAGCGCACGCGTGGGCCCTTCGAGCGTACCCACAAGATGCCGCAGCCCTTCGGTCCGTAGATCTTGTGGCCGGTGGCCGACAATAGATCGACGCCGAGCTCGTTCACGTCGAGCGGCAGCTTGCCGAAGCCCTGCGTCGCGTCGGTGTGGAAGAGGATGCCCTTTTCCTTGGCGACCTTGCCGATCTCGGCGATGGGCTGCACGGTGCCGATCTCGTTGTTCGCGACCATGACGGAGATCAGGACCGTCTTGTCGGTGATCGCCTCGCGTACCTGATCGGCGCTGACGCGGCCCTGCTGATCGACCGGGAGATAGGTGACCTGCGCGAGCTTCTTGCGCTCGAGCGCTTTGCACGTGTCGAGCACGGCCTTGTGCTCGGTCGCGGCGGTGATGACGTGGTTGCCCTTGTCCTTGTAGAACTCGACCACGCCCTTGATGGCGAGGTTGTCGGACTCGGTCGCCCCGGACAGGAAGATGATCTCCTTGGCCTTGCCGCCGATCACGTCGGCGAGCTGCTCGCGGGCCTGGTCGACCGCCGTCTCGGCTTCCCAGCCGAAGGAGTGGTTGCGGCTCGCGGCGTTTCCGAAGTGCTCGCCGAAATAGGGCAGCATCGCCTCGAGCACCCGTGGGTCCATCGGGGTCGTGGCGTGATTGTCCATGTAGATCCGCTTCGACACGCTCATTACGTCTCTTCCTCGGGCGGCCCGGCGACCGCTTGCGAACACCGCTTTCCGCTCCCCAGGGACTATTCAGACCTGGTTAGTATGAATTAATAGGAGAGCTGACCCGGGGAGTCAAGGCTCTTCCTGGCGAATCCCTGGTCGACGACCGTTGCACTCCGGGCCGGGGCTCCCTAAAGCCGGGCTCATGTCGGCACCCGTCGCGACCATTGCCGGGATCGGCGACTACGCGGGCCAGGTCGTGATCCTCCGTGGCTGGCTTCGCGGCCGGCGCTCGAGCGGCAAGCTCCTGTTCCTCCAGGTTCGGGACGGCACCGGAACCATCCAGTGCACGCTCTTCAAGCCCGACCTCGCGGAGGAGCTGTTCACGCAGGCTTCCCACCTGCCCCAGGAATCGTCGCTGATCGTCCATGGCGAGGTCCGTCCCGACCCGCGCGCCCCGGGTGGCTACGAGCTCTCGGTACGCGATCTCGAGATCGTCGCGGTTGCCGGAGAGTACCCGATCACGCCCAAGGAGCATGGTACGGCGTTCCTGCTCGACCACCGCCATCTCTGGCTCCGCTCGTCGCGCCAGAATGCCATCCTGCGCGTGCGGGCGAGCGTGGTACGCGCCTGCCGCGACTACTTCGACGCGCGCGGCTTCACCCTGCTCGACGCGCCGATCTTCACGCCCGCCGCCTGCGAGGGCACGACGACCCTGTTCGCCGTCGACTACTTCGGCGACCCCGCTTACCTGACCCAGAGCGGCCAGCTCTACGTCGAGGCCGGGGCGATGGCGCTCGGCAAGGTGTACTGCTTCGGCCCGACCTTTCGTGCCGAGAAGTCGAAGACGCGGCGCCACCTCACCGAGTTCTGGATGATCGAGCCCGAGGTCGCGTATCTCGACCTCGCCGGCGACATGGATCTGGCCGAGGATTTCCTGGTCGAGGTGGTCGGCCGCGTGCTCGCCGAGCGGCGCGACGATCTGCTCACCCTCGAACGCGATCTGACGGCGCTGGAGCGCGTCCAGAAGCCCTTCCCGCGCATCACCTACGACGAGGCGATCGAGCGCCTGCGCTCGGCCGGCAAGCCGGTCGAGTGGGGTGAGGACTTCGGTGGTGACGAGGAGACCGTGCTGGCGAGCGAGTTTGATCGTCCAGTGCTGGTGCATCGCTATCCCGCCGCCGTGAAGGCGTTCTACATGAAGAACGACCCGCAGGATCCGCGGCTTGCGCTTTGCGTCGACGTGCTGGCGCCCGAGGGCTATGGCGAGATCATCGGTGGCGGGCAGCGCGAGGACGATCTCCAGACCCTCGAGCGCAAGATCGCCGAACATGGTCTGCCCGCGGCGGCGTTCTCCTGGTACCTCGATCTGCGCCGCTACGGCTCGGTGCCGCACGCAGGGTTCGGGATGGGCATCGAGCGCATGGTGGCGTGGCTGTGCGGGTTGCACCACGTGCGGGAAACGATCCCGTTCCCGCGCATGCTCGAGCGCCTGACTCCGTAGGCCACGCGACAGCCACGCGACGACGCCTGGCCGCGATGCGCTTGCGTGCCCGGCGGCAGGTTGCGACAACCGCACCATGCTCGTGATCGGCCTGGTCGGCGGTATCGGCTCGGGAAAGAGCGTCGCGGCTGCGATCCTGGCCGAGCTCGGCGCCGAGCTGATCAACGCCGACGTGGTCGGCCACGAGGTCTACGAGCCCGGCAAGCCCGGATTCGACGCCATCGTCGCCGAGTTCGGCAGCGATGTCGTCGGTGCCGACGGCCGGATCGACCGCAAGCGACTCGGCCCCCTGGTTTTCGGGGACGACGCCAAGCTCTCTCGCCTGAACGCCATCGTCCACCCGCTGATTCACGCGGAGATCGAACGGTGCATCACGCGTGCCCGGGCGCGTGACGGGGTCAGGGCCGTCGTCGTCGAGGCGGCGATCCTGCTCGAGGCCGGATGGCGCTCGCTTGTGGATCAGGTCTGGGTGGTGTCCGCGCGCCGCGAGGACGTCGTGCAGCGCCTCGCCTCGCAGCGCGGCATGGCGGCGGCCGCGACCAATGCGCGGATGGCAAAGCAGATGACCGACGGCGAGCGGCGCAGTGCTGCCGACGTCGTGATCGAAAACGCGGGCTCCCTGGACGAGCTGCGGACGCGGCTGGCCGGGCTCTGGCAGACCCTCGTGCCGCGTTGACACAGGCATTGCGGGCCTTAATCTAGGCGCCAGGCACCGTCCCGGGCCTCCAGGTCCTTCTTGCCGCTGTTTCGCCGAGTCGCGCGACGTCGCGGCTCTGCGATGCCTGGACGGCGGCGCGACCGGCAAGGTCCGGAGACCCGACATCGAATGAAGAATCTCAAACTCTCGCTCTGGTACCTGCCGGCAGCGCTGCTGCTGATCCTGATCGCGCAGACGCTGTTCGTCGCGCCGCGACCGGTTCAGCTCGGCTATAGCGAGCTGCAGCGCCTCGCCGACCAGAACCAGATCGAGCGCGCGATGATCACGACCGACGAGGTCCGCTTCCAGCTCCGCCCGGACGCGCCGATCGACGGCGAGCTGCAGAAGCAGATCGAGAAGGCGCGCGGCATGATGGGCACCCTGTCGCCCGATCAGCGCCCGACCTTCGTCGCGACCCGGCCACCGGGGCTCGAGCTTTCCACGCTCGTCAAGGTGCTCACCGAGCATGGCGTCAGCTTCTCGGGCGAGATCGCCGACAACTTCTGGCGCACCCTGCTGCTCGGCTGGCTGCTGCCGTTCGCGCTCATCATGCTGATGTGGAACCTGATCGCCCGGCGCATGGGGCCGGGCGGGGCAGCCGGCGCGCTGTCTTTCGGTCGCAACAAGGCCAAGATCTACGGCGAGAACGATCTCAAAGCGCGCTTCGACGACGTTGCCGGCATCGACGAAGCCAAGGCCGAGCTCGAGGCGGTGGTGTCCTTCCTGAGCGATCCCGGCCGCTACCAGCGTCTGGGCGGACGAATTCCGAAGGGCGTCCTCCTCGTCGGCCCACCGGGCACCGGCAAGACGTTGCTCGCCCGCGCGATCGCCGGCGAAGCCCACGTGCCGTTCTTCTCGATCAGCGGATCGGAGTTCATCGAGATGTTCGTCGGACTCGGCGCCGCGCGCGTGCGCGACCTCTTCGAGCAGGCGAAGGCGAAGGCGCCGTGCATCGTTTTCATCGACGAGCTCGACGCCGTCGGCAAGTCTCGCGCGGGCGCCGGTCTGCAGATGGGTCGGCACGACGAGCAGGAGCAGACCCTGAACCAGTTGCTCGTCGAGATGGATGGCTTCGACTCCTCCAAGGGCGTCGTCCTGCTCGCGGCGACCAACCGGCCGGAGGTGCTCGACCTGGCCCTGCTGCGCGCCGGGAGATTCGATCGCCGGATCGTCGTCGAGCTGCCCGATCGGGTCGGCCGGGCGAAGATCCTGCAGGTGCATCTGAAGAACGTGAAGGCGGGGCCGAACGTCGACGTGGACGACCTCGCGGCGCGGTCACCCGGGCTGTCGGGCGCGGATCTCGCCAACCTCGTCAACGAGGCGGCGCTGCTCGCCGCCCAGCGCGGCGCCGATGCGGTCGAGATGCAGGATTTTCTGCTTGCCGTGGATCGCTTGATGACGGGCCTCGAACGCCGCAGCCGGGTGCTGCGCCCGCAGGATCGGACGCTGGTGGCGCACCATGAGTCCGGGCACGCCCTGGTCGCGGCTCTGCTGCCGAACACCGACCCGGTGAGCAAGATCACCATCATCCCGCGCTCGATCGGTGCGCTCGGCTTCACGATGCAGCTCCCGACCGAGGACCGCGTGTTGATGCGGCGCAGCGAGCTCGTCGATCGGCTCGCGGTGATGCTCGGCGGGCGGGTCGCGGAGGAGCTGGTGTTCGGCGACGTGAGCACCGGGGCGCAGGACGATCTCGAACGCGCCTCACAGCTCGCCCGCCAGATGGTCTGCTTGTTCGGGATGAGCGAGCGCCTCGGCCCGATGAGCTACGGCCGGCGCGAGTCGCTGTTTCTCGGCGACGGGGTGATCAGCCGGTCGCAAGCGGCCAGCGAGGCGACCAACGAGGCGATCGACGCCGAGGTCGCGACCCTGGTGCGCGGTGCCCACGCGACCGCGCGCCAGCTCTTGTCGGAACACCGCGAAGGGCTGGTCGGTCTCGCCCGCACGCTCGAGCGCGAAGAGACGCTCGAAGGGGACAAGCTGCGGGCGGCGCTGGCCGACGGGCAGATCCGCGACGCGGAGCGCGCGCGGCCCGCGCGCGGCGCGAGCTTGGTCGCCTGAGCCAGGGGCCGGTGCCGGCGCACGCGGTCGAGCGGCAGCGCGCCCACACCCGCGATCACGCGCGTTCCTGCAGCGCCTGCTTCAGGGCATCGAGTACCAACGCGCGAAAGTGACCCCACGGCCGCCAGGGGCCGGTGCACGAGCGTAGTCGTTCTGCAGCGGCGTTCAGAGCCGGGACGTCGGCTTCGAGCCAGCCGGAGATTCCCTCGGTCTCGTCGTTCACCTGCAGGGTTCCCCCCTGCTCCTCGAGGATGAACAGGTAGCTCGCGAAGGCGTGCCGGGCGTTCGGCGCCCGGTAGGTGAGCACCGCGGCGAAGCGGCTGACCTCGACGTCGAGGCTCGTCTCCTCCTGGGTCTCGCGCAACAGCGCGTGCTCGATCGCCTCGCCGCGCATGATGCCACCGGTGGGCAGGCGGAACGTGCTCGCCGGGTAGTTGTCCTTGGTTTGCAGGAGGTAGAGGCCGTTCGGGCGGCGGATTGCCATCGCGACCTCGGCTGCCCGATTGCGGTTGAGCGGCGAGAACCTGAACGTGGGGATGTCGTGGAGGACCGTGCGCGGCCTCCCGTACCGGCGAGCGAGGATGGCGATCTCCGCTTGCATCGTAGCGGCTGCGACGGCCCGCGTCCTCAGCTCGGGGCTGTCCCGCGCCTCTCGGTGCGCAGTGCGTACGAGGTCGCCCAGACTCCGAGGGCAAGCATCGCCGTCCGGGTGAGGATGTCGGTTCGAGCAGCGAGCGAGATGCGCGAGAGGTCGGCGGTGACCATGAGGTGGGCGAGGCCCTCGATCGAGACCACGATCAGGCTGCTCGCGGCGAACGCGATGAGCAGGGTCGCGCGTGGCGAGCCGCGCAGCAGCCGCCGCGCCGCGACCACCGACGACACGGCGACGTAGAAGTGTGCGAGCAGTCGAGAGATCGACCAGTTCCAGGCTTCCCCCTCGGCGTCCACGGCGCCGCTCACGATCAGCAGCCAGTAGATCGCGATCCCTCCGGCGATGGCCAGCAGCGATCGCCCGAGCCACGCCGCTTCACCGACCAGCTCGATGTGAGGGACGGACGGCGGCTTGCGCTCGGAACGGCTCGCGCGCGCACGAGGGCGCGGCGCGTGGTCGCGCAGGTAGACCAGCTTACGCGGGGTCTGTTCGTGATCTGAAGGCATGGGCACCGCGCAGACTTGCGAGCGCGACGCAGCGCTTGGTCTGGCGGTGAATCGAGCACCGCAAATCCAGCTCGATGCTACTCGGCCTCCCGATCGCAGACAAGCCTCGTCCGATGTTTTGACGCACCATCCGCGCCTCCGTAGCGGCCGGAAGCGAGCGACGCTATTGCTCGGCCGTGACGGGAGAGCACATCTGGAGCCGCCGGATCGCGGACGAGCTGTGGTCGGGGATCGTCACACCGCTGACCTTCACGATGCTCGCCGACCTGATGGCCGAGCACATGGTTCGGCGCCGCCTCGACAATGCGGGTCTGAGCCGCCTCGCCGCGTCGCCTGTCTTCCGCTTGTCACGTGGTCACGTCTACGTGAACGCCTCGCTGGTCGCAGAGGTGATGCGCGAGGTTCCGACCGTGTTCGCGAGCGAGGGGCTGCTCGAGTTGCTGCCCGAAGGGCTGCGCCAGTCGGTACGCGAGAGCGGACGCTCGTTGCTGTCCCCTACCCTCGGCACGATCGTGCTCAATCTGGGCCTGCACGAGCGGGGTTGGATGCCGTGGACGCGCGCCGAGGTGTTTCGCGTCGAGGCGAGCCGCATCGCTCCTGACCTCGCCGCTCTTGCCGTCGCGTCGGATGCACCGAGCAGCGTTCTCGCGTCGACGATCAACGAGGTGCGCGCGCGACTGGGCTCGTTTCTCGAGGCGGTGAGCTGGGGGATGATCCACGCGTACGTATTCTTCCATCTGACCGCGCAGCTGATCGCGCGCTGGGCGCCCGATCAGAGCGCGTCGATCGCCGAGCTCACCAGTGGGCTCGACGGCATCCGGACCTTCGAGATTCACGACGAGCTGCTCGGCTGCGCGATCGCGGTCCGGGCGGATGCCGAGCTTCGTGCGGCGGTGATGGGCGATCCGTTGCGTGTCGCAGCACTCTGCCTGAGCGGGGGGCTCGGTGCCTTCGGGACGCGGATCCGGATGCTGATCGAGCGTCACGGGCACCGGCTCGTGGGCCGCGACCTGTCGTATGCAACCTGGCGCGAGCGGCCTGCCGTCGTCATCGAGATGGTGCAGAAGCTGCTCCAGGCTGACCCGCGCGAGAGCGCGGGCGACCGGCGCGCGCGCCATGACGAGGTCGTGCGCCGGGTTTCCGCGGCGGTCGCCGCCGGTCTCGGCGGCTCGCTCCGGCTGCTGGTGTTCGAGCGCTCGTTCGCCTGGTGCCGTACGTACTACGTCCTGCGCGAAAACATGCGCTACCACGCCGACCTGTTCCTCTCGGCGCTGCGCTCGCTCGCGCTGACGGCGGCGTCCCGCATGGTCGCGCTGGGGCAGCTACGCGAGCGCGAAGACGTCTTCTACCTCGAGGCCGGCGAGCTGCAGGATGCCCTCCTGGACCGCGACGAGCGCGCCGGAGTGCTGGCCGAGCGTGCCGCGATGCGCCGCGGCTCCTACGCGGCGTTCCGGAGCGGCAATGCTCCCGAGAGCTTCGTCGGGGAGGATCTCGAGATCGCGGCCGCCACGGAATCCGCGCCATCGCGCCCGGCCGAGGGGCTGGCGCTACGCGGTCTCGGGGTTTCGCCCGGGCGCGCGGTCGGGAGCGCGCGCGTGGTCCACTCGGTCGAGGATCTGCGCGAGCTGCGCGCGGGCGAGGTGATCGTCGCCACATCCACTGACCCGAGCTGGACCTCGCTGCTGGCGGTCGGCGGCGCGATCGTCCTCGAGATGGGAGGCCTGCTGTCGCACGGCGCGATCGTCGCACGCGAGCTCGGCATCCCCGCCGTCGTCAACGTCGCGCAAGCAACCCGCCTGCTGGCAACGGGCGATCGAATCGTGGTCGATGGCCGGGCGGGAACCGTTGCTCTCGCGTGAGCTGCGCCCGCGCTACTTCGCCAGCCCGGAATAGCTCTGTAGCTCCTCGGTGCTCAACACCGCGTCGGAGCCCTGACTGACCCGTGTCTCGCGCTTCACCAGGCCGACCCCGCGCGCGTACCACTCGAGGATCTGCTGCCGCGCGTAGCGCTCGTCCTTGCCGCGACGCAGGGTCAGCGTCTGAACGGATGCGACGCGCAGCGCTTCCGGAAAGGTGCCCGCAGGTACGGTCACGCTCTCGGTGCGCTCGACGCGACTGCCGCGGGCGCCTTGGGCAACGACGCGGCTGCCCGCGTCCATGGTCTCGACCTCGCTCTCGCCGCGCCAGCTGAACCCCGGCTTCAGGTCGGCGGCGGGAGGAAGACCGGGCAGCTTCGCCTTGATGACGCCGGACGCCTCGGTACCCACACCGGCCGTTCCGTCGATGCTGAGGCTGACCCCGCTCGCGTCGCAGCGTGCGCGTGTGATTGCCTTGCCCGCGATCACGCCCGGCTGGCCAGGGAGGCTGACCTCCTGCAGGAGCTCGGCGTTCGTGACGCCGTTCTCCGTCGAGACCGACTTGACGGTGATCGTCCGGCGCATCTTGACCTGGGTGCCTGCCGCGCCCTCGTCGTACACCCAGCGTGCGTCGACGCGGAGCGGGAAGAACGCGTTGCACTCCGTAGCAGCGTCGCCGCTGGTCTCGGCGTCGGCTGGTGCGCCCACCAGGACGCCGAGCAACACGAGCGCTGCCGCGAGGCAGCGCGTGGCATGGGGCAGGCCCTTCAAAGGTGTGCCGGGTCCCGGTACTCGCCGAACACCGCGCGATAGATGTCCGAGATCTCGCCGACCGTGCAGCCGACCTGGACCGCGGCCACCAGGGGCGGCATCAGATTCTCGTCGCATTGCGCCGCCGCGCGTACGCGCTCGAGCGCCTCGCTGACTCGGGCGCGATCGCGACCCTGCTTGAACCGCCGCACGCGCTCGATCTGGCGCGGCTCGAGCTCGATCGGGATACGCAGGATGTCGACCGGGCGCTCATCGGGAATGGTGAACTTGTTGAGGCCGACGATCACCTGCTCGCCGCGATCGAATCGCTGCTGATCGCGGTAGGCGGACTCGGCGATCTCGAGCTGCGGATAGCCCTGCTCGATCGCCTTCACCATGCCGCCGCGGCGGTCGATCTCGGCGATGTAGACCGACGCCGCTTGCTCGATCGCGTCGGTGAGCGATTCGATCGCGTAGCTGCCGCCTAGCGGATCGACGGTGTTCGCGATGCCGCTCTCCTCGGCGATGATCTGCTGCGTCCGCAGCGCGACCATCACCGACGCCTCCGTGGGGAGCGCGAGCGTTTCGTCGAACGAGTTCGTGTGCAGCGACTGCACGCCGCCCAGGACCGCGGCGAGTGCCTGCAAGGTCACGCGGACGACGTTGTTGAGCGGCTGCTGTGCGGTGAGCGTGACGCCCGCGGTCTGCGCGTGCATGCGTAGCCGGCAAGCCTCGTCGCGGGTGGCGCCGAAGCGCTCGCGCATGATCTTCGCCCACAGCCGTCGCGCAGCGCGGAGCTTGGCGACCTCTTCGAAGAAGTCGTTGTGCACGTCGAAGAAGAACGACAGCCGATGCCCGAAGTCGTCCGCCTTCAACCGCCCGCGCCGCAGCACCTCTTCGACGTAGGCGATGCCGTCCGCGAGCGTGAAGGCGAGCTCCTGGATCGCCGTCGCCCCTGCTTCGCGGATGTGGTAGCCGCTGATCGAGACCGCATGCCAGCGCGGCACCTCTGCCGTGCAGAACTCGATCATGTCGGCGACGACGCGCACCGACGGCTCCGGTGGAGAGATCCATTCCTTCTGGGCGATGAACTCCTTGAGCATGTCGTTCTGGATCGTGCCGCCGAGCTTGGCCCAGGAGATCCCGCGCCGCTGCGCGATCGCGAGGTACATCGCGAGCAGGACCGACGCGCTGCAATTGACCGTCATCGACGTCGTGACCTCGTCGAGCGGAATCCGGTCGAACAGACGCTCCATGTCCTCGATGGTCGAGACCGCGACGCCTTCGCGGCCGACCTCGCCGCGCGAGCGCGGATGGTCCGCGTCGTAACCCATCAAAGTGGGCATATCGAAGGCAGTCGAGAGCCCGTTCTGTCCTTGACGGAGCAGGAAGTGGAAGCGCTGGTTGGTGTCCTCGGGCGTGCCGAATCCGGCGAACTGCCGCATCGTCCAGCGGCGGCTCAGGTACATCGTCGGGTAGGGGCCGCGCAGGAACGGATACGTGCCCGGCTCGCCCGGTGTCGCAGAAACGTCGGCGGCCTGGAAGACGGCCTTCAACGGTATGCCCGCGTGTGTCGTCTTCTGCCCCGGCGCGGGCTCCGCTGCGTGCGCGTGGTCTCGGGCAGACACGCGCGCTCCTAGTAGGCCAGTGGCGCCGCTGCGCTCGCGGAAGCGGGCCGCTGGTCCTCCTCGGAGTCGCGGAGCGCCTTGATCACGATCTCCGGGTTCACCTGCTGCTGCTCGATCTTCCCGATCGCGTCGCGGACCAGGCGTTGCGAGGTCTCGTCGGTCTGGGTCTCGCCGATGCGCCTCAGGTCGGGGACGCTCTTCGGATCACCGATCTCACCGAGCGCGTAGATCGCCGTGCCGCGCGTAGCGGCATCGGCGTCGCGAGAGAGGAAGTCGGAGATCGGTCGCGCGCTGCGCGTGTCACCGATCTTGCCCAGGGCAACCAGCACGCGCTGCTTCAACCAGGGCTCGCTCTCGCGCATGTAGAGAACCTGCACGAGCACGGGGGTCGCGTCGGCCGCGCGCAGCGAACCCAGCGCGTCGATGGCCTTGATCTTGACGCGCGGGTCGAGATCCGCGGTCGCCTCGATGAGGTGCTCGATCGCCTTCTTGTCCTGAGAGGCGGCGAGCGCCTTGACCGCTTCGAGGCGGGTGGCCGCGTCCTCGTCACGGAGGTTCTTGGTCGACTCGTCGAGATCGCTCGTGCCGGGGTTCGATTGCTTGGTCGAGCGCTGCGACCCCTGCTGGCCCGGCAGTCCGAGGCCTGACTGGGCGGCTGCGGGAAGGCCACTGACGGCGATGACGGATAGCGCAAGGGCGCTCCGCGCGAAGAGCTTCGTGTATCTGGTCACGATCCGAGTAACGACAGAAACCCTTTCGGCGCGCAAGATCACCCGCGATCGCGCCTTGCCCGTGGCGATCGCGTGCGGCGCGTCCGGTCGCTCACCAAGCTCGGCGTGGCGAGGCCGGAACAAAAAAGGGCGCCCGGTTGCCCGGGCGCCCTTTCCTGCTCAACCTCTCCGAGAATTAATCGAGGAGGCTCGCCGGAGCGTCGACGAAGGCCTTGGAAGCCGAGGGCTCTTCCAGCGTGACCTTGAGGCTGCTGCTCGCACCGAACGGACCAACCGCCTGGCCGACGATGCCGTACAGGTAGTCCGCCGGGGTGAACCCGGCGATCGGATCCAGTCGGATCACACCGGACGTGCTCACAGTGACGGTTGCAGGAATCAGGCCTGCCGGGCCGTCGTCTGGGCTCGTGATCGTGGTGAACTTCACGCAGCCGGCAGTCTGATCCGGCAGCGAGGTCGGGATCTCGAGGGTGTCGTAGAATGTCGTCGCGAAGCGGATGTTGGCCGGGTTCGGCTCGACCTGGCCGACCGCCTGCTCGCGCAGGTGCGACAGCACCACGACGCTCGACTCGACCGAGGTCGGGTCGAACACCTGGATGTTGTACGAGCCGACCAGCTCCGCGTCGGGCAGGACGACCGCGCGACCGGTGTCGTCGAGGCCGAGGCCGAACGCGTCGTTACCGAAGGCGTAGCTGGCAGAGATGTCGGCAAACGTGAACGTGCCGACCAGTGCGTTGTCTGCCAGGACCGAACCGGTCTGCGAGAAGTCGCCACAGCCCGAATTGGTCTCGTAGGCCGTGACCGTCACCAGACCGCGCTTGCCGGTCAGGTCGATGATCGGGCCCTGCTCCTCGTTGTTCGCACCCTGCGACCGGGCGTTCGTCGGATCGACGACGACCGTGTCGTTCAAGGTCAGACAGATCGAGAAGTTGGCCAGCTCGTTGCAGTCCTCGGCCCAGAAGGTCCAGTGCGTCGACACCTGGGCGCCACCTGAGGGCGACGTCCCAGAGATGTTGCTCACGAGCAGGAAGGTCGACTTACCCTCCGTCGCGTCAAACGGCATGATGAGCTCTGCCGCAGGCTGAGTGTGGGAGAAGCCATCGTCCTCGAGAATCGCCGAACTCTTGCCGGCGCTTCCCATGACGATAGCGCTCGTTAGTGCCAGGGCGACCAAAAATCTCCTCTCGCGCATCACCTTCATCAGCTCCTTTCTCCCCCGCTCGCTGAACGCTCACGAGCTGCAGGAACGCCAAAACCGCGCCTGCCTCGGTTCAATTGATTCCCCGTACAAGATCTTGCGGCGTCCTCGCCACGAGTTCTCCTCGCCCGCGCTGGGAATTCTCCGGGCCGCGGCCGCATGCCGCCCCCTCCCCAGGACTCGCAAGTCCTAGCAACTCGCGGACGTCATTACAATAACCTTACACATCCGTTTCCTGGGCCGCGTCGCGACCCCTTGGCTAGAACGACGATCGGGTGCTGCGGAAACTTACGCGTGGCAGGAGAGCGTGCGCATCGTCACGGCAGTTGGGCTGCCCTCTGCGTGGCCGTCGCGGCGGGGACGCCGAACGCCCGCGCGACCGGCCGGCGTAGATCGAGCCAGCCCTCGGATGCAGGCCAAGGCCGGTGTGGCACGGCGAGAACCGCTTCCGCGTGCGCCAGCTGGGGCACCAGGGGGGCGCCCATCGCGAGCGGTGCCCCCCCGAGGACGCCAACGCTGTCGAGTACTTCGCTATCCTTCCCGACCTGCCAACCGCGTCTCTTCAGCTTCTCGAGCAGGGTTGTCCGGTTGACCTGCAGGAGACGTGCTGCCTCGCGCTTGCTGCCCCCGGCGAGCTGCAGAGCCCGGCCGATCATGCGCCGCTCGAAGCTCTCGAGCTCCCGGTAGAAGTCCGTCCCCTCCGGTCCGAAATCCCACGGGCCAGATGCCCTCGCGGCTCGCGCGGGCCGGACCTCGGCGGGTGCCGTGCCGGATCCGATCGGCGCAGGAAGGTCGCCCGGCTGCAGCACGCCCGGCTGCTCGCTGAGGAGAACCGCGCGCTCGAGAACGTTGCGCAGCTCGCGGACGTTGCCCGGCCAGTCGTACGCCATCAGGGCGGCCGCGGCCGCAGGTGTGAGCTCGACCGGCTGCTGACCGGATCGAGCCGCCGCCTGCCGCAGAAAGTGTCGCGCGATCAACGGGATGTCCTCGCGACGCTCGCGCAGTGCCGGCAAGTGGATACGCACCACGTCGAGGCGGTAGAGGAGATCGTCCCGGAACGTGCCTTCTCGCGTGCCCGCGTGCAGGTCGCGATGCGTGGCGGCGATGACCCGCACGTCGGTCTGACGGGTCGTGGCGCTGCCGACGGGATCGAAGGTCCCGTCCTCGAGCACGCGGAGCAGCTTCACCTGGAAGCGGGGGCTCATCTCGCCGATCTCGTCGAGGAACACGGTGCCATGGTTGGCGAGCTGGAAGCGTCCGGTGCGGGCAGCGATGGCACCGGTGAACGCGCCGCGTACGTGGCCGAAAAGCTCGCTCTCCAGCAGGTCCTCGGGAATGGCGCCGCAGTGCACCGGGACGAAGTTGCGCGTCGCACGATGGGACAGGGTGTGCAGGGCGCGCGCGACCAGCTCCTTGCCGGTGCCGCTCGCGCCGGTGATGAGCACCGGCGCGTCGGAGGGCCCCACGCGCCGTATGACCTCGAAGATCTTCCGCATGCTCGCGTGCTCGCCGAACAGGCCCATGAATCCTGGTAGGGCTTCTAGGGGTGAGGGGCTGGAAGGCGTGTTCTCAGGAAGCATCGGGTACCCTTTCCGGGAATCGGTTCGGCTGCGCGCTGTGCACGACCCGCGAGATCCGCCGCTTATGCAAGGACGAAGCCATGGCGATGGACCACCCACTCTCCCATGGAAAAGTCGTGCTGTTTCAATTGTTTGAGCCCCTAGCGAAGGGGTAGGGCAAGCGAAATCAGGGTGGATCGGGCAGCCTGCGGCGGTACAAAATTGACGCTCCCCCCCGGGGGCGTTCAAATTCGTAAGCCAGCGAGGCTTGCCGCGGGGCCGTCAGGGCCAGGATAACCCCGCGCAGGGGATCATCAGCCTCGATCGTGGCCTGCGAACCGCCCTTTGACGCACTGCCCGAGCCTTCTTGGCGGGCCCGGATGCGATCACTCGGCACCAGCCGAACATTTTCGAACAGCGGCGCGCCCGGAGACACTTCTGCTGCTGCAATCAAAGGTTACGGCGTCATCCGAGCAGTAGTCGAGCGCGCTTGCCGACCCCATTGACGGGTGCTACCGACGGTCAACGATGGCGCGGGTCGTCAAGCGATATGCCAACCGGAAGTTGTACGACACGACCACCAGTCGTTATGTCGCACTGGACGACATTGCCGCACTGATCCGGAACGGCGAAGAGGTCGAGGTCACCGACAACGAGACCGGAGCCGACCTCACCGCCGTCACGCTGGCGCAGATCATCCTTGAGGAGGAGCGTCGTCGCAAGGATATGCGCTCCCTCCCGTTGCTGCGCGGGCTCGTTCGCTACGGCGGCGACGCGATCGCCGGGGTCACCAGCCGGAGCATGGAAGCGCTGGGCGAGATGCGCGAGGCCGCCGAACGGCGCATGTCCGAGATCGTGAGCGAGAGCAGCGTCCGGCCGGCGATCGACGAGGTGATCAATACCTCGCGGCGGCAGATCGAAGACCTCCAGCGCCGTGTCGATCAGGGAATCCGGCAGTCCGTCGACCGTCTGCGCAGTTATCCCGGGATCGGCGTGGAGGTGGAGCGCCTGGAATCCCGCGTCCGCGACATCGAGAACCGGATCCGCAAGCTGCTCGCCGGCGAGAACGGCAAGGCCGATCAGGCACCGTCGGCATCGGGTGAGCCGCCACCGTCCTCGACCGACGATTGACTCCCTGCGCCGGGGCGGCGTGCCGCCACCGGTGGGCCGCGGCTTCAGCGATTGAGGAAGACCGGGCAGGGCGCATTGCGCAGCACGTACTCCGTGGTGCTGCCGAGGACGAGCTCGATGATTCGTCCGTGTCCGTGCGAGCCCATGAACGCGAGATCGTAATGCTTTTCCCGAATCTCGGCCGGAATGCGCTCGTACGCTTGACCGGTCACCACGAACGGGCGCGTTTCGAGCGCGTACGAGGACAGATAACGGCGCGCCTGCTCGATGATCTTCTCGCCCTGGTCGGCGTCGCGGCAGACCGTCAGCACCGCGAGCGGCAGCTTGAGCTGGCTGCAGACCTCGGCCGCGACGTGCATTGCGGCGCTCGCCCGCTGGCTGCCATCGTACGCGAGCAGCGGCGCGCTGATCTCGACGAAATCGAGAGGTGTCACCAGAACGGGCTTGGGACACTGTCGGGTCACGCTCTCGGCCGCTCCACCGAGCAGGCCGGTCGAGAACCTCTGGTTGACCCCGCGGTGGCCGATCACGACGAGATCCGACTCCCGGGCGCGCTCGCAGATCTCGCTCGGTACGATCCCGATCTGCAGCGCGGTGTCGAAGCGGACCCCTTCCGTCGTGCAGGTGGCGCGGAACTCGTCGAGCAGCGCGACGCCGCGTTCGTGCAGCGCCTCGCGCATCTTGGAGGTGAAGTCGAGGTAGGGCTCGAAGCCGAGCGAGCCCGAGATGTCGTGGAAGAACGACCCCTCGATCGAGACGATGTCGACCACGTGCAGACCGGTCACGGTCGCATCGAGACGTCGCGCCAGCCAGGTGGCGTAGCGCAGCGCGGTCCGCGAATGCTCGGAGCCGTCGATCCCGACGAGAATGCTCTTGATCATTCCACCCTGCCCTCGGCTGCCCGGCACCGTTTCTTTACATCCCGGCGCGCGCGCGATACTAGCGCGGCGCGATGCGCACGGCCAGCATTCGTCGGAGCGATGGCGTGAGTCCAGCACGGGGAGGGCGCCGCACCGGCCGCGGTACGGCACCGGCCACGCCGAAGCGGCCCAGCGCCAGGGCGGCGCGGCTGGCCGCCCTGATCGCGGAGCTCGAGAACGCTGTCGAGGCGGTCGGCATCAAGGTCCGGCGCGAGCGTCTCATGCGGGAGGCCGGGTATCACGCGCGGAGCGGCCTCTGCCGCGTCGAGGGCGAAGAGATCCTGTTCGTCGACCACGACCTGACGCCGGACGACGAGATCGAACTCCTCGCGGTGGTCCTCTCCGGCCGGGATCTGGCCGCCGTCGAGATGTCCCCCGAAGCGAGCCGCCTGCTTGTCCGCGCCCCGAGTACGGCCGAAGTTGACAAACCAGAGCCCCGGCCGTAACGCAGGATCATGCTGTCGCGCGCGGAGCGATTCGCCGCATTCCGCAAGGCGCTGAAGGAGAAGACTCTCAAGTCCACAGCGCAGCGCGATGACATCGCCCATGTGTTCTTCGGTGGCCACCGGCACATGAGCATCGACGAGCTCTACCGCGAGGTGCGCAAGATCAACCCGCGCGTCGGCTACGCGACGGTGTACCGCACCATCAAGCTGCTGAAGGAGTGTGGGCTCGCGGACGAGCAGCACTTCGCCGACGGCCAGACGCGGTACGAGAACGCGGACGTGGGCGAGCAGAACCACCACGATCACGTGATCTGCGACCGCTGCGGTCGCATCGTCGAGTTCTCGGACGACGATCTCGAGCGCCTGCAGGAGGATATCGCCACCAGGCTCGGATTCGTCCTCGCGCGGCACCGGCTCGAGCTCTACGGGATCTGCCGGGACTGTCGTGAAGGGGTCCGGCCGAGTGCGACGGCGGACCGCGTCGCGACCACCTCGCGACGCTGACCTCGAGGCGCGCGTGGTGGCGGCCGCGAGCAACGCCCGCTCCCGTGCGTCGCGACGCAGCTTGACTTGATGATTTGAAAATGATGTTCAATTTCATCCAATCGGCGCGCCTGGACGATCTTTCGCGAACGACGCTGCGGAGCGTCGCTGTGCCTGTGGCAGTCTGCTCGCCCGCCTGTATGCCGACGGAGTCGAGCTCAAGTGCCGGCGCTGCAAGCGCGGCGCCCGGCGGCTGAGCGCAGCTGGAGCGATCTGTTTTCCGGACCGGCGTCGGCTCTCGAGCAGGTCTCGCAGCACGGTCCACGCAAGACCGCAGAGGAAGTCTTCATGTTGCGAAAGCTGATCGCCGTGCTGGTCGTCGTCGCATTCGTCCTGCCCGTACCGGCGTCGGGTCTCGCGGCGGACGACGTGCGCATCCGCCAGCTCGAGGAGAAGCTTCTCGAGATGCAGAAGGAGCTCGAGGCGCTCAAGGCCGACCAGGTCAAGGAGAAGGAAGAGGCCAAGCGCGAGCAGGAGGAAGCGTCACGGAAGACCAACGTGATCGCCGAGACCGTCGACCAGCTGCGCACCCAGCTCACCATCCCCGAGGACCTCGAACTCGAGGGTGAGTACGGCATGGGACCGGCCGCTTCGAAGGTCTACCGCCAGCAGCACGGCCTGTCGATCGGCGGCTACGGCGAAGCGTCGTTCACCTCCTACGTGAACGACCGCAATCCCGGCGACAGCAACGTCGGCGACTTCGAGCGCCTGGTCCTCTACACCGGCTACAAGTTCAACGACTGGATCGTCCTGAACGCGGAGGTCGAGTTCGAGCACGGTGGCACGGCGTCGAGCGAGAGCGCGAGCAGCGGCGAGGTCGAGCTGGAGTTCGCTTACCTCGACTTCTTCTTGAACGAGCACGCCAACGTTCGCACCGGACTCGTTCTGGTGCCGATGGGCTTCCTCAACGAGTGGCACGAGCCGGTATTCTACTACTCGGTGAATCGCCCCGAGGTGGAGCGGCAGATCATCCCGACCACCTGGCGGGAGCTCGGCGTGGGCGTGTTCGGCGAGGTCACGCCGGGACTCGACTACCGCATGTTCCTGTTGAACTCGATGAACGCGAAGGGCATTCGCCCGGAGGGCGTCCGCGACGCTCGCCAATCGGGCAATCGCGCGCTGTTCGAGGACGTCGCCTTCGTCGTCCGTGCGGACTACACGCCGACGCCGACCCTGCTCTTCGCCTCGTCCGTCTTCACCGGTGACACCGGTCAAGACCAGGTCGTCGACGACATCGCGATCCCGACCACGAGCACGACGATCTGGGAGGTGCACGCTCAGTACCGCGCGTACGGCCTGCAGGCGCGTGCGCTGTTCACCATGGCGAATCTCGGCAGCGCGCGTTCGCTCACCCTCGCCCTGCGTCAGCTCGGCGAGATCTCCGAGGACGCGACCATCGCCGGCCGCATGATCGGCAGCTACCTCGAGCTCGCCTACGACGTAATGCCCTGGCTGCTGCCGGACTCGCAGATGGCCCTGGCGCCGTTTGCCCGCTACTCGTACCTCAACACCCAGGACGAAACCCCGCCGGGCCTGGGCAGCAACTCGAACCTCGACCAGCAGATCTGGGAAGTCGGCCTCGACTACCGGCCGATCCAGAACGTCGTCTTCAAGATGGATTACCGTACATTCAACGTCGTCTCGGGTTCGCAGCCAGACGAGTTCAACCTGGGCTTTGGCTTCGTGTTCTGAGAGGGGGGCGCGCAGCTCCTCTTCTCCGTTCGTGCTGTGCCCGCGCCGCGCGCTCGCCGCGCTCTTGCTGCTCGCATCGTTGGCGACGGCGGCGTCGGCGAAGGTGCACCACGCCAAATCCGAGGCCCTGGAGTTCGCCTTCCCGGGCGCCGACCGCGTCGAGAGCAAGACCTTCTTTCTCACCGACGAGGAGAAGAGCCGCATCGAGGATCTCGGCAAGGCGCCACTCGAGTCCAAGCTCGTGGTGGTCCACGTCGGCGACAAGGACGGCGCGCCGATGGGCTACGCCTTCATCGACAGCCAGGTCGTTCGTACCCTGCCCGAGACCATGCTGATCGTGGTCTCGCCCGAGGGCAGCGTCGCCAAGCTGCTCCTGCTCGCCTTCAACGAGCCACCCGAGTACGAGGCACCCGAGCGCTGGCTGGAGCAGTTCCCGGGCCGCACCCTCGGCCCGGAGCTGCGCGTCGAGCGTGACATCCACGGCATCGCCGGCTCGACCCTGACCGCGCACGCGGTCACCACCGCCGTCCGGCGCTCGCTGGCGCTGTTCCAGGTTCTCATCCAGAAGAAGTAGTCGCCATGCGTTTCGTCGTCACCGGGGAGTGGTCCAAGAACCGGCTCCTGCAGCTCATCATCTTGATGTTCGTGATCTACGTCGCGCTGCTGTGGGTGACCAACGCGCTGCTCTACTTCAACAAGATGGGCCTCACGTACTCCTCGGTGGTCGACTACTACCTGGGCTCCGAGGAGCGCTTCATGCAGCCGCGCAGCTACCAGGGGATGCTCGAGATCTCGCACTTCCACCTGTTCGCGATGGGGCTGCTGCTGCTCACGTTGACGCACCTCATGCTGTTCGTACCGATCCGCTCCGACCTGAAGCCGCTGTTCGTCGTGATCCCGTTCGGCTCGGCGCTGCTCGACGAGGGCTCGGGCTGGCTGGTGCGCTTCGTCAGCCCCTGGTTCGCGTACTTGAAGATCGCGGGCTTCCTCGCGCTCGAGGTGAGCCTCGCGGTCCTGATCGGCGTCAGCTTGTGGGCGGTCTTCGTCGGCTCGTCGGCCACGTATCGCGGTAAGCGGAAGCGCGGTCGGCACAAGCCGCATCCAGCGCAGGGCGCCGCCGAAAAACACCCTTGACGACGGGCGCGTGCGCGACGGCGTGCTCGCTGGTCGCGATGCTCGTCCTCGGCGCGGCATCGCCAGCGTGCGGCGCGAGCACCTGCATGATCGATGGCCGCTACGTGATGGGCACCATCCTGCAGGTCGAGCTGTGCTCGATCGATCCGGCCGCGCAGCGTGCGGCACTCGATGCGACCTTCACGGCAGCGCGTCACATCGACGAGATGCTCACCACCTACGCGGCGGACGGCCCGACGAGCCGCTTCAACGCGCACGCAGGGCAGGGTGCACAGGCCCTGCCGCCGGAGGTGATCGAGGTGCTGGCGTCCGCGCGCAGCCACCACATCCTCACCGCCGGCACCTTCGACGTGACCGTCGGCCCGTTGCTGGCGCTGTGGCGTGTGGCCGGGGAGAACGGTCGCATTCCTGCTCCGCAGGCGCTCGCCGCGGCGCGCGCGCGCGTCGGCAGCGAGCGCATCCTGCTCGGCAGCGACGGCCGCTCGGCGGCGTTGCCGGACCAAGGTATGGCGGTCGACTTCGGTGGTATCGGCAAGGGCTACGCTCTCGACCGCCTGATGGCTCGCCTGCGCGCGTCCGGGCTCGATCGGGCGCTGCTCGATTTCGGGCGCAGCAGCGTCTGGGCGCTCGGCCAACCGCCGGACGCTCCGGCGTGGCGACTCCTGCTGGAGCACCCGTCGCGTGGCGCGATCGGTGTGATCAGCCTGCGCGACCAGGCGATGTCGGTCTCGGGCAGCCTCGGCCAGAGCACCGAGATCGGCGGTCGGCGCTACGGTCACGTCGTCGATCCGCGCACCGGCTGGCCGCTCGAGCGCGATCTGCTCGCCGCGGTGGTCGCGCCGAGCGCGGAGCTCGCCGAGGTGCTGAGCAAGGCACTGCTGATCCTCGGCGAGCAGGAGGGAATCGCGCTGCTCGAGCGCGTGCCCGGCGTGCAGGGAACGCTGGTGGACGCCGGTGGACGGAGCTGGTCGAGCCTCGGCTGGGAGCGGATCTTTGCCGCGCGCGATCTGCCCCGAGACTAGCTGCCTGACTCGAGACACGGACATCCGCGCGCGCAGCGCGCGGCCGACCGAAGGGAGCGCGGGGAGCGAGGGGGCGCGTGCCCCCTCGTTGAACTAGCTGCGCGGCTTCCCGCTCGCGCGACCGGGCTTCGCGCCTGCCGGCACGTCGCCCGCCGCTGTGTCGATGCGCGGGAAAAGATTCACCTGCTCGCCGATCGTGTGCCCCGGTGCGAACGCAGCACCCCACTCGAGGCCGAGGTCCGCGAAGACCGCCTCGTCCAGACGTAGGCTCGTGCGCAGACGCTCTGCTGTGTCCGGCAGGAACGGCGCCACGAGCTGCGCCGCGACGCGCAGCGCCTCGAGACAGCTGTGCAGGATCGCCCCGACGCGCGGTCTCTGCTCGGGATCCTTCGCGAGCGTGAACGGCGCGGTGGCGACGATGTACTTGTTCGCCGCGTCGAGCGCGCGCCAGATCGCCTCGAGCCCGCGATGGAAGGCGAGCGCTTCGATGTGCGCGTCGAGCTCGCGGCGCGCGCGGCTGAACGCTTCGGCGAGCAGCTCGTCGGCCGCGACGCCGGGCTCGAGCGGCTGTACTTCGCCGGCGAAGTACTTGTGCATCATCGCGAGCGTCCGGCTGGCGAGGTTGCCGAGACCGTTGGCGAGATCCGCGTTGATGCGCGTCACGAGCGCCCCCTCGCTGAAGTCGGCGTCGTTGCCGAACGCCATCTCGCGCAGCAGGAAGTAGCGCACCGAATCCATACCGTAGGTGTCGCGCAGCTCGAGCGGCTTGACGACGTTGCCGAGCGACTTCGACATCTTCTGGCCACCGCTCGTCCAGAAGCCGTGCACGTTCAAGTGCTGGTAAAGCGGGTAGCCGGCAGCGAGCAGCATGGTCGGCCAGAACACCGCGTGCGTCTTTAGGATGTCCTTGCCGACGAAGTGGTTGGCGCTCGGCCAGAGCTCCTCGCGGCGGCCGCGCGCGTCGAGGCCGCTGACGTAGTTGAGCAGCGCGTCGAACCAGACGTAGGTGACGTAGCCCGCGTCGAAGGGCATCTCGATGCCCCACTCGAGGCGCGACTTTGGCCGCGAGATGCAGAGATCGCCGATGGGCTCGCGCAGCATCGCGAGCGCCTCCGAGCGGTAGCCCTCGGGTCGGATGAAGTCCGGGTTGGCCTCGATGTGGGAGCGCACCCGCTCCTGGTACTTCTCCATGCGGAAGAAGTAGTTCGGCTCGGACACCTCGACCGGCTTCGTCAGGTGCTGCGGGCATAGCCCGTTCACCAGCTCCTTCTCGGTGTAGAGCCGCTCGCAGCCCACGCAGTAGAGGCCCGAGTACGCGCCGAAGTAGATGTCTCCGCTAGCGTGGATGCGGGTCAGCACCTCCTGGACGAACGCCACGTGGTGCGGATCGGACGTCCGCATGAAGTGGTCGTAGCGGATGCCGACCGAGTCCCAGACCGAGCGGAAGGTCGCGCTCACCTGGTCGACGAACTCCTTCGGCGTGCGCCCGGCCGCCGCGGCTGCCTCGGCGATCTTCTCGCCGTGCTCGTCGGTTCCGGTGAGAAGGAAGGTATCGAAACCGCGCTGCCGGTGGAAGCGCGCGAACGAATCGCAGACGACGTTGGTGTAGGTCGAGCCGAGGTGCGGCTCGGCGTTCACGTAATAGAGGGGTGTGGTGATGTAGATCCGCTCGGCCATCGCTCGCGCACGCTCACCCTTCTGCGTCGGGACGTCGCTCGACCAGATCCTCGAGCGAGCACTCGACGACCAGTCCGTCCTCGTCGCGCCGCAGCAGGATGTGCTGCTTGAGCGTAAGATGCTTGACGACCTCGCCGTCGCCCTTCACGCTACGGACCTTCTTGCCGACGCCGGGCAGCGCGCGGCGCAGCGCCAGATAGGTGTCGTACTCGTAGCGCAGGCAGCACTTCAGGCGGCCACACATGCCGGCGAGCTTCGAGGGGTTGAGCGAGAGGTCCTGCTCCTTGGCCATCTTGACGGAGACCGCGGCGAACTCGCGCAGCCACGAGCTGCAGCAGAGCTCGCGCCCGCACGGACCGACGCCGCCGATGAGCCGGGTCTCGTCGCGCGCGCCGATCTGGCGCATCTCGATGCGCGTGTGCAGCGCCTGCGCGAGGTCGCGTACCAGCGCACGGAAGTCGATGCGCGACTCGGCCATGAAGTAGAACACGGCTTTGCCGCCGTCGAAGCGGTAGTCGACGCGGATCAGCTTGGCGTCCAGGCGGTGGCGTTCGGCCAGGTCGGCAAACGCGCCGTAGGCGCGCTGCTCCTGGGTCCGGTTGTGGTCGGCGCGGGTGAGATCGCGGCCGTCGGCGCGCCGGAGCACGCGCGGCAACGGCTCCGCTTCGTTGGCCCAGCGCGCCCGCGCCGGCCCGATCACCTCGCCGAGCTCCGGTCCGCGCTCGGTCTGGACCACGACCAGGTCGTGCATCTTCAAGTCGAGCGTAGCCGCGTCGTAGGCCCCGGCTCGTCCGGCAACCCGGAAGCGCACGTCGACGACGTCGCGCGGTGCGGGCGCGAGCGCGCTGTCCTCGGCGGCAGGTTCTGGGGGGAGCTCTGCGTCCATCGTCGTCGCGTCACGCCCGGCCGCGGTCGCCGAGCTCGAGCAGGAGCTTGTCCCACGCCAGGTTCGCGTTGGCGTTCCGCTCCAGATCGCGGACGCTAGCATAGACGTGCTCGAGCTGTCGTCGCGCGCGTCGCACGGCGACGAGCCGCTCGTAGGACGTGCCGTCCGACGCGGCGGTGTCGGCGGTGTCGGCGGTGTCGGGGGTGTCGGGGGTGTCGGGGGTGGCCGCTTCGCGCGCCGCGCTCACCATTCGGTCGCGGAACAGCTCGAGGATGGTCGCCGTGGCGAGCGTCTGCTGGCTGCGGTTGCGCTCGCCGCGCGGACTCAGCTCGGCTGCCAGGTCGAGCCGCTCGGGGATGGTGAGCCGCTCGAGGCCGTCGAGACGGGCCCGCAGCTCCTCGCAGCGCTCCCAGCTCGCACCACTCGCCAGCTCGCGCGCCCGGTCGAGGCTGCCAGCCGCGAGCGCGGCGGCGCGGCGCGCGGCGGTGGCGTCGATTCCCTCGCCCTCGAGGAGGCTTGCCACCAGCTCGTCCGCGAGCGGGACGAACGAGAGCCGCTGACAGCGCGACCGGATCGTCGGTAGCAACGCATCGAGGTTGCTCGCGACGAGCACCAGGGTGGCTTGGCCGCGCGGCTCTTCGAGCGTCTTCAGCAGCGCGTTCTGCGCCTCGGCGGTCAGGCGCTCCGCCTGGTCGATGATGCCCACCTTGTACGGACCGCGTACCGGGCGCATGGCGAGCGACGCGCTGACCCGGCGGATCTGCTCGATCGAGACCACGGTCGCGGTGGCGCGCTCCGCCTGCGCGGTCGCGAGGTCCTCGAGGAAGACGTCCGGATGGGACCCGGCCCCGATCAGCCGGCACTCGATGCAGGTGCCGCAGCCTGCACCGGGGGCGTCGCTGCACAGCACGGCACGCGCGAGCGCGAGCGCGGTCGTGCGCTTGCCGACCCCGGCCGGCCCCGCGAACACGAACGCATGCGCGAGACGGTTGGTGGCGATCGCGTGGCGCAGGAGCGCGATCACACGCTCCTGACCCTGGATCTGGTCGAGGATCACGCGGCGGCTGCGAGCCGCGCGCGGGCGTGGTCGGCGAGCTCGCGGGCGAGGTCGGCGATCTCGAGGCGGGCGTCGAGCAGGACCACGCGACCAGGCTCCGCAGCCGCGATTGCGAGGAAGCCATCCCGGACCTTGCGGTGGAACTCGAGCGCCTCGCGCTCCAGCCGGTCCGCCGGACCCACCGTTCGCGCACGCTCCAAGCCCACCTCGGGCGGAAGATCGAGGAAGAAGGTCAGATCCGGGGAAACGCCGCCGCGCGCGAACGTGTCCAGCCGGCGGACGGTGTCGAGCGGGATGCCGCGGCCGTAGCTCTGGTAGGCGATCGTCGAGTCCGAGAAGCGGTCCGCGATGACGATCGCACCGCGCGCGAGCGCCGGTTGGATCAGCCGTCGCACGTGCTCAGCGCGGTCGGCGAGGTAGAGCAGCAGCTCGGTTTCCGCCGTCGGACCCGGCGAATCGTCCTCGAGCAGCATGCGGCGCAGTGCGCGGCCGAGCTCCGTTCCCCCGGGCTCGCGGGTCAGCACGACCTCGTGCCCGTCGCGGCGTAGAGCGTCCGCGAGGCGTGCCGCCTGCGTGCTCTTGCCTGCCCCTTCGACCCCGTCGATCGTGATGAAGTTTGCCATGTGCGTGGAATGAGCCGTCTTGCGCCGCGCAGCCTACACGCCGCCGACCGTGGCGAGGAGGGCTTCCGTCGCCGCCTCGCCGCTGCGGACGCAATCGGCCAGGCCCACACCATGGTAGGCGTTGCCGGCCAGCGCAAGCCCTGGCAGCAGGGCGGCGTGCCGTTCGATCGCCGCCACCTGCCCTGCGTGCCCGACGTGGTACTGCGGCATCGAGGCCGGCCAGCGCTGGATCCAGGTCAAGGTCGGCTCGCCGGTGATGCCGAGCAGATCGCGCAGCTCCTCGCGTGCGGTGCGCACGATCTCGTCGTCGCCGAGTGCGAACAGCGCGGGCTGCAATGCGCCGCCGACGAAGAGCCGCAGCAAGACCGTGTCGGCGGGGGCGCGACCGGAATACTTGACGCTCGAGAACGAGCCGGCGATGACGCGCCGGCCCTCGACCGCGGGTACGACGAAGCCGAACGCTTGCGGCGCATCCGGCACCTGGTCGCGCCGGTAGGCGAGCGTGATGACGGCGCTCGAGGCATACGCGATCGCACCGAGGTCATCGGCGAGGACGGCGTCGACGCCGCGCAGCAGCAGGGCGGCCGCCGGCGCGGGAACGGCGACCACGACGGCGTCCGCGACCAGCGTTTCGCCGCCCGTCAAGGTGATCTGCCAGGCGTTGGGGCGGTCGCTCGTGGCGGCGCCGCGCGAGATCGCCTGCACCTCCGTGTGCGTGCGGATCGCGCCCGCCGGCAGCCGGGCCGCGAGCGCCGTGGGCAGGGTCTCCATCCCGTCTCGCAAGGTGACGAACAAGCTGAAGCGCGCCCCGCTCGTCCCCGCGCTCGCGGCACCCGCGCGACGCGCCTGGGCGCGCAGCCCGAGGATCAGGCTCCGGTGCGTGCGCTCGAGCTCGAGGAAGCGCGGCATGGTCGACGCGAGCGACAGGGTCTCGGGATCGGCCGTGTAGATGCCACCCGCGAGCGGCTGCGCCAGCCGCTCGAGCACCTCGCTGCCAAGCCGGCGGCGGACGAAGCTCGCCAGGCTCTCGTCACCGCCAGCGGGCGGACCGCCGCGCGGTAGCACGAGATCCTTGGCGGCGGCGAGCTTGCCGCGCAGCGAGAGCACGGGCGAGAGCAGGAATGGCAGCAGCCGCGTCGGACCGAGGAGCTGGAAGCCGTCCGGCAGGGGGGCGAGCCGACCGTCGCGGACGATCAACGTGCGCCGGAAGCGGTCGTTGGTCGGCAGGAGCTGATCTTCCAGGCCGATCCGGCGACAGAGTTCGATACCCGCCGGCTTCTCGGTGATGAACGAATCCGGCCCGCCCTCGAGCAGGAACCCGTCGCGCCGCTGGGTCGTGATGACTCCACCGACCCGTTCGCTCGCCTCCAGAAGAGAAACCTGCCAAGCGCTTGCTTGGGAAATCTCCATTGCGCGGTGTGCTGCAGCGAGACCCGAAATCCCGCCGCCGATGACGACCAGGCGTCGCCGTGGGTCGTCGCTCGAGGCTTCGCTCGGCCCGCTCACCTGGCCTTCGACCAGGCACGCTCGACCAGAGCCGCGAGCATGGCGATGAAGTCGGGGTGGTCGGCTACCGTTCCCGCGCGCAGCAGCTCCACGCCACAGCGCGCTGCCGTGGCTCGGGCCTCGTCGTCGAGGTCGTACAGCACCTCGACGTGATCGCAGACGAAGCCAATCGGCGCGACGACGACCCGCTTGTCGCCCCCGGCCGCGAGCTGCTCGATCGCCGCGTTCACATCGGGCTCGAGCCAGGGATCCTCGGGCCGGCCGCTGCGGCTCTGGTAGGCGAGCTGCCAGCGCTCGTGGCCGATCTCGGCCGCGATCAGCTCCGCCGAACGGCGGAACTGCGCGACGTACTTCGACGCCGACGCCATCCCCGTCGGGATGCTGTGGGCCGTGAACACCAGCGGCGTCCGCGCGCGCTCGGACACCGGGATGTCCGCCATCGCCGTGGTGAGGCGCGCCGCTGACGCGGTGACGTAGCCGCGCTCGTCGTGCCAGTTGGGCGCGAAGGCCACCTCGGGGCAGGTCTCGCCCGCGGCCCTGATCTCGCTCTGGGCGCTGGCGACGTCGGCCACGTAGCGCTGCCAGCCGGCTTCGGAATCGTGCGCCGACAGGATGACCCCGAGCACGCGCTCGACGCCGGCCGCGCGCATCGAGCGCAGCGTCTCGGCGAGATACGGGTGCCAGTTACGCATGCCGACGTGGACCGGCAGGTCGAGACCGTCCGCGGCCAGGCGGGCGCGCAGCGCTTCTGCTTGACGGAGGGTCAGCTCGTTCAGCGGCGAGCGGCCACCCATCTTCTCGTAGTGGTGCGCGACCTCCTCGAGGCGCGCCGGCGGGATCGGCCGGCCGCGGGTCACGTTGGCAAGGAAGGGACGGATCTCGTGCTCGGCGGTGGGACCGCCGAAGGCGATCAGAAGAACTGCGTCGAAGGGTCGCGCCGGCCGTCCGGCGGAGTCGGCCAGCCCGACGGCCGTCATCGTGCCGCCCCGCGCGCGCTCATCTCGTGCACGGCGTCGACCAGCGCGCGCACGTTGTCGGGTGGCGTCTCGGGCACGATGCCGTGGCCGATGTTGAAGATGTGTCCTGGGCGACCCTCGGCGCGCGCGAGCAGATCACGGACGCGCTCGCGGATGACGGTGCGTGGCGCGAGCAGGATGCCGGGATCGAGGTTGCCCTGCACCGCGCGGTCGTGGCCGATGCGCCGCCAGCCGTCCTCGAGCGCGATCCGCCAATCGAGGCCCACGACGTCGCCGCCGGCGGCCGCGACCAGCTCGATGAAGCCGGCCGTTCCGGTGCTGAAGTTGATCGCCGGCACGCTCGGATCGAGGCGCCGGAAGAGCTCCTGCATGTGCGGCAGCACGCTCGCGCGATAGTCGTCGGGCGCGAGATTGCCGACCCAGCTGTCGAAGACCTGCACCGCCTCCACCCCTGCCGCGATCTGACCGTTCAGATAGTCCACCGTGACGTCGACGAGCCGCGCCATCAGGGCGTGGAACGCCTGCGGGTGTCCGTAGAGCAGGCGCTTGGTGTGCACGTAGTTGCGCGAGCCACCACCCTCGATGGCGTACGAGGCGAGCGTGAACGGCGCGCCCGCGAAGCCGATCAGCGGCACCCGGCCGGCAAGCTGGCGTTTGACGACGCGGATGGTCTCGAAGACGTAGGACAGCGCGTCGGCGACGTCGACGCGTGGCAGGCGCTCGATCTGCTCCGCGGCACGCAAGGGACGCGCAATCACCGGACCGTCGCCCTTTTCGAACGTGAGGCCGAGACCGAGCGGCTCCAGGACCAGCAGAATGTCGGCGAACAGGATTGCCGCATCGACGCCGAGCCGCTCGATCGGCTGCAGCGTGACCTCGGCCGCCGCGTCGGGTGTCTTGCAGAGCTCGAGGAAGGAGAAGCGCTCGCGCAGCGCCCGATACTCGGCCATGTAGCGGCCAGCCTGCCGCATCAGCCAGACGGGCGTGTACGGTACGGGCGCCCGCCGGCAGGCGAGCAGGAAGGGTGCAGCGGACGTCATCGCCTGGGATCGTAGCGCGGCGTCTGCCGGCTACCAAGCCGCTCCTCAGCGCTGCGCGCCCTGCCGCTCGCGCAGCGCCGCGACCAGACCCGGTGCCTGCGCCGCGATCGCGTTCACCAGATACCCGAGCTTGGGGTGCTCGGGCAGGACGGCGGCGGGGATGCCCGCCTCCCCGAGCGCCTCGGCGGCCGTAGGTCCGATGGCTGCAATGACGACGTGGTCACGCAGCGCAGCCATCAGCGCGTCCTCGCCCGCCGGCATCTCGGCCGCCACCTGGCGCAGATGATCCACCTGTACCGCCGTCGTGAACACGGCGACGTCGGCCTGGTGCGCGACGATGCGTTCGATCGCGGCGCGCAGCGGGCCGACGTCGTGCGGCAGGGCCCAGCGGTAGACCGGCACGCGCAACACCGTCGCACCGCGTGCGCGCAGCCCGTCCAGCAGCGCCGGATTCGCCTTGCCGTACTCCTGCACCGCGACGCGCAGGCCGGCGACGGGCAGCTCGCGGTCGATCGTCTCGAGCAACTCGCGCCAGGTGTTGGGCTCCGGCACACGCACCGCCGCGGTGAGGCCGAGCGCGCGCAGTGCCGCGATCGGCTTCGGTCCGCGCGCAACGATCGGCACCGTGCGCAGCATCTCGACCAGGCGCTCCGTCGGGCAGCGCGCGCGCACCGCTTCGACCAGCGCCCGTGTTCCGACCCCCGTGAGCAGGATGAGCGCGTCGAGCGCACCGCTCTCGAGCCGCTCGACGAGCTCCAGAGCGGCGGCATTCTCCTCGATTGGCACCTCGCGCAGCGCGGGTGCCGCGATCACCGTCGCGCCGTATCGCGCCAGCATCTGCTCGATCTCGGCGGCACGCCGGCTCTCGAAGGCCACCACGCGCAGGCCAGCGAGGGGCAAGTGGTCGGAAACGCCGTCCATGGCCCATCCGTAGCGAGCGCGCGCGGCTCGTGGAAACGCACCGCACGCTCGGACACCGGCGCCCCGGGCTTCAGAACAGCGCGGGAAATCGCTAAGCTCGCCACCATGCGGGTCCTGAAGTGCCCCCAGTGCGCGACGACGGTGGATTGGTCGGCCAATCCGTACCGGCCCTTCTGCTCCGAGCGTTGCCGGATGATCGACCTGGGGGCATGGCTCGGCGAGAAGTATGCGATCCCGGGCGAGCCGGTCGACGAGAGCACCGATGACGACGAATCCTGAGGTCACGCAGCCACCGCGGATCGATCCGCGCGCGCTGGTCAGCCCCGAGGCGGTGCTGTCCGCCGGCGTCGAGATCGGGCCGTTCGCGATCGTCGAGGCCGGGGTGGTGATCGGCGCACGCACGCGCATCTGGGCGCACGCCTACATCTGCTCGGGTACCACGCTCGGTGCGGACAACGTGGTGCACATCGGCGCCGTCGTCGGACACGAGCCGCAGGACAGGTCGTACGCGGGGGCGCCGACGCGCCTCGAGATCGGCGACCGCAACGTGATCCGCGAAGGCTGCCAGATCCACCGCGGCACCGCGCCCGGCACCGCCACCGTGATCGGCAACGACTGCTACCTGATGAGCAACGCGCACGTCGGCCACAATTGCCGGATTGCGGACGGCGTCGTCATGGCGAACGCAGCGGTGCTCGGCGGGCACGTGAGCGTTGGCGAGCGCGCGTTCCTGTCAGCGAACGTGATGGTGCACCAGCACACCCGGGTCGGCCGGCTGTCGATGCTCCAGGGAGGCACCGCGGTATCGCAGGACGTGCCCCCGTTTTGCACGACTCGCCTGGGGACCAACGCGCTCGGCGGCGTCAACGTGGTCGGCTTGCGTCGCGCCGGCTTCGATCGCGCGCAGGTCGCAGCCATCCGCCGGGCCTACCGGACGTTGTTCTCGACTCGTCCCAACCTGCGCCTTGCGCGCGCGCGGCTGCTGGAGAGCGAGGGCGAGCTCGGCGGACCGACCGCCGAGGTACGCGAGATGCTCGACTTCATCGCGGCGGCGAAGCACGGCGTCTGCGCGGTGCGCGACGGGCGCGCGGGCACGCCGGACGCGGCAGACGCAGATTGACGCGCATGCCGGTGGGCGCCGATGTCCGCAGGCTGTCGACGGAGCACAGAGCGGTCTACCGTCTGGCGTCGGGTCTGCTGCTCGTCTTCAAGCCGCGCGGGCATCGTGAGGACGTCCACGCGCACCCGCATCGGCAACGCCTCCGCATCCTGCGCGGTGCGTTGCTGGTCCGTACGACGCGCTCGGCGGTCACGCTCGATGCGAGCAGCGCGCCGTTCACGCTGACCGCGCGGCGCTGGCACGCGACCGAGGCTCTCGCCGACACCTGGCTCGTCGCCGAGACGGCTGGGTCGGCGCGACGACGCTTGCCTTTGCAACGCGGCCGCTCATGATCGCGTTCAGGTAGAGGCCCAGATTGCCCCAGGAGGACGCGATGCCACGACGCGCGGCGAAAAATGCGGACCGATATCGCGTCCGCGAGGGCACGAGCTTTCGCCTGAAGCAGATCGACTCGGCAGATACCGCCGGCTTCCACTCGAAGCGCGAGGCGGAGGAAGCGCTGCAGGCCGGTACCGCGCAGCTCCGCGAGCTCCAGGACAAGCTCTACGCGCAGGACCGCTGGGCGCTGCTGCTGGTGTTCCAGGCGATGGACGCCGCCGGCAAGGACGGCACCATCAAGCACGTCATGAGCGGCGTGAACCCGCAGGGCTGTCAGGTGCATTCGTTCAAGGCGCCGTCACCCGAGGAGATCGACCACGACTTCCTCTGGCGATCCGCCAAGGCGCTGCCCGAGCGCGGCCGCATCGGCATCTTCAATCGCTCGCACTACGAAGAGGTGCTCGTGGTGCGCGTGCACGCCGAGATCCTCGCCAAGCAGAGGATTCCGCTCGAGCTCGTGACGGCCAAGATCTGGCAGCAGCGCTACCACGACATCAACGCGTTCGAGAGCTACCTGACGCGCAACGGCGTCGTGATCCGCAAGTTCTTCCTGCACGTCTCGCGCGAGGAGCAGCGGCGCCGCTTCCTGTCGCGGCTCGAGGAGCCCGACAAGAACTGGAAGTTCTCGCTCGCGGACGCGAAGGAGCGCGAGCATTGGGACGACTACATGGCGGCCTACGAGGACATGATCCGCCACACCAGCACGCCGGACGCGCCCTGGTACGTGGTGCCCGCCGACCACAAGTGGTTCACGCGCGTCGTGGTCTCGGAGGCGATCGTCGAGACGCTGCAGAGCTTGAACCTCGCCTACCCCACGGTGGACGCGAGCAAGCGCAGGGAGCTCACCGAGGTGCGTCGCGCGCTCGAGAACGAATCCGCACTGGCGCGCAAGGCGCGGGCGAAGAAGGGCTCGGCGTCGAAGAAGCCGGCCAAGAAGAAACCAACGACCAGGAAGAAGGCGGCGTCGCGCGCCGACCCGAGCCCGCTGCGCTCGAGCTGACGCTCTTGCTCGCGCGTGCGCCGGACGGATCGGGAGCCGTGTGCACCGTCGCAGCAAGCGCTTTCGAGGAGACGCGCACCGCAGCCGCGCAAGCGTTGGCGTTCTTCGCGGCACCTCCCGCCGGTGATCGCGCCGCGGCGCGGGCGCTGCTCGTGCCCACCTCGTTCGCGACCCTGTTCGACGGCGCGGGCTCGATGTTCGCCGCCGAACATCGCTACGCCGCCGACACTGCCTGGAGCGCGGCCGCACTGAGCGACGTCGTCGAGGTGCTGGGCGAGCGCCTGCGGCTGGCGCCGTCCGCGAAGACGTTCTTCCTCTGCGCGATCGCACCCGCGCCGCCGCAGCAGCCGGATGCCGCGGCGTTCTCCGCTGCGGGCGAGCTGCTGGTGAACACGCACGCGGTGTGGGTGGACGGTGCGGACGATGCCGCCAACCTCGCCTGGCACGCAGACACCATGGCGGCGCTCGCGAGGTCCGGACGATCCCCGAGGTCACCCGCTTCCCCTCAAGGGCGACGCCCCTGCTAGCCGATGAACCGTACGAGCGCCGGTGGATGCGAGGGCGCCACGGTCGGCTTGCGGCGGAGGGATCATGGGCGAGCCTGCGGAATACGATCGGATCGGCGACCGTTACTCGGAGGCCAAGCAGCAGCCGTTTCGCATCTGCCTCGAGGCCTACACCCTCGAGCGGCTCGCCGGCGACATCGCGGGTGCGCGCATCGTCGACTTCGCGTGTGGTGACGGATTCTACAGCCGGCGCCTGATGCGGCGCGGTGCGGCGGAGACGCTCGGCATCGATGCATCGGCCGAGATGATCGCGCTCGGGCGGCGCGCCGAAGCGATGGATCCGCTCGGCTGTCGCTACGCACACGGCGACGTCGCCGGTACCGGCGAACTCGGCACCTTCGATCTGGCGGTGGCGGCGTACCTGTTCAACTACGCGAGCACGCGCCACGAGCTACGGCGCTTCTGCAAAGTCGCGTTCCACAGCCTGCGCCCCGGCGGTCGTCTGCTCGGCGTAAACGAATTCACCGACGACGGCGCGAGCGGCGTGCGGGACTTCTCGGCGCACGGCTTCCGCAAGATCGGGCCCGAGCGTTGCGTCGAGGGAACGCCGATCACCTACGAGTTCATCCTTCCCGAGGGCCGCAGCTTCGCCATCACCAACTACTTCTGGCGACCCGAGACCTACCTCGCAGAGCTTCGCGCGGCGGGCTTCGCGTCGGCCGCATGGCATCCGTTCGCGGTGTCGAAAGAAGGCCGCGACGCGTTCCCGGCCGACTTCTTCGCCGACCTGCTCGCGCGGCAGCCGCTCGCCGCGTTCGAGGCCCGCCGGTAGCTCCGGACGCGCCTCAGCCCTTGGCCGCGGCCTTCATGCGGCGCTCGATCTCGTCGTGCGCGACGTCCTCCTCGTGGGTGGCGAGCCACCACTGGTTGCCGCCCGCGTCGACAACGCCGCCGGTGCGGTCGGAAACTCGCTGCACGCTTCACCGATCATCACCACCGAGTCGCCGATGCGGACTTCGGCGTGCATGATCGTGCCGTCGGGCCGGGTCGAACGATGCAGCTCCTCGCCGCCGAACGCCCGCTTCATGAGCCCGATCACCTGCTCGGCGTTCTTCGTGACGAGATACGGCGATACCGCGTTGTGTCCCTGCGGAACGTGATGAACAGCCATCGTGGTCTCCTTTCGTCGCCACTCTATGACAGGGCCAACCCCGGGTCTTGGAGAAAAGTCCCGGTGACGGCAGGCCGCTCAGTACTCGAGCGCGGTGGTGCTGCCGGCGTAGCGCGTCGCAACGAACTCGCGTGGCGTGAGGCCACCGAGCCTGCGAAACTCCGTCGTCATGTGCGACTGGTCGTAGTAGCCGGCCTGGAGGGCCACATCGGCGAGCGAAGACGCCTCGCCGTCGAGCAGCGCGAGCGCCCTGCGATAGCGGACAACGCGCGCGTAGACCTTCGGCAGCACGCCGATCTGATCGCGAAACATGTTCGCCAGGCGGGTCCTCGAGAGCCCGGTGGCTTCGCGCAGCTCGGCGATCGGTACCTTGCCGGTGCTCTGCTCGATTCGTCCGACGCTCCACGCGATCCGGGGATCGAGCGCCCGCGCGCGAACCACGCGCTCGGCGACCCAGTTGGCTGCGATCTGAAAGCAGCTCTCGACCGACACCGTTTCGTGACAACGCTCGGCGAGCTCGTTCGCCGTCGCGCCGAGAAGATCACCCAGATCGACGGTCAGGCCGCTGACCTCGCCCATCGGCAGCGACAGCAGCGCGTAGGCGCCGGCGGGATGGAGACGGAGGCCGAGAACCCGGTGGTAAGAGGGGTGCTCGATCACCATCGGGCCGGTCTGTAGGCCGGTGAGACAGAGGCGCAGGGTCTGGGTGCCGGCACCCTCGATCAGCCGATGCGGCTCGGCGAGGCAGACGGCGAGCTCGACGAGCCCGTTGGGCAGCAGCCGCTCCCGCGACACGCTGCTCGTGCCCGCGCTGTACCAGAAGCGCTCGACGAAGCGCGCCAGGTTCGGCGGCTGCCACAGGCTGGAAGTCCAGCAGCCGAGCTCGGAATCGCAGTCGGTTGTGACGATGCCTTCGATCACGTGGCTACCCGGCCCTGCGACCAGGATCCTCCGGCCGTCACGACTACCACAGGCGCCGTGCTCAAACCGCCCCCGGGCGCGCCCGTGTCACGGTTTGATCGCGACGAACATCTCGACCGTTCCGGCGGGCACCCCACTGTGCACCAGCGGCTCCGCACGCGGCTCGAAGCCGGTGTCGCGCAGCACGCGCAGCCACTCCTCGCGCGCGAACAGGCCGAAGACGTGGCGATCGTGCTCGACGCGCGGCACGCCCGCACCCTCGCGCAGCACGTAGGCGAAATCCGCGAGGTACGTTGAATCGCTTGGGTCCGGATCCCAGATCCACTGCAGATAGCGCAGTCCGCGAGTCGCGTCGTCGCGGCCGCCGCAGTGCGTGGTGCCCTGGAAGGTGTCGCGAATGGCGTCCGGCGCGAACAACGCGGCACCGCCCGCCCGGCAGTGCACGAAGGCGGTTTCCGCCGCCCGGGCGAGATCCTCGAGAGTCGTCAGGTAGGCGACCGCGTCGTGGACGAAGACCGCGTCGAACTCGCGGCCGAGGCGGACGTCGCGCATGTCGCTCCGGACGTGCTCGCATTCCGGATTCAGAGCCTTGCTGACCTCGAGCATGCCCGCCGAGCGATCGACGAGCGTCATTGCGAAGTCGAGCTTCAGGTGGCTGGCGTTGTTGCCGCCGCCGCTGCCGAGTTCCAGCAGCGTCCGTGGTGGACTGACGCAGGCCTCGAGGATGAGACTGCGATAGATGTACGCCTCCTCGAGATAGTGCACGGGGGGCGAGAGCAGCGGCCACCAGGCAGCGAGCTCTTCATAGAGCTTCGGGAGCTTCGGGAGCTTCGGGAGCTTCGGGAGCTTCGGGAGCTTCGGTTGTCCGGTCGGGGGTGGAGAGTCTTCGCGCATCCGGTTCCGGGTTAGCCGAGGGCGGGTGGCGACGCGAGACCTCGCCTCAGAAGATGCGCGAGAAGGTTGGCGCGAGGCCGTGCTGCGGCTGCCATCTCCTGCCGTCCCGCGGCAGCCAGAGGATGTCGAGCTCTCCTGGTGGGCCCTCGTACACGACGTGGTGCTCGCCCTTCGTGAGCGTGAACACGGGCTCGCGGACCTGCTCGCCATCGACCAGCAGGCGCCCGCGTTCGAGCACCGATTCGGGGGTCACGAAGTAGCGATCGTCGCGCACCGCGCGGAACACATCCGCCAGACGTCCCCCCGCGGGCACGACGTAGTGGCGGCCCCACAGCGCGACGTCGCCGTCGAGTGGTTGGAAGTGCTCGAGAAGATAGCCGCGCAGCGCTGGCGGAAGTGTCTCGAAGCGCAGGTCGCGTAGATGGAGCACTGCGCCGCGGTCCTCGATTGCGCGCGGCACCTCGCGCACCAACGTTTCCGCCAGCGACTCGCGCAGAAACGAATCGGTGTAGAAGTAGGAGTAGGCGTGTGGCCGGCTCACGTAGCCGCCCGAGTTGTCGTACGCGGCGTCCTCCGGGCTGGTCAGCTCGGCGATCCGCCGCAGCACCGCGAGCTGGCCGGCATTCGACGCCTGGACGAAGCGCGCCAGGGCCGCGCTCTGCAGGGCGAGGATCACGACCAGAGCGGTTGCGAAGCCGAGGCGCAGTGGCGCACGGATCCGGGCCTCGAGGAGAGCCGCGGCGCCGCGCGCCGCGAATATGCCTGCGACGCCGAGAAACGGCAGCAGGCTGTAGGGGTAGGGCGCGCGCTGCAGTGCGAACGAGGCGAAGGTGCTCGCCAGCGCGGCGAGCAGCAGGAGGTCCGGATCGCTCGCGGCGCCACGACCGCGCGCGACGAGCCTCCGGCCCGTGCGCGCCGCCCCCACGGCCGCGAGGGCGAACAGCCAGAGCGCATCGACGGCGATCGGCACGAAGTAGCGCTGCCAGGAGAAGCCTGGGTAGTGTCGCTGGTGCTCTGCCGCCCAGACGAAGCACCAGCTCCACCAGGCTGCCCAGGATTGCGTTGCCGTCAAGTAGACGGCGAGGATCGAGAGTCCGCTCGCAGCACCCGCGACGAAGGCGAACGGGCTGCGCAGCAGCGGCGTCGGGTCGCCGCGCCGGGTTGCGGAGCGCCCGCTCACGAGGTCGAGCAGCAGCGCGGGCGCGCAGATCGATCCGTAGAACGCGGCCTTCTGGGAGCCCCAGACCGCGCCGACGAGCAGCACCCCGCTGACGAAGCCAGCCGCGCGATCACGCGCGCTCGCCATCCGGAGCACGGCCAGCGACGCGAGGAACAGGGCGCACGCGACCGCGTCCGGGCGGATCTCGGTTGCCAGCGTGACGAACGATGGCAACGCCAGCAGGAACAGGGGCGCGGCGAGCGCGGCGACGCGACCCTCGGCACGGTTGAGGGTCGCGGCCGCGACGCATGCGATCGCGACGAAGGGCAGCATGCCGATGCGCAGGCCGACGATCGCCGTCGGATCATCGCCGGCGACGAGGAAGACCGGTGCCAGCACCTGATAGAGGAGCGGAAAGTGCACCTCGAAGAAGTCGCGGTAGGGCACCTCACCGCGCGCGACGAGCCAGGCCGCGTGCGCGTACTGGAACTCGTCGAGGCTGAAGTACTTTCCGGCGAGCAGCACGGCCTGCAGCGCGAACCACAGCAACGCCGCGACGAGCGCGATCTGCGTGGTCCGGTTCGAGTCGATCGCGCTGGGCACCGGGCGACGGCGGCCTTCGTCTCAGGGGTCCGCTGCGCGCAGGACGCCGTCGTGGTCGGCGGCGGACAGCTCGATGCGCACCGTCGTTCCGACCCCAGGACGGCTGTCGATCGCCAGCGAGCCGCCGAGCGCGCGCAACACGCGCGCGACGATCGCAAGCCCCACGCCGCTGCCCGTGCTGCCGCCGTCGCCGCGAACGAAGGGCTCGGTCGCGTGCATCAGGAAGCCCGGCTCCATGCCGACACCCGTGTCGACGACCTCGATCGCAACGCTCGCGTCCGAGCGGGCCGCGCGCAGCTTGATCTCGCCGCGCTCGGTGAACTTCGCAGCGTTGCCGAGGAGATTGACCAGGACCTGCTTCAGTCGTTCGCGGTCGCTGTGCACCAGCAGCTCGGCCGGGACGTCCGCGGTGAACACGATCGAGCGACCGGCGACGAGCGCCTGAACGATGTCGGTCAGCTCCTCGACCAGGTCTGCGACACGCACCGGCGCGAGCACGCAGACGAGCCCGCCGCGCTCGATCTTGGCGAGATCGAGCAGATCGTTCACCAGTGCGAGCTGGCTGCGCGCGCCGGTTTCGACGCGACGGATGGTGTCCGCCTGCTCGTTCGTCAGCGGGCCGAAGGTATTTTCGGTGAGCAGCTGGACGTAGCCGAGAACGACGTTGAGCGGGGTGCGCAGCTCGTGTGACACCGCGGCGAGAAAATCGTCCTTGGCGCGACCGGCCCGGCGCAGGTCCTCGAGCAGCAGCATGCGCCGCACGGCGACGGTCGCGACTGCGCCGAGCACGCGAGCCTGCTCGGCGGTGCTCGGGTCGAAACGTTTGGGGTCGTCGAGCTCGCTCGCGGTGAGGATGCCCAGCGTGCCGCTCCCGTCGACGAGCGGGATCACCAGCGCCGCCTGCGGGCGGAACGGCAGCGGGATCGGAGTCACCGCGTACCGGCTCGACCGGAACTCGTTGATCACCAGCACCTGCCGCGTCAGCAGCGCCTCGTCGAACACGGGCTCCGCTCCCGGTGCAACGTGCAGCGAGCCACCCGACGCGCGATCGCCGTACGCACCGGCGGCAGCGATCGGCACCAGATCGCCATCTTCGAGCATGAAGAACGCCGACCGCGTGGTGCCGAACAGGACGCGCGTCAGCTCGCAGATGCGTACGGCGGTCGACTCGACGTCGGTCGCTTTCAAGACGTCTGCGGCGAGCGTGGCGAAGTGATCGCGATCCGTGCGCATGCGCGCGTGCAGATCGTCGAGCCGCCAGGCGCTCAGCACCACCGCGACGTGGGGTGCGATCCGCTCCCAGAGAGCGCGCAGCTCGACGGAGAACGTGCCCCCGGCGTGGACGCATGCGGCGATTCCCTCGTCGCGGCCCGCGTGCGCGAACGGCAGCAGGAGGATCTCGTCTGTCGGGCCGGGTTGCAGGGCGTCGCGCAGGATCGCCGTCGCCGCACACGCCGTGTGCCAGGGGATGACGACGCAGCGACCACGCGCGAGCGCGCGGTGCCCCTCGAGCTCGCCGATTTCAAGCTGCGGCCGCGCCGCCCCGGTGTCTTCCTGCCGCCGTGGATGCTGCGCGAGCAGCACGTGCGGGCGCCGCCGGCCCGTCTGGGTCCACAGGGTCGCGCGGTCGCAGGCAAGGCTCGAGACGAGCGTTTCGGCCAGCAGCCGCAGGCCTTCGCGTCGATCCCCGGCCGGCTGGAGCCGATCCAGCACGTCGCCGAGGGTGTTCGCGGCTCGCGGATCCACGCCGGGAGTATCGGCAGGTTCAGGGCCGATCTCAAAACGCTCGGATCGATCCTTGGCGCGCGCGTTCGCGTGTTCTCGGGGCGGGCCTGCCGGCAAGTGTGTGCGCCGCATGTAAAAGTTTCCGGGCGTGGTCCGCGAACCGCCCCCTGATTACGGCCGTCCGGCGTCGGTACGGTTCCTGCTTCGGTGGCAGGCGTACTCGGCCCGATGCCTCCGCGGCGGAGGCGGGTGGTCGACTCGTGGAAGGAGTAGACTATGCCCGTTATTTTGTGGTTGCTGGGAGTTCCGCTCGGTCTGGTGGTCGTCCTGTTCCTGCTGGGCGTCGTCTGACCCAACGGCCGCGTCCGGCGGCAATCTACTCGACCGCGCCGTTACCCGAGGAGCCGGCCGGCTCCTCGGCGGATGTCGCCGGACTATCAGAGCCGCGGGGGCGCTGTCGCGGCCGGCGGGGCACCTGCTGTGGCAAGGCCGACCTCGATCTGGTCGCCGTTGCGGCGCACCGGGAAGGCCTGGACCGGCCGGCGAACGGGCGGCGCTGCGGGCGCGCCGTCGCGCACGTCGATCTTGCCGCCGTGCAGCGGGCACTCGAGCACGAAGCCGCACAGCCGGCCACCCGACAATGGCGTGCGTGCGTGCGAGCACTCGTCGCGCACGACGTACGGCTCGTCTTCGACGTTGCAGAGCAGCAGCCCGAGCTCGCCGACGCGAAAGCCCTGCGTTCGTCCTGCTACAGGCATGGCTACCGGAACAGCGATCCACTCGATTCCCGCTGCGCTCAGTCGCCCCGTCCTCGCTCGAGATAGCTCATCAAGGTCTCGTGGAAGCGCACGATGCGCACCTCCTGTGTGCCGAGGTGCAGCTCGCGGAACGCTGCCGAGCGCATACCTCGCTGGATCCGGGGGAGGTTGTAGAGATCCTCGTCGAGCAGCTCGCCACCTTCGAGCTTGCCGGCGACCGTGTCGCCGTCCGCGGCGCGCAGCAGGATCTTCTCCGGCCGGGGAACTTCCTGCGCAGGCATGTTCACCAGATTCAAGAAGTCGAAGTACATCTTGTTGGGATCATCGGGGTGCGGGCGGTGCGTGAACACCCAGACGAACATCGAGTGCGTGTTGAACGTGACGTTGGGGAAGATCGTGTAGTGGAAGTCGTCGCACATCTGCGCTTCGCTGAGCCGCGAGAAGTCGGCGCCGACCATCGGCCCCATGTTGCGGATGGCGTTCGCGAACGCCGTGCGCGCTTCGGCCTCGCTGCCCTCGAAGCCGGTCACGCCGACGCGCTCCAGGAAGAGCTCGCGGATCTCGGGGGTCACGGTCCCGGCGCCAGGATGCCGCAGGCTCGCCTGCAGCTCCGGGTAGATCATGCGCGTATGCTTGTCGTAGCAATCGTACTGCGTTCGGGTGTCGTCGCTGAACGCGATCGTCCACGGATGGGTGGCGGAGATGTGATAGGCCTCGTTGAACGCGTCGACCGACGTCTTCCAGTTGCAGTCGATCTCGATCGTGCAGTCGAAGCCGATCTTCCAGCGCTCGAAGTCGTAGACGTCGAGGTGCTCGGGGATGATGCCGAGGTAGTCGTACAGCGGCTCGACGGCAAGGTTCAGGCTGACGAAGACGAAGCCGGCCCAGGTCTCGCAACGTACCGGGCGCAGGCTCAACCGATCGCGCGGCGTACCCTGCGGGAAGCACTCGGGATCGAGCACCGCGATCAAGGTGCCGTCGAGCGCGTACTGCCAGCCGTGAAAGAGGCAGGAGAACGTCTCGGCGTGGCCGCGGCCGGGCTCGCGCAGCCGGTTGCCGCGGTGCATGCAGACGTTGTAACGCGCGGCGATGGTTCCGTCGGGTAATCGTACGACGAGCACCGACTCGCTGCCGATCTCGAAGGTGAAGTAGTCACCCGGCTCAGGGATGTCGGAAGCGCGTCCGGCCAGCAGCCAGACCTTGGTCCACATGCGCGCCCACTCGAGCTCGGCGAAGGTCGGGCTCGTGTAGCGCTCTTTGGGAATCGCGCCCGCTTCGGCAAGCGGTTCGCGTCTAGGCTGCGTCGTGGTCCGCATCGTGGTCGGTCGCGTCCGGGTCGCAACTTCCGTCAAAGCGCGGCACGACGCAAACCGCTCGAGATCGGTTGCCCGCGGGGCGCTGCGCCAGCGCCCCGCCCGGGGACGAAGTTCAGATTCGTCCGGTCAAGAGCATGATGACCAGGATCAGCAGAACGATGCCGCCGATCCCCGACGGTCCGTAGCCGTACTGGTGGTAGCCCCACGCGGGCAGTCCTCCGACGACGAGCAGCAGCAACAGAATCAATAGTACCAAGCTCATGACGTACCTCCGGGTTGAAAGGGATCCGCCCGCCGACGATGCAAGGGCGGGGCCGAACGGCTGGGACGGCCAAGCGAGGCGTTCATCCGTTGCGCCGCGTGTAGAATCGACCGGACCTTCCTGAAGCTACAAGGCGCGACGGTAGCAGTTACACGCCGCGCCTTCGGTCGCTCGGGATTCCGTCGCTGCGCCCAGGTGGCGCTGCGGCGCGCGCTGGCCACACGCTTGCTCACGCGGCCTTCATGAAGGCAACGGAGCGCTTGAGGTCGCAGTCGAGCTGGTGCCGATCGCGCACCACCCGGACGAGGCCGGGCTGATTGGCGCCGTGCACCTCGCGCCGTCGTGGATCCTCGGCGGTCGCCTACTCGCCCGCGAAGTGCGCCGCGATGCGACGCTCATGGCGCGCGCACCGGTGCTCGTAGAGAAAGAGTCCCTGCCAGATGCCGAGCAGCATCGCGGCGCGATCGACCGGGATCGACAGCGACGTCTGGGTCAGAGCCGAGCGTACGTGTGACGGCATGTCGTCCGGCCCTTCGGCGGTGTGCGCGAAGAGTGGGTCACCGTCGCGGACGAGGCGGGAGAAGAACGCCTCGAGATCGCGCAGCACGTCCGGATCCGCGTTTTCCTGGATCAACAGGCTCGCCGAGGTGTGCCGGACGAGGAGGGTCAGCAGCCCACGCTGGGCACCGATCCCGCGCAGCCATCCGGTGACGTCGGCGGTGATCTCGTAGAGCGCGCGTCCGCCGGTCCGCACGATGAGCTCGCCGAGGTCCTGTCGCACCCCTAGCTGATTAGGCCAGGGCGAACGGCGCGGCAACCGGGTGCCGCAACGAGGCCTTCCACGATCCTGCCGTGGCTCGCGTGCACGGAACCAAGATCATGCGGCGGCTTGCGCCTGATTCCCGATCGGCGCCGCGTCGAGTCTCGAGGCTTCAGCTCTCCTTGGCTTCAGCAGACTTCGCAGCTGCGACTTTGCCGCGCTTCGCCGCACGCCGCTTCGGTGCGCGCTTCGCAGCCGCTCTGCGCTTGGCCGCGGGCGAGGGCGCCGAAGCGCCGTCCGCCTTCTCGTAGACACCCTTGCTGACGCGCTTGATCCGCTTGGTGCTCTCCCAGCGGTTGAGCGCCGGGTAGACCTGGGCACGGCCCTTCGCCGCTGCGCCCGGATGCTTCATGACGTCCTGCACGCCGAAGCGCTTCGGCACGAACGCGAGGACTTCATCCCACTTGACGCGCTGGCCTCCCGAACGGCCACGTCCCGGCGGGCGTCCCGCGGGGCGCCCTGGACGCCGACCGGTCCCGGCGCTGCGAGCGGCGCCGCCGGCGAGATGTCGCCAGTTGTCGAACTGCTCCCGCAACTGGCTGAGCTCTGCTTCGAGTGACTTAATCTGGTGCTCGAGTTGTTGCAGGACCTTTGCCGCCTGCGCCCGGATAGCACCGAAGATATCTGCTTTCGGACCTCGTGGCATGGTTCCTCCTCCTCTTTGGCCTTCAAGTACTCCGCTGTCCTTATGTCCTATCGGTCCTCCTAGCAACTTGCACTAGATCCCCTCATTAGGTCAGTGACAAAATGTCACCAGCGCCGCCGGCGCTAGCTAGCATCCAAACCGCAGTTCGATGCAGCGAGACCATCGTTCGAACTTCGATCGTAAGGCGCAGCTGGATCGACAATGACTGCTTGGGAGTGCACCCCGGCTACGAACCGGTATGAGCGGGAACAGGCGAACGCAGACGCGACAGCTGGTTTGACGCGACGATGTGCTCCGCGACGGCGGTCGCGAGCATGCCGACGCCGCGCTCGTTGAGGTGGCAGCAATCGTCGACGTAGACCGTCTCTTCGGTCGCAGCGAACATGTTGCCGAGGAAGGTCGAGTCGACGCCCTGCTCGCGGAGATCGGCGGTCATCTCCTTCACCAGCGCATAGCGCGGCGTGACTTCGTCGAACCAGGACGCCTGACGGGTGAAGTTCTCGCGCTCCTCCGGGCTGAGTGGCTTCGCTCCGCGATCATATTGGTTCGGTTGGATGAAGTGAAAGAAGGATCGGCCGCGCGCGTGGCTGATCACGTCGGAGAACAGGATCAGATCATGCCACCAATCCAGGTAGGCCGCGCGTCGCTCCGCGATCTCCACCGGTGTCGGCGACGGCGTCGAGTCGGCGAACGAAGTGAACCGCGACAGCGCGTCGCGCGCCCGCGCGACACGATTCTCGTAGCGTGCGGCATAGACGCGCCAGCCGAGGTGTGCGAGTGCACTCGAGCGCGCGAGCGGCCAGTCGAAGGCGCGCGTGACGGTGGCGGCCGTGGCGTGCGCGCGCAGCAGATCGGCGCGCTGCAGGGTCTCGGTCGCGGACGGCTGTCGCGCGAGTACGGCATAGACCGCGGACCAGGGAAACTCGGCAGGCTGTCGCGCAAGGTGCCAGTCGCCGAGGTGGATGACCTCGTTGAAGCCGTCGACGACGACCGCAACGTCGATCTGGTCGAGGAAGCGTACCAGGGCATTGAAGTGCTGTGGTTGACGCCAGCCGCCGATGGCGAGCGAGAGCACCGTGACCCGGTCGTAACCGAGCGCGTGCGCGGTCGGCTGCAGGACCCGCACGATGCGCTCGCGCGCGGCGGCGACCTGCATCGCGACCGAGCCAGCACAGGAGGGTCGTCGCGATCGCCATCGCGACGGTCAGCGTCAGTTTTCGCATGGTGCGTCCAATGGACGCACCACCGATGCCCGTCTTGCGCGAGCGTCAGCGGATCTGCAGACAGCGCGCGCACGATGGGTGCTCCCCGACGCATCGGGGGTTGCCTCTCAGCTGCGCAGGCCGGGCGCCTCGTGACCGCTCTGCGCCACGTACTCGCGGTAGCCGCCGCCGAAGGGCAGCGCGCCTTCTGGCGTGATCTCGAGCACACGGTTCGACAGTGCGCGCAGGAAGCGCCGGTCGTGCGAGACGAAGAGCATCGTTCCGTCGTAGCCCTTGAGTGCCTCGACGAGCATGTCCTTGGTGTCGATGTCGAGGTGGTTGGTGGGCTCGTCGAGGACGAGAAAGTTCGGTGGATCGAAGAGCATGCGCGCGAGCACGAGGCGCGCCTTCTCGCCGCCCGAGAGGATGCGGCAGGGCTTCTCGATGTCGTCGCCGGGAAAACCGAACACCCCGAGCAGCGTGCGCAGTGAGCCGATCGAGGCGCGTGGAAAATCGGCGACCACGGTCTCCCACACCGTTTGCGTGGGGTCGAGCAGCTCCATCGAGTGCTGTGCGAAGTAGCCGAGCTTGACGCTGGCACCGATCGCGACTGCACCCTGGTCCGGCTCGGTCGCGCCGGCGATCAGCTTCAGCAACGTGGACTTGCCCGCACCGTTGACACCCATCACGCACCAGCGCTCGCGGCGCCGGATCATCAGATCGAGTCCCTCGTAGATCACCTTGCTGCCGTACGCCTTCTGGACGCCCTCGAGCCGAGCGACGTCTTCGCCGGAGCGCGGCGCTTCAGGGAAGTCGAACTTGAGCGTGCGGCGCCTGGCGGGCGGCTCGAGCTTGTCGATCTTGTCGAGCTTCTTGACCCGCGACTGGACCTGCGAGGCCTTCGCCGCCTGCGCCTTGAAGCGCTCGATGAAGCGCATCTCCTTCGCCAGCATCGCCTGCTGGCGGTCGTACTGTGCCGCCGCCTGGCGCTCGGTGAGCGCGCGCTGCTGCTCGTAGAAGTCGTAGTCGCCCGCATAGGAGGTGAGCTCGCCCCCGTCGATCTCGATGACCTTGGAGACCACGCGATTGGAGAACTCGCGATCGTGCGACGTCATGAGCAGCGCGCCCTCGAAGCGCGCGAGGTAGCTCTCGAGCCAGACGATGGACTCGATGTCGAGGTGGTTGGTGGGCTCGTCGAGCAGCAGCAGGTCCGGTCGCAGCAGGAGGATGCGTGCCAGCGCGACGCGCATCTTCCAGCCGCCGGAGAGCACGCCGACGTCGGCGTCCATGGCCTCCGGCGCGAATCCCAGACCGGCCAGGATCTCGCGCGAACGGCTCTCGAGCGCGTAGCCGTCGAGCTCCTCGAAGTGCGATTGCGCGACGCCGAGACGTTCGAGCAGCTCTTGCATCTCGTCGGCGCGCGCGGGATCGGCGAGCGCGTGCTCGAGCTCGCGTAGCTCGTCGACGATCGCCGAGACCGGCCCCGCGCCGTCCATGGTTTCCGCGACCACCGACTTGCCGGCCATCTCGCCGACGTCCTGGCTGAAGTAGCCGATCGTCATGCCGCGATCGATCGATACCTGGCCGTCGTCGGGGAGTTCGTCGCGGGTGATCAGGCGGAAGATCGTGGTCTTTCCGGCGCCGTTCGGGCCCACCAGCGCGACCTTCTCACCGCGGTTCACGACCGCCGACGCCTCGAGAAAGAGGATCTGCTTGCCGTGCTGTTTGCTGATCGAATCGAGGCGGATCACTGCTGTGCTCTTGGCGGGCGGGCGGGTGCGGGGTGCGAATCGCGCAAACCCTAACGGATGAAGGGGCGGTCGGCACGGCTGCTAGGGCGGTTGCGCCCCATCGCGGCGCAAGATTCTCCAAGTGTCGGCGCAGCAGGTGGGATAGCACTCCTCGAGCTCGAATCGGTAGGAGGAGACGATGATCGACGACCGTTGCTCTGGCGGCCATGCGCTGTTCGCGAGTGCGATCGGCCCGTGCGGGATCGCCTGGAGCGAGCACGGCATCGTGCGCATCCAGCTCCCCGAGGCGACACCGGAGCACACGGTGTCGCGCCTTACCGCCGGCCACGACTCGGACGAGGCGCGACCGCCGGCAGCGATCCGGCGCGCCATCAAGCGCATCACCCGGCACCTCGAGGGAGATGTGCAGGATCTGTCCGACCTGCCGCTCGACGTGGGCGCGTTGGCGCCGTTCCGCCGGACGGTCTACGCCGCCGCGCGCCAGGTGCCGGCGGGCCGCACATCGACCTACGGAGAGGTGGCGCGGCGGATCGACATGCCAAACGCCGCGCGTGCGATCGGTCGGGCGCTGGGCGTCAATCCGTTTCCGATCGTCGTGCCGTGCCACCGGATCCTGGCCGCGAACGGCAAGTCCGGCGGCTTCTCGGCGTACGGCGGGCTCGACACCAAAGCGCGCTTGCTGGCGATGGAGGGCGTCGCGCTGGAGCCCGCTCCGCGAGCGCAGCCCGGGCACGGGAGCTTGCTCGACCTCGATCACCGCGATGCGGTCCGCCACCTCCGCCGCGCCGATCCGAAGCTCGGCGCGCTGATCGATCGCGTCGGGCCGTTCGCGATCGAGCTGCAGAAGACGAACAGCTCGCTCGCCGCGCTGGCCGAAGCGATCGTCTATCAGCAGCTACACGGCAAGGCCGCGGCGACGATCTTCGGCAGGTTCAAAGCCCTCTATCCCGGCCGGCGATTCCCGACTCCGGACGAGATCCTGGCGACGCCGGAAGCCGCACTGCGAGGAGTCGGGCTGTCGCGCAACAAGCTGCTCGCGATCCGCGACCTGGCGCAGAAGGTGCGCAGCGGGGTGGTTCCGCCCGTGGCGGCGCTGCGCCGGATGTCGAACGAGGACATCATCGAGCGGCTCACCGCGGTCCGTGGCATCGGTCGCTGGACGGCGGAGATGCTGTTGATCTTCAGGCTCGGACGCCCCGACATCCTCCCGGTCGACGACTACGGCGTGCGCAAGGGCTGCGCCGTGGTGCTGCGCAAGAAGGAGCTGCCGAGCCCGGCCGAACTCGCCCGCTACGGTGAACGCTGGAAGCCCTACCGGACCGTGGCGAGCTGGTATCTCTGGCGCGCCGCCGACCTGGACAAGAGCACGGCGACGTAGCGCGGGGAGCCCGCGCAAGGCGCGGCATGGACAGTGCGCCGCCGGCGGTCCTCACTTGCGCCGGCTCTCCTTGCGCCGCGCGGCACCGCGGAAGTCGATCGGGCTGTAGAGGCTGAGCCCGCCGTCGGCGAGCACGACCTGGCCCGTCACCCAGTCGAGGGTGAGGAGGGCCACGATCGCCTGCGCGACGTCGTCGGCTTCACCCAGGCGGTGCAGCGGAGTCCGCGCCACGACCTCGTCGGTCATGCCGGTCTCGGGTGCGCCGGCGAGCATGGGGGTTCGCGTCACGCCCGGGCCGACGGCGTTGACGCGGATGCCGTGCTCCGCCCACTCGTGGGCCGCAACCTTGACGAGCATCTCGAGCGCCGCCTTCGACGCGCAGTAGGCGCCCATGCCTTGATCGGCGAGACGCGCGCTCACGCTCGTCACCGCGACCATCGCCCCGTCGACGCCGGCTCGACGCAGCGCTCTCGCGACCACCGACATCGTGAGCCAGGCGCCCTTGAGATTGACACCCAGTACGCGATCGAAGGCCGCTGGCGCGATCTCGGTCAGGAGGCCGGAGTGGCCGATGCCGGCGGACGCCACGAGCAGCGTCGGGACGCCTGCGATCGCCAAGGTGCGCTCGAGCCCTGCCTCGACGGCGGCCGGATCGGCGACGTCGCACACCACCTCCGCCCCGGGCGCGACGTCCCAGACGACGACGCGTACGCCCTGCCCGGAAAGCCGATCCACGACGGCAGCGCCGATTCCGGACGCCCCACCGGTGACCACCGCCACCCGACCCGAGAGCTCCATGCGCAGGGCTGTAGCCCGAGTCGGGCGGCGATTCGACACCCGCGATCGTGATCCGTGATCAGGCCATGAAGTAGGCGTTCAGCTTGTTGCCGTCGAGATCGCGGAAGTAGCCGCCGTAAAAGCCGTCGCCGCGCGGACCGGGCTTGCCCTCGTCGGTGCCACCGAGCGCGAGCGCCTTCGCGTGGATCTTGTCGACCTGCTCCTGCGAGCTTGCAACGAGCGCGATCATCCCCAGCTCTGTGAGCAGCGCGTCGTAGAACGCAGCGGCGCGCTGGAAATCATTGGTGCCGATGGTCACGTGGCCGACCATGGGGTTCCCTCCCGAGGTTTTGCGGCGATCGTATCGGAGCGGCCCGGCCCCGAGAAGCGCAGTTCGAACGGGGGCTTGCCTTCTGCGGCGCACATTCGCCGGTACGGGCTTGCTTCGCGAATATTTTGGTCTTAACGTGAAGACGTGTCCTGCCTCTCGGAGAGGCCATTCACGTGGACACGTCGATCGTCGCTCGTTCGCGAGCAAAGGGAGAGACCTTGTCGATCAATCGTCACGACGGCGGGCGGGAGCCATTCGCGCTCGCGGGTCCGGCACGATGAACTTGCTGCGTCAGGTGCTCGCGCGCTGCTGGGAGTATCTCCGTCGCTCCAAGCACGACCAGGACGACGACCCGGAATCGACCATCCCCACCGAGGCGGCTTTGCTCGACGACACCCGTCGCTGGGCAGAGGAGCGAAAGCACTTCTGGGCCGAGTTCCATGAGGGGCAGCGTCAAGCGGAGGAGCGCTCGCGCGTGTGACCGAGCGCGGCCGGCGCGTCGTCCTTACGTCGCGAGCAAGCATGCCGTCGAAGGGTTGACGAAATCGGCGGCGCTCGAGGCGTTCGGCGTGCGCGTCAACGCGGTCGCCCCCGGTGAGGTCGAGCCGATTCCTCGGCACGGAGGAGCGCAAGGCAGGCGTGGCCTCGGCCGTCCCGCTGCAGCGTATCGGGACGGCCGAGGAGATCGCGCAGAGCATCGTCTTCCTGGCCTCGAGCAGGGCATCGTTCATGACCGGAGCGACCGTCCTGCTCGATGGCGGCAAGACGGCGCTCTGACGTCTCAAGGCCCGTTGCGGTCGAACTCGAGGACCTGCTGAAAGGTCGGACGGTTGGTGGAGGGGAACGTGTCGGGCAGAACGCCCGGTACGAAGCCGGTACGTGATGCGGACTTCCGCCACAGGGCCGGGTCGCTCTGACCGAGATCCGCCGCGACAGCGTCGGCCGCCTGGTGGACCGCCTGCCACAGTGCCTCGGTGCAGGCCGGCAGCGAGCCGCCGCCGCAGTACGACAGCTTGAAGCGACCCCGCACCGGCTCGCCGAGGAGAGTGCGGAGATCCTTGTCGACGTAGGACGCGCCCTCCAAACCGTCGAGGTTGCGGACGCCGTCGAGGTCGTCGGTGAGGTCGCCGAACACCGGCGACATAACCGCGTCCGCGATCGGCCGCCACACCGCGTCGATGATGACCGGGCCGGCCTCGTCATAGAGCCCATCGCCGTCGGCATCGAGGCGCGGCGCATCGCGCTTCACCCAGTCGTCGAGCAGATCGAGCACTTTCTGATCACGCGCGCTCGGGGCCTGTCCCCGGCGCAGCGTCCGGCTCACGACCGGCCAGACCGGTGCGCGAACGTCCTCGGTGGCGGCGCGGTTCATGATCCCGACGTTGTCGGTGAGCTGCACGCTGGCGGGCCACTGGTCGAAGTTCTCCACGCGCTGCACCGACCCGTAGGGCTCGTCGTCGCCGTGCATGAAGCCCGGCGCCGATTGGTTGTTCCAGTTGAGCAGCAGGCCGTTCGGGCCGGAGACGTCGTGCGGATGCTGGCGCTCCTGCAGGTAGCCGAGCCACTCGTATTTGCCGGTACCGAGCGTCGGCAGCCGGCGGTCGAGACCACGCGGGCGGCGCGGCAGCAATCCGGAGGAGAAGAACGCCGTCGCTTCACGGGAAGCATAGGCCCAGTTGAACGTGAAGCCGAACTTGTTCGCGGTCTGCCAGAAGCGAGCAGGGGTGCTCGCCTGGCCCTCGGTCATGCGCTTGAGCGCGACCAGGTTGAGCCCGTCGCGGCCGAACGTCGAGCGGCGCCGTGACAGCGCGTAGGGCTTGCCGTCGACGGTGGCGGTCGCGAACACCCCACCGTGCACCGTGACCTGGTAGATCAGCGGGGTGTCACCGAGCGTGCCGGCGTTGAAGGTCTCCATCGCGCGGCACTTGCCCTTGAACAAGTAGTGCTTCGAGGCCCGCGTCGGCTTCCCGCGGCCGGGCTCGCAGAGCTGCTCCGCGTATACGTCGCGGACGTCGTGTCCGGCCGACGTCAAGCTCCACGCGTAGTTCTCGGTGCGGCCGATCAGCATGTACATGGCGAGGCCGGGGACACCGACGCCCTGCGCCTTGATCCCCGGCCCCTCGAGATGGATCTGCTGAACGATCTCCGGGTAGTAATAGCCGAGCTGCGGACCCATCACCGCGAGCGTGTTCCCGGAGCTCGAGCGCGATGGTGCCGTAACCAGGAAGTTCGACGCTCGCCGCCGCGCCGGTGCTGCCGCCGCCTCGGCCGGAGACTGGCGCGGATCGATGCTCTCGATGGACCCGGCGTCGAGCGTGACCGAGCCCGTCACCGGTCCGCCTGTCAACGGCCGGTAGTTGAATCGCCGGTTGATCGTGGTGGGCGCTTCAGGATCCTCCGCCAGCATCACGTCGCCCCAGGCGGCGTAGCCGCGCTTTCGTCCGAGCTTCTGCTCGAGCTTGGCGAGGAGATCCGAATTGGCTGCCTCGGCGCCACCACCGGCGCCGAAGATCGAGCCGATGAACGCCGTCACCGCGATGACGTCGTTCACGGTGGCGGGCGCCTCGTCGATGCCATTTGCCTCCTGGTAGGCATTGATGCCGTCCACGTAGGCCTGGGCATCGGCGATGACCTGGCGGCCCTCGCTGCCATAGGTGTCTTCCAGAAGCTTGACCTGTGCGGTGACCAGGGCCTCGGCCTCGGCACTCGGGGTGAAGCTCTGGATGCCGGTCACCAGCGAGAAAGCGTCGATGTTCGGCACGTCCGCGACGGCGACGCGCGCCGGGCCACGGCCGACCTGGAGCAGCAGACCACGATCGCGCGCCGTCGCCCAGCCGGCGCCGAACGAGACGTCCGCGCGCGTCTCACCGTAGACGTGCGGCACGCCGTACGCGTCATAGATGAGCTTGAGGCCGGCCCTGCCGGTGACCTCCTCCCGCCCGGGTGCGATCGGCGTGAAGTCCTCGGGAAGGAAGAAGTTCTCGATGTCCGCGACCGTGATGTCGTCGCGCAGCGGCGTCAGGCCCGCGTAGAGCGCGAGCTGATCCGTCGAGTTCGCGGTGAAGGGCACGCCACCGAAGTTGCCGGGCGGCAGGATGTAGCGGGCGGTGTCGGCGGCCGCCACGGGGGACGATGCCAGAAGCACCAGAGCTGCGAGCGAGAAGAGCGCGCGATGGGTCACAGGGATTCCCTCCAACCTGTTGGCTACACCGGTCCGGGAGATGGGGGCAATCGCCGTTGTGTCGAATCTCGTCGTTTCCCGCAGCGTCCATCACCTGCGGCGCTGAGCACGGGGGGATTCATGAGAGTCGGCTTGTTCTGCCTGATGGTGCTGGGGATGGCGGCCTGTGGCGGCGGCGGGCCAGAGTCGCCCGTCGTCGCGCCCGGCGTGTCGAACGCGCAAATCGTCTTTCAGTCGCAGTCGCCGGTGCCGACCGACCCTGCGGCCGTCAACGAGCTCGTCACGATGAACATCGACGGCTCGGAGCGCAGTCAGATCACCCACGACGGCAAGAACAAATTCCTCCCGCACTTTTCCCGCGACGGGACGCGACTCGTCTACTCCAAGTTCCTGACCGGCAGATATGACGATCCGAGAGCCCAGACCGATGTGGCGATTCATGACTTCGCGAGCGGAACCGAAACGCTGCTCACCCACACCGGCACGAGCTTCCAGCCAGCCTGGTCGCCGGACGGAGAGCGCATCGCTTTCGGCACCAGGGCCGGGGATTCGCTCTGGATCATGAATGCCGACGGCTCCGATGCGCACCTGCTGGGCGCGCCGAGCGGCGCCCTGGATGACCTGCGCTGGGGAGACTTCGCCTGGTCGAGTGACGACTGGATCCTGTTCACCGTGGCCGAGAACACCGACGACTGCTTCAAGGCCCGGCTCGACAAGATCCGACCCGACGGCACCGCGCGTACGAAGGTCACCGACGGTGGTCCCAACTGCACGCCGGACGGGATGGAGCAGAGCGGGGACGCCGACCCCGGCTTCAGCGCCGACGGTACCCGCGTGTTGCTGTTCCGCGCGTGTTTCGGCGCCACGCCAGCGAACGGCATCTTCGTCACGGACACCGCCGGCTCCTACCGGACGAAGATTGCAGACGGGTTCGGGCCCGACTGGAATCCGGCCGCCGAGTAGCGGCATTCGACCGGTCGCTCCCCCGTGGGCCGTGACTCCCCGCACGTACCGCTCGACCGGGTCACGACAGTCCGGGAGGCGGGGGTTTCAACCTCCGCGATCACCCGCAGACTGGCGTCAGGGGGCACACACGACGGGCACCTTCGTATAGTTGCACTGCTTGCCCGAGAGATCCGCTCCGACCGGGTTCAACGCGACTTCCCAGTCCTTCTTGATGTCCGGCTCGGAGAAGTCGGCGGTCGGCGGCCGGTGATGATCCGGCGCGTCGTCCGGTGTGTAGTCCTCGAACGCGATCTGGAGAGCGGGGCAACCCTTCGCCGGGCAATCGAGCTCCTTGACCGACCAGCTGCAGATCGCGTCTTCGTTCGCGGCGTTCTTCTCGTTGCAGGCGTGAGCCCGTCGGCTTCGCGATGCGATCCAGCCGTGCCCTTCACCATCCAGCCCGGACGCAGGAGTGCGCTCAGGAGCCGCGAGGCATTGGCAGCTGGTCAAGCGCTCACGCGTCGCTGAACGGCGCGGAACAAGCGTTGGTATCGCTGAGACCCGCGTCGGACGCGGGGTTCCTGAATGCCGGAGGCGGGACTTGAACCCCTCGGAAACCCTTGAAGGACGGCGTTCTTCCGGGACCTCGTGTGTCGCCCGTTGGCCCCCCAGGGCCAACGGGGCCCGACGCTGTCGACCCGTAGCGCGAGCATTCCCATCTATGGTATGGAAGCCATAGGTGAGAGCCCGGCTGCTCTTCGGCGAGAAGCGTCTCGTCTGGTCACCCTCGACGGGGAAGGTCGGCATCGCCGAGATCAAGGTGTGGGAGGTGCCACGTTCCATCGGCTACCCGGAAGCGCGCAAGTTCTCGCTCTTCTTCACGGTCGACGGTGACGTGCTCGTGGGGATCGACAACCACAGGCCCAAGGGGCCGCACGTTCACCACCACGGGCAAGAGCGGTCCATGAGCGGTCCATGAGCGTTCTGAACGAGGACGAGTTGGTTGCGACGTTCTGGCAACTCGTACGACAGGAAAGATTCGAACGATGAACGCAAAGCGTGTGCGCATCGCGGTCGAGCCGCTGGCTGATACCGAGGTGCGCTGGAAGAAGGCGCTCAAGGGGAAAGCGAAATCACGCGGAGACGTCATCACCGTCGCCAGCTGGGAAGTCCTCGCAAAGATCCTCTCGCCGGCCCGCCTCGAGATTCTCGCCCGCGTTCCCGAGATCGCTCCGAAGTCGATCGCGGCCCTCGCGCGAAGTCTCAAGCGCGACTTCAAGAACGTCTACTCCGACGTCATGTTCCTCTCGGAGGTCGGCCTCGTCGAGCTGAAGGAAGGACCGCGGAAGACGTCGGTCCCGATCGTGCGCTGCGCAGGCATCGAGGTCGACTTCAGGCGTGGTGCGGCGGCGTGAGCGAAGGTTCTGGGTGCGGTGTGTCGCCACGTGCCCCGCGAACCGGCCCGTCTCCGTTTCGCGGGCGCGCGTGGCCCCCAGCCGACCCGGCGCCCTCGTAGAATTCCAAGCCTGGCGCGGGTTTCGTCAGTGCCGGAGCGGGACTTGAACCCCCAGCGAGAGCCCAGAAATGCCTCGTCTCTTCGGAGGCTCGTGTGTCGCCGTGTGGCACCGCGTGCCATCTTCTGCCCCCCGGGGGCCAGAGACGTGCGTGCCTCTCCAGGGATTTCGGAACCCGAGGGGGCGTTTCGATCCGAGCCGGATCTTCCGCGGGGCGCGTTCGAGGTCGACTGTTCTCTCAGGACGGGGCACGGGCCTATTCCGATCCCCGGGCGGAGTGATTGCGCGCCGCGAGGGGCTTTCCTTCGCCCTCGCCGCGAGGCATGTTCGTCGGCCCCGTGGCGACTGCAACGACTCCGACCCGCTACGCGATCGCGGTAACCCCGGCGGGCACGCTGCAGCTCCGCGCGAGTGACGACGGCGATGCTCTCGCCGCGGAGGTCGCGGCGCGGCTGACGGCGGCGTTCGCGCACGGAGGCGGGCCCGGCCTGCTGCAGCTCGGCACGGCGGAGGTGACGACCGCGCTGCCGGCGGCGCTCGGCTACTGGCGCGACCTGGCGGCGCGCTACGTCGCGGCGGTATGTGCGCGCGGCGAGGAGGAGGCCCCGGCCGCGGCCATCGCGCCACCCGACGACGTGACCCTCGCGCGGCTCGCCATGAGTGCGCCGCCGATGATCGGCGGCGAGTATCTCGACCCGACGGTCCTCGGCGAGCAGTGGCGCGCGCTCGATCGCGCGTTCGCGGCGGCGATCGCCGACCACGGTGGTCGGGTTGCCGACTTCCTCGCGGGTCGCCATGCCGGCTGGCACCTGGTCGGCCGCGTGCACTTCAACCTCGCCGAGAACCGCGGTGACGACGACGCGCCGTTCGCGTTTCTCGCCACGTACACGACGCGACTGTCGGCGCAGGCGCGCGCGCACCACGTGCCGCTCGGCCAGGCGCTGCGCGAGTACGCCGGCGCAGGCGCGCGCGATCAGCTCCGCGCGCTGCTCACGCCGGTGCGCCGCGCCGCCGAGTCGTGCGCGTGGCTGGCCGAGCTGGTCGACAGCGGCGAGATCTTTCACCCGCTGCGGTGGACGCCGGCCGACGCGCTGTGCCTGCTCCACGATGCCGCGCAACTCGAGGCGGCCGGCGTGGTGATCCGGATGCCCGCGGGCTGGGGCGGCGCGCGACCGCCGCGGCCGCAGGCCACCGCCACCGTCGGGGCGCGCTCGCCGTCGGGGCTCGGCACCGACGCACTGCTCGACTTTCACGCCAGCGTCTCGCTCGACGGCGCGCCGCTCAGCGACGCCGAGCTGGCCGAGCTCCTCGACGGCGCCGACGGGCTGCGGCTCTTGCGCGGGCGTTGGATCGAGGTCGATCGCGACCAGCTCCGCGACACGATCGCTCGGCTCGGCGCCGCCGAGCACGCCGCGCGGGGCAGCATCGGCTTCGCCGAAGCGCTGCGCGCGCTAGCCGGCGCGGGGATCGCCGGCGACCTGAAGGACGCGGTGCCCGACACCGCGCGCATCGTCGCAGGGCCCTGGCTGGCGGAGACGCTCGCCGGCCTGCGGAGCCCCGATGGGCTCGCGGCCGTCGATCCCGGACCCGCGCTGCACGGCCAGCTCCGGCCGTACCAGACCGTCGGGCTTCGCTGGCTGCATCTCTTGTCGCAGCTCCATTGCGGCGCGTGCCTCGCGGACGACATGGGCCTCGGCAAGACGCTGCAGATCATCGCGCTCCTGCTGGTGGCTCAACGGCAGGGACCGGGCACCAGCGTGCTCGTCGTCCCGGTGTCGCTGCTCGGCAACTGGATTAGCGAGCTGGCGCGCTTCGCCCCGAGCCTGCGCCTCATCATCGCGCACCCCTCGGCGATGGCAGCCGCCGAGCTCACCACCGAGCATCCACCCGCGCTGGCGGGCGTCGATCTGGTCCTCACCAGCTACGGCACGCTGTCGCGCGCGCCATGGCTCACCGCGGTGCGCTGGCGCCTCGCAATCGTCGACGAGGCCCAGGCGATCAAGAACCCCGGGGCGCGCCAGACCCGCGCGGTCAAGGCGCTCAGCGCCCAGGCGCGGATCGCTCTTACCGGCACGCCGGTCGAGAACCGCCTCGGTGATCTGTGGTCGATCTTCGACTTCCTCAACCCCGGGTTGCTCGGCTCGGCCAAGGACTTCACGCGCTACACGCGGAAGCTCGACGCGCGTGACTATGGCGCTTTGCGCGAGCTGGTCCGACCGTATCTCCTGCGCCGACTCAAGACCGATCGCGCGGTGATCGCTGACCTACCCGACAAGACCGAGGTCGTCGCGTACTGCGCGCTCTCACGCAAACAAGCTGCGCTGTACCAGCAGACCATTGACGCGCTCGCCGAGCGGCTCGGCGCCGCCAAGGGCATCGCGCGGCGCGGCGTGGTACTCGCCACGCTCATGCGCCTGAAGCAGATCTGCAATCACCCGGCGCACGGCCTCGATGGAGGGGCGTGGGCCGAGGCCGATAGCGGCAAGCTCGCCCGTGTCCGCGAGCTGGCCGAGGTCATCGCCGCCAAGCAGGAGAAGCTGCTGGTGTTCACCCAGTTCCGCGAGGTTACCGCGCCGCTCGCCGACTTCCTTGCCGGCGTCTTCGGGCGACCCGGCCTCGTCTTCCACGGCACGATCGCGGTGAAGGATCGCGCGGCGCTGGTGCGGCGCTTCCAGGACGACGATGCAGTCCCGTTCTTCGTGCTGTCGCTCAAGGCCGGCGGGACGGGGCTCAACCTCACCGCGGCATCGCACGTCGTGCACTTCGATCGCTGGTGGAACCCCGCCGTCGAGGATCAGGCGACCGATCGTGCGTTCCGCATCGGCCAGCGCAAGAACGTGCTGGTCCACAAGTTGGTGTGTCGCGGCACGGTCGAGGAAAAGATCGACACCATGATCGCCGACAAGCGCGCGCTGTCACGTCAGCTCCTCGAGGGTACCGATGAGCTGCGCCTGACCGAGCTATCCGACGCCGAGCTCCTGCGCCTGGTCGCGCTCGATCTGCGCAGCGCGACGATGGACGGGCAGGGTGGTCCCAAGACGAAGGAGGCACGCACATGAGCTGGGGGTACGGCTCGTGGCCACGCAAGAAGACCGTCGCCGAGCGGCGGGCCGACGCGGCGAAGGCGATCGCGAAGGGCGGCAAGAAGAGCCAGGCGTTCGCGCCGGTCGTCGTCCATGGACGCAAGATCGCGCAGACGTTCTGGGGCGACGCCTGGTGCAAGAACCTCGAGCGCTACCAGGACTTCGCCTACCGCCTCGACCGCGGTCGCAGCTACCTGCGCAGCGGCGCGGTGATCGATCTGCAGATCGCGGCGGGTCGCGTCGACGCCCGGGTGGTCGGTTCGCGCGCGACGCCGTACCGCGTCGCGATCGCAATCGCCACAGTCGCCGCGCCGGCCTGGACCAAGATCCAGCGGGACTGCGCGGGATCGATCGGCTCGCTGGTCGATCTGTTGGCCGGCAAGCTATCCGACGCGGTGATGGAGCGGCTGTGCGCCAAGGGCACCGGCCTCTTCCCCGCGCCGCCAGCGATCACGTTCAACTGTAGCTGTCCCGACTACGCGTCCATGTGCAAGCACGTCGCCGCGGCGATGTACGGCATCGGCGCGCGCCTCGACGCGAAGCCCGAGCTGCTGTTCACGCTGCGCCAGGTCACCGCCGAGGAGTTGCTCGCGTCGGCGACGCGGGCGCTGCCGGACGCGCGCACACCGGCCAAGTCCAAGCGCGTCCTTGCAAGCGATGGCCTCGGCGCGTTGTTCGGCATCGATCTCGCGCCAGCAGCGGTCCCCGAGATGAGGCCCGCGCCGGCGAAGAAGCCGCGGACCAAGGTCGCGGCGCCGGTTGGGAAGGCGAGGCCCGCGTCGGCGAAGAAGACGGTCGCTGCGGCGCCGGCCGCCAAGCCGCGCGCGCGCGTGCGTCGGCCGTGAGGTTCCAACTCGAGGGCGTGGAGCCGAGATGAGGGACGCAGGAAGTGACGATCGCAGTCATCGCCGAGAAGCCGTCGGTCGCGCGGGACATCGCGCGCACGCTTGGGGCCAAAGAACGCGATGACGGCTGCCTGCGTGGCGGTGGGTACGTCGTCACGTGGGCGATCGGGCACCTCGTCGGGATAGCGGAGCCGCACCAGATGCGGCCCGAATGGAGGCGCTGGTCCCGCGACACGCTCCCGATGCTGCCCCGCGACTGGCCCCTCGAGGTGCTGGAGCAGACCAAGCCGCAGTTCGAGGTGATCCGGCGGGTGCTCGCCGATCGTGACGTCGACCGCGTCGTGTGCGCCACCGACGCCGGGCGTGAGGGCGAGCTCATTTTCAGGCTGATCTACGAGGCCGCCGCGTGTCGCAAGCCGGTGCAGCGGCTGTGGATCTCGTCGCTCACAGATGACGCGATTCGCAGCGGTTTTCGCAAGCTCCGGGACGGTCGCGACTACGACGCGCTCGCCGACGCCGCCAAGGGTCGCAGCCGCGCCGACTGGCTCGTCGGCATGAACCTGTCGCGTGCGTACGGCCTCTCGCTCGACGAGAGACTCTCCGTCGGCCGCGTGCAGACGCCGACGCTCGCGATGATCGTGGATCGGGACCTCGCGATCCGACGCTTCGTGCCCGAGGACTACCTCGAGGTGGTGGCGCGTTTCTCCTCGAAAACAAGCGTTTCCTATGAAGGAGCGTTCTTTCGTCGGCCCGAGAAGGGATCGTCGCCGCTCGAGCATCCGCGCCGCCTCGCGTTCGACGGCGAGGAGGCGAAGGCGATCATCGATAGGGCGAGACGAGGACAGGCGCGCATCGAATCGGTGGAGGCCGTCACGCGGCGTATGCCGCCCCCGCTCCTGTACGACCTCACCGAGTTGCAGCGGCACGCGAACCGGCTCTTCGGATTGTCGGCGGCGCGCACGCTGGACGTCGCGCAGGGGCTCTACGAGAAACACAAGCTCATCAGCTACCCGCGCACCTCGAGTCGGCACCTTTCAGCGGACGTCTCGAAGGAGCTCGCGGGCATCGTCGACGCGGTACAGGCGCCCTACGCGTCGTTGCTCGCCGAAACGACGGGGCAGAAGCCGCTCGGCAAGCGCTTCGTCGACGACACGAAGGTCACGGATCACCACGCGATCATCCCCACCGGGGCCCGAGTCCCGGTCGGTTTCGACGGCGACGAGAAGAGGCTCTTCGACCTGATTTGCAGGCGTTTTCTCGCGGCGTGGCAGGATGACTTCGTGTGGGACATCACCATCGTCGTCACCGCGATCCACATGCCGGAGCCCGTACCGAAAACCGATCTCTACGAGAGCCAGGGCACGGCCGTGCAGGTGGTCGGCTGGAAGGCGCTCGACGTCGGCAGCGCTGCGGCGAAGCCCCCGGCGGAAAAATCGCCCGGGGTCGAGAAGGACGAGGCCGACGACGACAGCCAGATCCTGCCCCCGGGGCTCGTGAAGGGCCAGCCGCAGGCGGTGCTCGACGCGCGCGCGATGAAGAAGAAGACCCGGCCGCCAAGGCGTTTCAACGACGCGACGCTCCTCACCGCAATGGAGACCGCGGGCAAGACGCTCGAGGAGAAGGAGCTCTCCGAAGCGATGAAGGAGAACGGGCTCGGGACGCCTGCGACCCGCGCCGGGATCATCGAGACGCTGCTCAGCCGCGAGTACCTGTTGCGCGATGGCAAGACGATCAGCGCCACCGAGAAGGGAATTCGCCTAATTTCCGTGGTGGATCCGGCGGTGAAGAGCCCCGAGATGACCGGCCGCTGGGAGGCCCGGCTCCAGCAGATCGAGCGTGGCAAGGGCGACCTCGGATCGTTCATGTCCGGCATCGAGGAGTACGTGCGTGAGGTGATCGGTCGGGTGCCGGCGCGCCAGCAGGCCTCCTTGCCGCCGACTTCGGAGCCGCGATCGGTCGCTCCCACGATCGAATACGGCACGCATCCAATCGGCCTCGCGCCTCGCCCTCCGGTTCCGGCGGATGCGCTGAAACTCCTGCTTTCGCAGGTGTTCGGCTTCACGTCGTTCCGGCCGCACCAGGAGGCGGTGTGCCGCGCGGCGACGAATGGCAATGACCTGCTGCTCGTGATGCCCACCGGCGCTGGCAAGTCGCTTTGCTACCAGATCCCCGGGCTCGCCCGCGGTGGCACGACGCTCGTCGTGAGTCCGCTCGTCGCGCTCATGGAAGACCAGGTCGCGAAGCTGCGCGCGCTGAGCCTGCGCGCCCAACGTATCCACTCCGGGCGCGATCGCGCCGAGTCGCGCCGCGTGTGCCTCGAATACCTCGCGGGTAGCCTCGATTTCCTCTTCATCGCCCCCGAGCGGCTCGGGGTCGCCGGGTTCCCGGAGTTCCTCGCGAAGCGCAAGCCGTCGCTCATCGCCATCGACGAGGCGCACTGCATCTCGCAGTGGGGGCACGATTTTCGCCCTGATTACAGGCTCCTCGGGCAGCGCCTGCCGCTCCTGATGCCCGCGCCGATCATCGCGCTCACCGCCACCGCGACGCCGGAGGTACAGCGGGACATCGTTGCCCAGCTCGGGCTCCGATCGGGACGCACGTTCATCCACGGCTTCCGGCGCGACAACCTGGGCGTGGAGGTGCTGGAGCTGTCCCCGCGCGATCGCGCAGCCGAGGTGCGGCGGCTGCTCTCTGACGCCTCCCGGCGCCCCGCGATCCTCTACGCACCGACGCGGAAAGTGGCGGAGGCGACGACCGAAGCGCTCCGGGATCGATTCTCCGTCGCCGCCTACCACGCCGGTCTCGCCCCCAACGTCCGCGCCCGCGTGCAGGAGGCGTTTCTCGGCGGAAAACTCGACATCGCCGTCGCTACGATCGCCTTCGGTATGGGCATCGACAAGGCGGATGTCCGGACGGTCATCCACCTCGCGCTGCCGGCGAGCGTCGAGGGCTACTATCAGGAGATCGGGCGCGCCGGCCGCGACGGAAAGCCTTCGCGTGCGCTGCTTCTGCACTCGTTCGCCGACCGCCGCACGCACGACTTCTTCCACACCCGTGACTACCCCGAGACGTCGGTGCTCGAGAAGATCTGCCGCGCGCTCGCGAAGGGTCCGCAGCCCCGCGACACGCTGGCCGCGAAGCTCCGGCTCGAGCAGGACGTGCTGGAAAAGGCCCTGGACAAGCTCTGCGTGCACGGCGGCGTCGAGATCACGCCCGGCGACGAGGTGTCGCTCGGCGGGCCCGGCTGGCAGAAACCGTACGAGGCCCAGCGACAGCGGCGGCTCGACATGATGGCCGAGATGGTCCGCTTCGCCGAAGGCCGCGGCTGCCGGATGCAGCGCCTCGTGCGCCACTTCGGGGATCGCGAGGACAGCGGCGCCGCGTGCGGCCGCTGCGACTTCTGCGCCCCCGACAAGTGCTGGTCCGTGGAGTTCCGGACACCAGATGCTCCTGAAAAGCAGACACTTTCGGGCCTCCTCGCCGCCCTGCGCACCTACGACGGCCAGGCGACGGGGCGCCTCAGCCGGGAACAGATCGGCCCGCAACTGGAGGATCGGCGTCGCTTCGAGACCCTGCTCGGCGGGCTCGTGAAAGCCGGGCTGGTCGAGGTGAACCCCGATACCTTCGAGAAGGACGGCAAGACGATTACCTTCGAGCGCGCGTTCCTCACCCGCCTCGGGCGCGCCGTGAAGGATGCCTCGGGCGTCACGCTTCGCAAGGCCCGTGAATCCACTCCGAAGGACTCGAAGAAGCGGGGGAAAGCGTCGCGGGAGAAGCGCCCGGGCAAGTCGCCGAAGGTGTCGGAGAAGCGCCCGGTCGTCGCCGCAAATCCTGCCTTCAAGGAGACGCTGAAGCAGTGGCGCGCGCAGGAGGCGAAGCGCAGGAAGATCCCGGCGTTCCGGATCCTCTCGAATGCGACGCTGGAAGTGATTGCCGCGACGCGTCCCCGGGACGAAGTGGCGCTGCTGAGGATCAACGGAGTCGGGCCCAAGATCGCCGAGAGTTATGGGGTGATCCTGCTGAAGCTGTGCCGGTGAGCACGCCTCTCTACCAGCGAGTGCGGACCCAACGTCGATGCGCTCGAGGTGGCCCCGATGCTTCATCTCTCGGAGCCGGAGAGCTCTGCCCCGTCTGCGCTGGCTCGCGATCCTCTCCGGCCGCGTCCGCACTCGCTCGCCGTCACCGGCGGTGTGCGCTCTGGCCGCGATGCGGTAAAGGCGGTCATGGCCGGGACCCATGCCGTGCAAATAGTAGCGCTCGTGCGCTCGGGACCGGCGCACCTGTGGGCGTGCGCGACGACAACGAGATCATCACCGCCTACATCTGCAAGGAAGTGGGCCTGCCGGTGGAGCATCTCCGGTGGAGCATCCAAGGATCGGGGAACGGTTCGATGCGCTCGTTACCGGCGCGTCCGACAAAGGCACGTGGGTCCGTCTCTTTCAGCCGCCCATCGAAGGAAAATTGGGGAGCGGAGCCACCGGGATGGATGTCGGCCACAGGCTCCGGATGTGGAGCGCGGATACATCGACTTCAAGAAGGTGGGTTGAGGTGAGGTGATGGCACACATGACGCAGCAAGCCCGTTCTTCAACCCGCTTACGCGCCGCGCGGGCCGCCTGAGCCTGAGCCGATCACCAGCGGTGTCCCGGCTCGTCCGCATGCGCGCCGCGCTTCGTTTCGACGGCGCGTTCTGGTGGCGTCTAGCCTGAAGTTCCTGCCGATTCATCCCTCCGTTCGCGCAAAACTCCTCATGAATCAACGACTTGCGGTGCTTTGTGGTGCATTGAGTGTTGACATGTAAAAGGTCTTGTATAGCTTGATTATCCTGGGCA